>Ga0181594_10006356_pt1 | contig 10243 bp, 7 predicted proteins | sample 071ome_18_FD_145603 | JGI IMG/M metagenome (GOLD analysis project Ga0181594, IMG submission 145603) | Coastal salt marsh microbial communities from the Groves Creek Marsh, Skidaway Island, Georgia - 071413BT metaG (spades assembly) | ecosystem: Environmental > Aquatic > Marine > Intertidal zone...
GGCGCGATGGCGTTGATCCGGATGTTCTGGCCGGAAAGCTCATGAGCAAGGGAGGTGGTAAGGAAGTTGATCCCGGCTTTGGCGAGGCCATAGAACCCGGAGATTCCCATCCACGCTGCAGTCGATGACTGGTTGACGATCGACCCGCCCCCGCCCTTGCGCATGGGGCGCATCACCGAACGGGTGCAGTGGAGTGCCCCCATGAGGTTGACCTGTAGGAAACGGTGGAGGTAGTCGTAATCAACGTTGGTCAACCCAGCGAGTTCCATGTCGCCGAAGATGGCCGCATTGTTGACCAGATGATCGATCCCCCCGAAGGCCTCAACCGTGGCCGTGGCCATGGCGTCGGTGCTGGTCGGATCGCCGACATCGGTGTGGACGAACAGTGCCCGTTCGCCGAGGTCGTCGGCTACAGCCGCTCCGGCGTCGCGGTTGAGTTCAGCGATGACGACGTTGGCCCCGGCGGCATGGAGTGCTCGGGCGTAGGCTTCACCGATCCCACCGCCAGCTCCGGTCACGATGGCGGTCTTTCCGATGAAGTCCATTAGTGCTCCTTGTGGTCGGTGTCGAAATCTTAGTGAGTGGTGGTCGTTGGCCCGAATGAACGGAAGGGAAAGAGTGGCGATCATCCTTGACCTGTGGCTGAGCCTCTCGTAGAACGAAGGATGTGCTCGCTCCGTTGCGTCCTCAGTCACTGGTAGCGGAGTTCGTGGGGACGGCGATGTTGCTGGCCGCCGTGCTGGGGTCCGGGATCATGGCCGAGCGACTCTCGACGGATGTGGGCGTGCAGTTGTTGGCGAACACTGCGGCAACCGTAGGGGTGCTGTACTGCATCATCGGCGTGTTCGGTCCGGTGTCGGGCGGGCATTTCAACCCGGCGGTGACGTTGGCCGAGATACTGCTCGGGGAGCGACGCTGGTCCGATCTGTTGCCGTACACCCTGGCTCAACTGTCCGGTGGTGCGTTGGGAGCAGTGGTGGCCAACCTGATGTTCGAGCGTGATGCCGTCAATCTCAGTACCAAGGTTCGTGACGGTTCGGGCCAGTATGTGGGTGAGGTGGTTGCCACCTTCGGCCTGATCGTCGTGATCTTCGGTCTGGTCCGTGCCAGCCGGTCGGGGATGGTGACATCGGCAGTGCCGGCCTACATCGGCGGCGCCTACTGGTTTACCAGCTCGACCTCCTTCGCCAATCCGGCGGTGGCGGTCACCCGAGCGTTGTCCGACAGCTTCGCCGGTATTGATCCAGCATCGGTTCCGATGTTTCTCCTGATGGAGTTGGTTGGAGCGTTGCTTGCCGTGGGCTTTGTGCGGTACCTATATCCCTTCGAGGACCGATGATCCGGCGAATGTTCGCCAGTGGGGCGTCAGCGGTAGTGCTGGCGACCATGTTGTCGGTGGCCCCGGCCGGAGCGGTCGCCAGCTTTGGCGACGTTGATGATGGGCGCTACTTCACCAACGGTGTGCAGTGGATGGTCGATACGGGGGTTACCAACGGCACATCCCCAACCTGCTTTTCCCCAAGTGATCTGGTGACTCGAGGCCAGGCGGTGGCGTTCCTTTGGCGGATGGAGGGACAGCCGACCGCTCCAGCGCATGGGTTTGTGGATGTGACCCGGGACTGGCAGCAAGGTCCGGTGTCGTGGGCTCAACACACCGGAATTACTCAGGGAACGGGGGCGGGGACGTTTTCGCCTGACCGAGCAGTCACTCGAGGCGAGTTCGCGGCCCTGCTCTTCCGACTGGCGGGGGAACCGCCGACTTCTGTGGACCATGGGTTTGGCGATGTGACCCGGGACTGGCAGCAGGCGCCGGTGTCGTGGCTTGTCGATCAAGCGATCACTACCGGGACGTCGGCCGAGACGTTCTCACCCGACCAAGAGGTTTCTCGAGGTCAGGTGGCGACCTTTCTCTATCGCTATCAAGGCAACCCGCCGGTCACCGTCGACTCGACCCATCCCCGAACCCCTCACTGTGCTGGTCAGGTTCAAGGACCAACGAGGACGACCGGCTATCAGTCGTTGTTCATTGGCCACAGTTTCTTTGCTCCGGTAGCTCGCGACATCGGCACCTACGCGCAGCAAGCGGGGTTCGTTGACCATCAGCAGGACGTGGTGTTTTCTGGCGGCGCGACCGGCTCGCCGCAGGCACTATGGGAAAACGCGGTCAAGCGGACCGAAATCCAAGAAGTGTTGGATGGCGGCGACGTGGACCTGTTCGGGATGACCTACCACCCGGACTATCCCACCTTGACCGGTTACCGAAACTGGATCGAGTATGCACTCGCCCAGAATCCCGACACGGTGTTCTTCGTTGCCGTTCCCTGGCAGACCAACCCGCCTTCGGTAGATGCAGTTTCCTATCGGGACAGTTGGCGGTCCATTCACGTGGCCATTGGGCATGATCTGCTTGATGAGCTGCGTTTGGAATACTCAGGTCTCAAGATCTTCGAGATCCCTTATGGTCAGGCCGCCGGAGAGCTGTATGTCCGTTTCGCCGAGGGGCAACTCCCGGAACTGACCACGCTGGTCGGCGGAGGGCCCGATGCCCTGTTCCGCGACAGCTTCGGCCATGCCGGTCCCATGATTATTGATCTGGCCGGGCTGGTCTGGTTGCGGGCCATCTACGGCGTTCCGCTCTGGAGTTTCCCGTTCGACGGGGGGTACGTGACCGACCTACCGGCGATTGCTGCCGCCATCTTGGATCAGCACGATCCTGAGTACGATTGGCCCTAGGGCCGACGGCGACGACAGGCTGGCCAAGCCGTGCGGCAGCTATCCGGCTTGTCTATTGGCTACGGACGCGGTCCCGACGGCTAGGGTTCGCCCGTGGGATCGAAGGAGGACAGCATGGGGCAACAACGTTGGTGGCCGGCGGCCATGCTGGTGCTTGTACTGGTCGGCGCCTGCGGCGGCGGAGGCTCGGAGGAAGCTGGGACCGTCCTGCGGACTCAAGGCGAAATTGCGGTCGACGACAGCGCGGTTGCGACCGATCCACCCAGCAGTGACGACGGTACCAACGAGGAACAAACCGACGGTGCTACCACCACCACCCTTCCTCAAGAAGAACTCACCGCAGGCGAGGAGTTCTTCCTCGCCGTTGAAGAGTTCTCAAGTTGCCTCGATGCCGATGGTTTCACCTTCATCGGCGTCCCCGACGCTGCCCTTGGGGCCGATGACCCGGTCAACCAACCGGCCTATCTTGAGGCGCTCGGGGCCTGCGCTGCTCGCAGCCAAATCCTCGAAAAGATCCAGGCCGCCGACGCCGAACGAGCCGAGCTCAGCCCGGCCGAAATCGAGGAATCAAACCGCACCTATCTGATCTTCCGGGACTGCATGGTGGGCCGCGGATGGAAGATCCCCGAACCAACCCCTGACGAAACCGGACTGTTGTTTGCCGGCTATCAGGCGGCGGCGTCCTGGCAGCCGCCTCCGGGGGAGGCCATCGCCGACAGCGATGACGTTGACGAATGTGCCGAACAAGCCGACGTTGATCTCGGATCGAACTGATGGCCCTTGACCGTCGCCAGATCGTGGCTCTCGTGACAACCGTGGCCCTTCTTGCGGGGCTGGTCGGCCTCTGGCGGGCGACCGGTGACTCCGGAACCGCAGAACAGCCACGGGAGATCCTCACCGACAGCGTCGGTCGTCAAACACTTCGAGAGCAACTCACGATCAACGGCGAACTGCGGCGCGACGAACTGCAGACCATCAACTCGCCGTTCGATGGTCGAGTGAGCCAGGTCAGCATCGACGACGGTGACGAGATCGCAGCTGGTGACGTGCTGCTGGCGCTCGATGGCCGGCCTGCGGTGGCGGCCAACGGTCAGTTCTCGTTCTACCGGTCGCTTGACGTCGGCTCTGATGGTCCCGATGTCCTGCAACTGGAGCAAATCCTCGCCGATGCCGGGTTCGATCCAGGCCGAGTGGATCGCCTCTACACCGAAGACACCCGGAATGCGCTGCGTCGATGGCAGACCGTGTACGGGTATGGCGGGGCGACCCCGGAACCGGTCGAGACCGTGATCATCAGCTTGGAAGACGGTAACGGGTACGTGGTTGGCGAGAAGGACACCCGAGCCATCAAGATTGGCCCCTCGGTCCCGGCCGACCTCTCGGTGCGGCAAGAACGCCCACGCACCTCGTCGCAATCGGTCGTTCGGTTGCTCGGTCAGCCGGTCGCTCAGGTCACTGCGCTTCCGGCCATTGGCGTGCAGGTACCGGAAGCCTCGGTCACCGAAGGCGACACGTTCACCGTGACCCTTACTGCGAGTCCGGCTCCGACAGTCGATACTCAGGTTCAACTCACCTTCGGTGGTGACGCCACCGGCGGCGATCAGGACGATGTGGACAACCCCGACATCGACGTTGATTTCCTGAACGACCCGTTGGAGAACTCTCCGATTCTCTGGCCGGCCAACGCCACAACCTTCACCCTCACCCTCGAAACGCTGGCCGACGAGGTGGACGAGGACGACGAGGAATGGACGCTGGCCGTTTCCCCAGAGCAGGTCATCGGGGAAGGGATCAACTACAACCCCGCCCCGATCAACACCCTCACCGTGACCATTGTCGACGACACCGAAGATCGAGTCCCGACCTTCTCGGTCAGCGTGGAACCCGACGACCGCGAGACCGAAGAAGGCGATGGGGCATCGTTCACCATCACTGCCGATGCGAAACTGGGTCGAGCGGTCGACGTGTACTACTCCCTGTCGGGAACGGCCGTCGTTGATGACGACTATGCCGACCAGGGTGATCAGCCCCGGTTTACCTTCCCGGCAGGCGACGATGAGTTCACCTTGACCATCAACACCGTGCAGGACGAGGTCATCGAACCAGCGGAAACCCTCACGTTGACGCTGCGAGCCGCCGACGACCCTCAGCAGTACCGCCTGGGCCCGACCATCAGCGGTTCGATCGTGATCGAAGATGAAGACGACCCCGAATTGACCATCGTCGGAACCGAAACGACGGTGGCCGAAGGTGGGTCAATCGCCGTCACGATCGTTGCCGATGAGCCTCCCAGTCGAGATATTTCGGTGGATTATCGGGTGGACGGTACGGCCACGATGGGCGTCGACTTTGCCGTTCTCACCGGTTCGGTCACCTTCCCGGCCGGGGCCAGTCAGGTGCAAATCATTGTCCAGACCCTTGACGACGATGTCGTGTTCATCCCGTCTGATCTGATCATTGCCGACTGGCCGGCTCGGGTTGGCACCGTGTTTGTTGACGAAGGTGAGACGGTGCAGTTGGGCCAGCAACTCCTGACCCTGACCGAACCCGACTTCACGGTGAATCTCTTTGCCAACCCCACCGACCGCTCCGAACTGGCTTTGGGGCAGACCGTGCAGGTCGAACTTGAAGCCGGCAATCAGACGGTTGAAGGCGTGATCATCGAGCTTGACGACGCAGCAAGCATCTCCGACTCGGGGGCCGAACGCTACGAAGGCGTGGTCGAGGTGGGGAACGATCTGGTTGCGGTGGACGGGGCCAGTGTCACGATCGAAGTCACCCTTGAGGAACGTATCGATGCCATGGTTGTCCCTCGGGCGGCTGTCTTCCAGAACGGGACCGGGCAGCCTGCGGTTCGGGTCATTGATCCGGAGACGCTGCAGCAGCGGGAGGTCGTGATTGAGGTTGGTATTCAGGAAGGCTCCTATACCGAAGTGGTGAGCGGCCTCGTCGGCAACGAGATCGTCGTCATCGACGTGACCGGCGGATGAGTTCGTCGCCGCTGCTGCGCCTTACTCAGGTTTCCCGCATCTACGGCGAGGAAGTCCAGGTGCATGCTCTTGACCGAGTGGATCTGACCATCAACGTTGGCGAGTTTGTCTCCATTGTCGGGCCGTCAGGCTCAGGCAAGTCGACCATGCTGGGCCTGCTCGGACTGCTTGACCTACCCAGCCGCGGCGAGTTGAGGGTGGAGGGAACTCCGGTCGGTGAACTCTCGGATCATCAACGCAGCCGATTACGGGGTGACGTGGTCGGCTTCATCTTTCAGCAGTTTCACCTGATCCCTCATCTTGATGCCCGCCGCAACGTGGAAACCGCCTTGCTCTACCGGAATCTCAGCGCTCGGGAGCGGCGGGATCGGGCCATGACGGCGTTAGCCACGGTCGGGTTGGATCATCGATTCGACCATCGTCCGGTGCAGCTTTCCGGCGGGGAGCAACAACGTTGTGCCATCGCCCGGGCGATCGTCACCGAACCCCGCTTGTTGCTTGCCGACGAACCCACCGGTGCGTTGGATTCAACGAACGCGGCCAACGTGATGGAGCTCTTCCGTACGTTGCACGATGGTTCCCGGGCAATCGCCATCGTGACCCATGACCCAGCGGTAGCGGCGGCGGCCGATCGACGGGTGTCGATGCGCGACGGGCGCATCGTGGCCGATGAGCGACTCGAAGGTGGTGATCGGGTTGCCGGATTTGGCGGAACGATGGGAGAGGTTGTGCCGTGATGGCCGTTCGTGACCTTCTCGGGGTCTGCATCGGTGGGTTGACGGCCCGCTGGAGCCGAACGCTGCTGATCATGCTGGGTCCGGTCATCGGGGTGAGCGCCATTGTTGCTGCCGTGGGTTTGACCGAATCGGCCAAAGGCGATCTGCAACAGACGTTGGCCGCGCTGGGGGACAACCTCATCAGGGTTGAGGCATCGGGTTCGTTCGGCACCGATGATCCCGTGCTGCCCGACGATGTGGTCGTGCGGGTGAACCGGTTGACCACCGTCGAAGGGTCGACCGCCACCCGCTCTCTGAGCGGCGTGATCACCACTCCCTATGAGGCGGCCCGCGACTACTACACCGCATTCCCCACCCCAGTGCTCACCGCCGATCGTTACTTCCTTGAGGTGATGCAGGTATCGATGGTGTCGGGTCGTTGGCTGAACTCGTTCGACTTGGACCAGGCCGCTCGAACCGCAGTGATCGGGATTGGATTGGCTGACGAGTTTGGCTACCGGGAAGGCAATCGGACGATCAAGCTCAACAACCTTGACTTTGGCGTGGTGGGGGTGGTGGAGCGCTATCCGCTCGATAGCGGGTTCGATAACGCCGTCTTCATCCCGATGAGCACCGCCGACCGCGAGTTCGACGCAGGGACCGAACCGGACACCGTGTACGTCCGATCCGATCCGGCGCACACCCTCACCACCCAAGACGCACTACCGGTGGCGGTAACTCTCGGAAGCAATGATGAGGTGGTGACCTCGGTTTTGAGCGATGCGTTGGAGGCCGAAGCCGCAGCCGATTCGACGTTGCAGATCATTGTGGCGGCCATGGGGTTGTTGGCCTTGGTGGTCGGTGGAGTCGGCATTGCCAATGTGATGTCGATTTCGGTTATTCAGCGGTCGGCAGAGATCGGTATCCGTCGGGCCTTGGGTCACGGTCGGTTGGTGATTGCTACCCAGTTCCTGCTGGAGTCAGTCGCGGTGGGCTTGTTGGGTGGGCTGGCCGGGGCGCTCGCTGGGATCGGGATTGTGGTCTTGGCGAGTCGGGTTGCGGGGTGGGTCCACGTGCTCGCCCCGGGGCTCGATCTGTTCGGTGTGGTTTTGCCGTCGCATACCGTCGGGATCCCTACGTTGTACGTGATCGGCGTTGGGGCGGCGTTGGCAACGAGTGTGGTGGCCGGGCTCTACCCGAGCGTCAAGGCGTCCAAGCTGGAACCGTTGGAAACGTTGCGTCTCGGGTAGCGTCCGCTCCATGATGTCGATCGAGACGTTGGCGGACGCCGAAGAAGTGATCGGCAGCTGGTGCGAAGCACATCTGGGCGGCACGGTGGTCGAAGTCGTCCGTCAACCTCGTTGGCGTCCAGTGTGGTTCGTCACGGTCAAGGTCGCCGATGAGCGCCACGAACTGGTCGTTCGTGGTGACCGAACCGACATGCCGTTGATCTTTCCGCTTGACCACGAAATGCGGTTTCAGCAGCTTCTCGGGGAGCAGGGCATCCCGGTCGCCCCGGTCCGGGGGTGGATCCCTCAGCTTCCGGCGTACGTGATGGATCGGGTGGCCGGACAGGAGCATTTTCCGGACACCTCGGTGGAGGAACGTGACCGGGTCGTCGACGACTATCTGAGCATTCTGGCCCGGCTCCACAAGCTCCCGATTCAGCTCTTTGTCGACGCCGGCATCCAGCGAGCCGATGATCCATCCCGGTCCGGTGTGGTCGGGTTGGCCCGCTACGAAGCGCATTACCGCTCGCTGAAAGATCATCACGATCCGCTTCTGGAGTTCTTCTTGGGTTGGTTGCGGCGGAATCCGGTGGACTCGAAAGGCCGCGAGGGCCCGGTGGTGTGGGATTCGGGTCAGTTTCACCACCACGATGGACGGATCGTGGCCGTACTCGACCTTGAACTTGGACATCTCGGTGATCCAATGATGGACCTCGCCGCATGGCGGATGAGGGACACGATCGTGGGTTACGGCGACTTCAACCGGCTCTATTCCCGCTACGAAGAACACTCGGGTGAGCCGGTCGATCTCGCCGCGATCCGGTGGCATCACCTGGCCTTTACCTTGTCGAACCAACTGGCGTTCTCTCATGCGTTGAAGCAGCCGTCGGCAGCGTCGGACCTGATGACCAACCTGCAGTGGTGTAGCGAAACCAACCTGTTTGCCACTGAAGCGCTGGCCGATGAACTCGGGGTTGATCTCCCGACGGTCGATGTGCCAGCGGCTCGGATGAGCGAAGCCGATGCTGGTCATCGTCATCTCGTCCGGTCGCTGCGCGGCATCACTACCGATGACGTCGTCGTACAGCACGAGCTACGTACCCTTTTTCGCTTGGCCCGACACCTCCACCGTCGTGACGAGATCGGCGAGGCCGTGGAACAGGCCGATCTCGATGACCTAGGCGAGCTTCTCGGCACCCGGCCCGAAACCTGGCGGGAGGGTGAAGCCAAACTTGAGCGGTTCGTGCTCGACGATCAGGGCCGGAACGATCACCAATTGGTGCGGCTTTTTCACCGTCGGAACCTGCGGGCCCACATGTTGCTCGGTCCTGCCGGTTCGGCCATGACCCATCATCATCAGATCCAACGGTTTTGATCGAGTTGGAGGACCGGTTCGGGCTCCGGCGTCCAATTTTGGGATGAAGCCGTCGGTGGTACGGTCCGGTCCATGCGACTACCTCCAGCCGGCGCAGTCGGAGATGAACGGGAAATTGACGCCGTCGTTGACGTGATGCGCAACAACCCCACCCTTGACATTGGGGAGGCCACGGCAACGCTGGAACGGCGCACCGCCGAACTGCTCGCCAAGCAGTACGGGATCATGGTCAACTCGGGCTCTTCGGCGTTGAGAATTGCCATCGACCTTCTTCACCTTGAGCAAGGTGATGAGATCATCACCTCACCGCTGTGCTTCTCGACCGATATTGCGCCGATGGTGCAGTCGGGAATCGTTCCGGTGTTTGTTGACGTCACCGCCAACACCTACCAGATCGACCCGGACGGTATTGAGGAGATGATCGGGCCCCGCACCAAAGCCATCCTGGTGCCGAACCTGTGCGGGAACTGTCCGGACTGGGACGCCATCCGGGCCGTTGCCGACCGGCACGGGCTTTCCGTTGTCGAGGATTCGGCTGACGTGCTTGACAGTTGGCAGCGGGGGACGCGAACCGGTACCCGAAGCGAGATCTCCATCACCAGCTTTGCCCGTTCGCACGCCATGACTGCGGGGGGTACCGGTGGAATGGTTGGCGTCAACGACCCTGACCTGCTGGATGAAGGGCTGTCGTTGCGTCGTTGGGGCCGACGGTCCGAGCGGTACCTGTTTGGTTCGTTGAGACCGGATGCGGCGCAGTTGTCGCAGACCGATGACCGTGGGGGAAGGCTCGAGCGGTTTGGTGAGCTGGCTGACGGCACGCCCTATGACCTGATCTTCTTGTTCGACACGATCGGCTACAACTTTGAGCCCAACGAGTTGAGTGCGGCCTACGGCCTCGTGCAGATGGACAAGCTGGCGGGGTTCAACCAGCAGCGTTCGGCCAACTGGAACCGATTGGCTGCGCACATGGCTATCCGGGAGGGCCTTACCGGAGCCGAAACCACCGCCGAGACCGACACGACGTGGATGCGCTTCTGTTTCACCCTCGATGACGGCTTCCCGATGAGCCGCAACGATGTGCAGAAGTTCTTGGATGAGCGGGGGGTCAGCACCCGAATGGTGTGGACAGGCAATATTCTGCGCCAGCCTGCGTTCGCTTCCATTGCCCATCGGCAGCCTGAAGGGGGCTTGCCGAATTGC
>Ga0181594_10006362_pt1 | contig 10234 bp, 5 predicted proteins | sample 071ome_18_FD_145603 | JGI IMG/M metagenome (GOLD analysis project Ga0181594, IMG submission 145603) | Coastal salt marsh microbial communities from the Groves Creek Marsh, Skidaway Island, Georgia - 071413BT metaG (spades assembly) | ecosystem: Environmental > Aquatic > Marine > Intertidal zone...
CAGTCAAAGGCCTTCTTTGAGCTCGCTACGGAGGTCGCTCGCAAGCTACCCTTTAAGGAAGAGGGGACAGCTGAGAAAGCGAAGGGGCTCCTGTCTTCGCTCTTCAAGAGGTGAGCAGTAGGTCTTGAAGACCAAAGCCTTACCTGAGGAGTGAGCCTCTTGTGAAGCTTGGGTAGATATGTCAAAGCTCGTGGACGTCCCTTATCACTGAGTCACCTGCTCGCCTTGCCTCCCGCTAGGATCTCCCTCAAATGCGAAGCGCTTCACGACCCCGCTCCTACACCTGGATGACCGCCTTAACCGTCACTGTGGCCCTCTGGTCTCTTGACGTAGTGGTGGCTCAGGAGCTCACCTTACCAGACGACACAGAGGCTGAGCTGGGGGCTGTTGAAGAGCAGGAGGGGGTAGACCCCTACCTTGAGCTGGTCGGTAGCCCTGGTCGATTTAAGCTCCTTAATCGCTCTTCGTTTACGATCATCAACCTCAAGCGAGGCCAAGTTGAGATCTCAGCGCTACCGCATGGGGCGTGGGATGGAGATGAGCGACCCACCTTGGATCTCTTTGATAAAGAGCTCCCGCTCCGGACGCTTGGGCAGTTCCAGGTCAGTGAGTGGGGCGCTGCGATGAGCGAGACGCTCCCTATGCCTCCTCGTTGGCTTACGATGAGCCCAGAGGAGCGGAGGGCCGAGCTCCTCGCAGGAGGCTCAGCGCCGAGCGCTCGTCAGAGTGAGCGCTCCCTGAGCGCCCAACGTCTCCTCGCGGAGGTCCACCTGAGAACAGCGGGTTTGAGCCCACCGACTGAGGGGTTAAGTGAGGTCATTATGACCACAGGGACCCCTCTGATTGAGCCGAACGTGATCGCGCTTCGTAAAGCGAGCCCCGAGGAGACAGTCAAGTGGTTAGAGGGTGAAGCGCACCCCCTACAGACCGCGCTCGTCGCGCAAGCGTCCTTGTTTGCTCCTCCAAAACTGCTCCTTAAGGAGCTGTTCAAACGACTTGACCCACAGGCAACGCCAAGTGAGCTTGAGCGTTGGCGCCCGGCTGGATATGAGCGACTTCAGAGCGCATATGAGCTCACGCGCGACGCCTTCGAACGGCATGGAGCAGAGGCCTTACCTGCGCTGATCAGCCACGCGGGTTGGTCTAAGGATCGAGGGTTTGAAGACCCGCTCCTCGCGTTCATTTTAGGGAGCGAGGCAGAGCTACTTAAGGCGCTTAAGTCACGAGACAAGGGCAGCTCCTTCAAGGCCCTGAACGCGCGTTTAGAGCGCGTCATGGGTGATGACCTTGACGCCCTGTACGCACGTTTTTTCTCCGCACAAGCTGAGGGTGGGTCTGTTGAGTCACTTCGGCGAGCGGCGCTTGAGCTTGGGTATCGTTTACATCGAGTGGATCAACGCCCAGAGGTCAGCCTCAGCGCGCGCGCGCTCTGTGGGACCTTAGATGGGGCGACCCAAAGCGCGCTGAACCAAAACCAGCTGCTCGCGGCCCGCTCATATCTTGAGCTCGCCACGCGCGTGTGCCACGGGAGCCCATTTTTCATGATGAGGGGAGCCTCGCTGATGAGCGCGATTGGAGATCGAGGGTATTTCCGAGGAGACTTTGAGAGCGCTCAGCACTGGTATCGCGCGGCGCTTATGCTCCGTGATGACCCGATGAGCCGAGTGAAGTTCATCGACACCCTCTCTCAGCTCGCCTTGCGCGCGAACGTGGAGGGGGACTTTAAGCGCGCGCGTAGTTTGATCGATGAGGCTAGGGACTGGGACAGCACAGCGCTCCCTCACCGAGAGCTGCTCGCGCTCGCCGATCAGCTGATGCCTCGCGCAGATCACCGCGCTCGTCTTGGTCTGATCTTGTTGATCGCGGTCTTAGGCGTGATCGTCACTATACGGCTCTTGAAGATCTTTCAAGACCCAGAGCCCAGCACACGAGGCTAAGAGATGTCTATGCTACAATGCACGTCTCAGGGATGCCAAAAGGACCTCTGGCGTCAAGGTGAGGGTCGACCGACCCCGATCAACAGCAACGCGACCTGCGCGAGCTGTCAGATGGTCATCTTCTGCGTAGACCACCTCAGAGATGTGTGGGCAGACGCTCAAGGGATGTGCCCTTATTGTGGGGACCGAAGGTGGGTGGTGAGGTTGTTACCGAACACCCGCTTTAGCCCTCAGGTGCAGGCTGCGGTCCTTGAAGCTGGGGGTCAGGTGAGGATGATCGAGCCCGAACAAGAGCCTGGGATCCCAAGAGGAGACCGGATCCAAGGGCGTGAGACCCGTGGGGTAGAGCCTCGTAGAGCCCAACCGCTCGGGGCGAGGGGGGCGAGGGCGTATGGGGCCGCGACGCGTGAGCATAGTCGCCCAAGGGTGAGTGAGCCGACCTCTAATGACAGCCTCCCGGTCTCAAGCGCCGTCGCCGCGCTCCGAGACCCATACGCTGAGCGCTCAAGCGCACACGTGAGCCCATATGACGATGAGCCACAGGGCGCTCGGGACACAGGCGCTCATGACCGCTATCTCGACGACAGAGGCTTTGATGAGCCTCATCGTGGACGCAGACAAAGCGCATATACGCGCTCCAATACAGAGGATTATCAGAGCGTCGCTGAGCTCAATGATGACCCTTATGACCTCTACGGTGAGCCTTATGAGGAGGGCGCCACCTCCAACCTCGGAGGGAGGAGGCCTCGTGAAGACCGCTTTGAGCAGAGCGCGCGTGTGGAAGAGGCTCCGCTTAACGGAGCGAGGAGAGGCCCTACGCCCCAGCGCCTGAGACGTGAGGAGAGCCCTCCCCCCACCTCACCGCGTCGTGGAGCGGGAGGCGCTCGTAGACCTACTCAAGTAGGTCACCCACAGACCAGCGAGCTTCCACCACGCTCTTGGAGGCTCATCTTAGAGGGGGACCTCCCTGAGGGCGCCCGTGGGCTCTCTCATGGGATCGCCACCTATCGAGATCACGACAGTGAGCTCATGATCATGGATGATGACCTCATCACCCGCACCCTCAAGGTAGAGGGAGATGTGATCGCGCTCGCCCAAAGCCCAAGAAAACGTCGATATATCGTCGAGGTTGACCTAGGTGACGCACGAGAGATCTCATGGGGTAAGGGGAGAGATGTGCAGGGGTTTATTACGAACCCTTATGAGGAAGAGCTCTCTGTGTTTGGGGTTCGCTTTGTTGATGAGAGCCACTTTGTGTGCTTTGTTGAGCGCCCTGACGGTCGCTATGAGCTGAGAGAGGGGAGCTTTGAGCGCGCCCGAGCGGTGCGCCTGAGGCAGGTAGGGTCTTCCCTGCTCTCCCCTCCGATCTCACCTGTCGCATGTGAGCGTGCCGAGCGGGTGTTCCTCTTTAAGTACATCGATAAGCAAGGCTACCTCCCTATTTGTCGTAGGGTGACAGACGGAGAGGACCGCGTCATCGGTGAGCTGACGACCGAGCCGAGAGCGTCGAGCGCGAGTAGAGATCAGGGCACCGTCGCTTGGATCGACCAACAGGGTCGGGTGTGGCTAAGCGACCCTAAGATCCCCATGCTTCAGGTCGGCGAGAGTGATCAAGCCTTGATCGCCTTATCACATGACGGCTCAGAGCTCGCGTGGTGCGTAGATCATGAGCTCCACGTGTACTCTACAAAGAGACGAAAACGTGAGCGATGGAGGCTTGAGCGTCGTCCGATCGCGCTTGGGTGGCGCTCAGAGAACCTCTAGTCGCCTCCGGCCAAGGCTGAGCAGGCACAGCGCGAGGAGCGTGAGGAGAGGCGTCGCGCTAGGAGAGGCCTGCTGACATCCACCCTTTGAGCCCCCCGAAGTGCTCGGCTCAGCGCTCATACCCGCCTCGCTTCCAGCTGAGCCCCCCTCCCCCTCCACCCCGCCAGGGGTCCCTGCGCCTGTCCCCGCCTCAGCGCCAGCAGGGGTCCCCGCCTCAGCGCCAGCAGGGGTCCCCGCCTCCACGCCGGCAGGCGTCCCCGCTTCAGCGCCAGCAGAGGTCCCCGCCTCCACGCCGGCAGGCGTCCCGCCCTCAGCGCCAGCAGGGGTCCCCGCCTCAGCGCCCGCAGGGGTCCCCGCCTCAGCGCCGGCAAGGGTCCCCGCCTCAGCGCCGGCAAGGGTCCCCCCCTCAGCGCCGGCAGGGGTCCCCCCCTCAGCGCCGGCAGGGGTCCCCGCCTCAGCGCCAGCAGGGGTCCCCGCTTCAGCGCCAGCAGGGGTCCCCGCCTCAGCGCCAGCAGGGGTCCCCGCCTCAGCACCCGCAGGGTTCCCCGCCTCAGCGCCGGCAGGGGTCCCCGCCTCAGCGCCCGCAGAGGTCCCCGCCTCAGCGCCAGCAGGGGTCCCCGCCTCAGCGCCGGCAGGGTTCCCCGCCTCAGCGCCAGCCTCAGCGCCACCTGTCCCAGTGAGTGAAAAGAGCGGGAAAGGAGACCCCCACGCGACAGGGCGCTCGTCATCTACTACGAGCGGGTCGGTCTGCTCGATCAGCTCTTGCCCATCTGAACGACCATCTCCATCTGTGTCGCTGAAGCTTGGGTTCGTCCCGAGCTCTGCTTCGCCAACGTCTGGGACCCCATCTTGGTCTGAATCGGAGAGCCACCAGAGATCAACGCGGTTGCCGTCCGCGTTGAGGTCGAGCGCGGTCAGGACTGGCCACCCTGAGGGGCTCTTTAAAATGTTCAGCTTAAGGTAGGTGTTCGTCACCCCCGCGAGGCTCGTCTCAAAGTTAATCGTCTCATCTACCGAGAAGTCTTCTCGGAAGCGATAGAGGGTGAGCCCATAGCTGTCACCTGAGACGGGGTTGTTATAGAGCGAGCGAGTTAGCAGATAGCCCTCTTGACCATCAGGCCGAGTGAAGAGGCGAGCGGCGTTTGCTCCACCAAGGCCCTGCGCTGACACCCAGTTCCCAGTCCCATAGCTCCCCTCCGAGGAGTAGCTCCAGAGGACGTAGACATCACTGTCCTCATCGAGGTTACGGCTCGCGTCTCGCTGTCCATGAAAGAGCCAGAGGTTCCCGCTCTGCCACTCGAGCCCCGCTGAGCGAACCCCGGCGTGACTGATCACAAAAAACGCCTCCTCGAGCGGGACGCGATCAAGCGACCAGCTGTCTAGTCTTCGGCTCACGTAGAGGTTGGAGTAGCTCTCATCGCTGTGCGTCGCGATCAAGCCTGAGCTCCCTTGGAAGAGGTTAAGGTCGCGACCGTATGTCTGTGTCCCTGTTGAGATCACCTCTCCAGACCACGCCGTATCACCACGCTGATAAGCGTACAGCTGTCCAGCGCTCGTCACGAGCATGTGGAGCTGGCCTTGTGACATCTCTAGCTCACACTCTGAGGCGTCTAATGAGTCGACGAGCTCCTCTCTCCACTCCCCTTGCTGGTCTCGAATCCAGACGATGAGCTCTGTTGAGAGCTCACTCACTCGGCGTCCACAGATCGCGACCTCTCCTTGGAGCGCGATGATGCCTGTGTCCTGTAAGGGGTCAAGGACGCTGTCGACCTGAGGGCTTAAGACGCTGATCTCGCTTTGAACGAGCGCGCCATCGCTCATCGTCGCGCTCATATACTTTAAGTCCCTAGAGCTCGGGTCAATAAAGACGATGTGATACACACCTAGCTCATCCATCGCTGTGCTCATCGCGCGTGGATCGTTGATCTCATTGAGCACATGTTTCGTAAAGCAGGAGGTAGAGTTCGCGCAGAGCGGGGTCGCCTGGAGCTGAGCCGAGGTCATGACTAAGACCCCAAGCGTGAAGAGTGACGTTAAGCGCTGTAGCGTACCGCGTGACAGCTTTGAGGTAGATAAAACAGACATCTTCACACCTTTCAGGAGGGGCGATATGATTACGTGTACAAAGAGCGTACCCTCAACGCTCAAGACTCGGTGACTTTACGAAGAAAATCAACCTCAGCGCGCTCATTAGACACGCGCACATGAACAAGGACCCCTTATGCCCACACCCCAAACCGCTCCTGTGACCCCTGCCCTCGCTCAACGTCTAGGACGTGGAGGTCGCTCGGTGTACTCAAATTTACTAGAGCGCGCTCAGCAGAGCGGGCACCCGCTGATCCCGCTTCACGTCGGCGACACATACCTTCCCCCTGCGCTAGATATCCTCGCGCTCGAGGCCGACCCCACGATGCATCAATACGGGCCGGTAGGTGGTGAAGCGGGGCTGTTACAGGCCGCGAGCGAGCACTTTTCAGCGCTTCAGGGCGTAGACGTACCCACGCGTGAGCTCCTTGTGACGGCAGGCGCGACAGGGGGGCTTACAGCGCTGTTTTCTGCGCTCCTTCAGCCTGGTGATGAGGCGCTCTTGCTCGCCCCTTATTGGCCACTGGTCGCGGGAGGCGCGAGGCTTCTCGGCGCGACCCCTGTAGCCGTTAAGGCTTTTCAAGAGGAGCTCACGATTGATGAGCTCTTGGCGAGGCTGGATGAGGCCTACAGCGATCGCACGAGGCTACTCTATCTCAACTCACCCAATAACCCCACCGGTGAGGTTGTGCCACGGGAGTGGGTAGAGGGGCTCATCGACTGGGCTCGGCACAGGGGGATCTGGGTAGTGTCGGATGAGGTATATGACCTGTTCACCTTTGAGGGGGTTCACACCTACGCACGGACGCTCGACCCAGAGCGGGTGATCTCCGCGACCTCGATGAGTAAAGGCTTTGGGATGGCGGGCTATCGGTGTGGTTTTTTACAGGGACCAGAGCGAGTCTTGGCTGAGGTAGAGCGCTCTGCGACCTACACGATGTACTCTGCCCCTACCCCTGCTCAGAGGGTCGCGGAGCGGGCCTTGAGAGGGCCAGGTCGGAGCTGGGCGGACGTCGCGAGGCCACTCTATCAAGCGATCGGTCAGGAGGTCGCCTCACTGTTGGGCGCTGCTCCGCCACAAGGAGGCACCTTCCTCTTCCTTGACGCGTCAGCGTGGCTCGGGGCTGGAGGGCGGTTCGAGGGTCAGCCACTCTCAGCGATCTTAGAGGAGCTCGCTGACCGAGGGGTGTTGCTCGCGCCAGGCCCCGCCTTTGGCCCCTATCCAGAGCGCCTACGGATGTGCTTTACCGCGGCGAGCCCAGAGCAGGTGAGGGCGGGCGCTCAGATCATACTAGACGTGACCACCCCTTGAGAGGGACGACCTCGACGGAGCTTGAAAGCGCACCCGCCCTGTGACACCCTCAACACCTCTCTTTACACATCTGTGAGGTGTACAGCCCGATGACTGAATTTAGCTTCAGCCCACTCTTGCCGAGCCACAGTGACCTTGGCGCTAAGGACCCAACCCCCTATCGTTTGATCAGCACCGAGGGGGTGTCGACGGTAGAGCTGATGGGTGAGACCTTTCTCAAGATAGAGCCCTCAGCGTTGACCGCCTTGACTAAGGTCGCGATGAAGGAGGTCGCGCACTTCTTACGCGCGAGCCACCTCGCTCAGCTCAAGGCGATCCTTGATGACCCTGAGGCGAGCGCGAACGACCGCTTTGTCGCTCTAGATTTACTCAAGAACGCGAACATCGCGGCCGCACAGGTCCTCCCTTCATGTCAGGACACAGGCACCGCGATCGTGATGGGTAAGAAAGGCGGGAGGGTGCTCACCTCGGGTGGAGATGAGGAGGCCATCGCCCGAGGCGTCTATGAGACATACACGGAGTCCAACCTCCGGTACTCACAGCTCGCGCCCTACGGGATGTACCAAGAGAAAAACACCGGTAACAACCTCCCCGCGCAGATCGAGCTCTACGCGACTGAAGGTGACGCCTACAAGTTTATGTTTATGGCGAAGGGTGGAGGCTCAGCGAACAAGACCTACCTCTACCAAGAGACGAAGGCGCTCCTGAACCCGAAGAGCCTGATGAGCTTCCTTGAGGAGAAAATTCAAAAAATCGGGACCGCCGCGTGCCCTCCTTATCACCTCGCGGTCGTGGTTGGGGGCACCTCTGCTGAGCACTGCCTAAAGGTAGCTAAGCTCGCCTCTGCGCGCGCCCTTGATCACCTGCCGACAGAGGGGAGCCCGAGCGGACACGGGGTGCGTTGCCCTGACATTGAGGCGCAGGTCCATGAGATGACCCAGCGTATGGGGATCGGCGCTCAGTTCGGTGGGAAATACTTCTGTCATGACGTGCGTGTGATTCGCTTACCTCGGCACGGCGCCTCGTGCCCTGTGGGGATCGCGGTGTCTTGTTCCGCGGACCGTCAGATCCACGCTAAGATCACCGCTGAGGGTGTGTTCATCGAGCAGTTAGAGCATGACCCTGCGCAGTATCTGCCAGCCCCCTCTGCACAAGAGCTTGGGGGTGAGGTGGTGGAGGTCAACCTCAACCGACCGATGGATGAGATCCGCGCCCAGCTGTCTGCTTACCCGATCAAGACAAGGCTCTCACTCACGGGCACCCTTGTCGTCGCGCGCGACATCGCCCACGCGAAGCTCAAAGAGCGGATCGAAGCAGGTGAGGGGCTCCCACAGTACATGAAGGACCACATCGTCTATTATGCAGGCCCTGCGAAGACGCCAGAGGGCTACGCGTCAGGCTCCTTTGGGCCGACCACCGCGAGTCGTATGGACGCCTACACAGACCTGTTTCAGGCCCATGGTGGGAGCATGATCATGCTCGCTAAAGGGAACCGCACCGAGGCGGTCACACAAGCCTGCGCTCAGCATGGTGGGTTCTACCTGGGCTCCATCGGTGGCCCCGCCGCGCGCCTCGCCAAGGACTGTATTAAGAAGGTGGAGGTCCTCGAGTACCCAGAGCTTGGCATGGAGGCGGTCTGGCGGGTTGAGGTCGTCGACTTCCCAGCGTTCATCGTGGTGGATGACAAGGGGAACGATTTCTTTACCGAGCTCAAGAGGGGGCGCGACGCGCTGACGGTGATCTCATGAGGCGACTGACAGTAGCGCTCCTCCTGAGCCTCTTGGGTGCCCCCCTCTCTGCAAACCCGACCCCTACCCCCGCACAGCGCCCGACCCCCGTTAAGACGAGCGCGCCTGCGTCAGTGAAGACGGCTACGCTACCCGAGACGAGGCGAGCGCAGGTGGTAGAGGAGCTCCATGGGGAGCTGATCGCTGACCCCTATCGGTGGCTAGAGGATGACAACGCCCCTGAGACGGTGGCGTGGGTAAAGGCTCAGCAGGCCTATACACAGGAGCACCTCACGGCCCTCCCCGCTCGCGAGGCCTTCAGGTCAGAGATCGAGGCGGTCTGGAACTACGCGAAGATGAGCGTGCCTGTGCGCAAGAGAGGGCTAGAGTTTTATCGCTATAACGACGGGCTCCAAAACCAGGCTGTGCTCTATATGAGGCGAGTCGGGGAGCCACACAGCGCCGCGAAGGTGGTGCTAGACCCTAACAAGGCCTCTGATGAGGGGACCTGGGCGCTCAAGGCTACAGCGCTCAGCCCCGAGGGTCGATACCTCGCTTATCAATACGCACAAGCGGGCTCAGATTGGGTAGAGATTAAGGTCCGTGACCTGATGACAGGCGAAGACCTCGCAGATCACCTCAAGTGGGTCAAGTTCTCAGGGCTCTCTTGGGCCAGAGACGGGAGTGGGTTCTATTACAGCCGATATGACGCGCCGAAGGAGGGGGAGGCGCTCACAGGCGTGAACTACTATCAGAAGCTGTACTTTCATGCTCTGCACAGCGCACAAGAGGCGGATGAGCTGATCTATGGGCGCGCGGATCAAAAAGAGTGGGGCTTTGATGGTGAGGTCAGCGAGGATGGCCGGTTCTTGATCATCTCGGTGTGGCAGGGGGCCTCAGAGAAGAATCAGGTGTTTTATAAGCGACTTGGTGAGGCCACTAGCCCAGTCTTACCCCTTGTTGAGGGCTTTGACGCCGGGTACAGCTTCTTGGGTAATCAGGGAGACACGCTGTGGTTTAAGACAGACCTCGGCGCCCCCAAAGGTCGTGTGGTCTCCTTTACGCTTGGAGGCCCGATCAGCGAGCTGATCCCTGAGTCTGAGGACACGATGGCCTACGCTCAGGCGATCGGGGGTCGCTTTGTTGTGGGCTACTTGAAGCACGCGGCGAGCGCGGTGAGGGTGTTTACGCTCGACGGGAGCCTTGAGCGAGAGGTGAGCCTCCCTGGGATCGGGAGCGTGGGAGGGATGAGCGGAGAGATGAGCTCAGAGGTGGGCCTGTTCTCCTTCACTGGCTTTACAAGCCCCACCTCGGTGTATGAGTACAGCTTTAAAAATGGCGCCGTGCGGGAGGTGTTTAAGCCCGCCCTTAAGGCTGACCTCTCCTCTCTAACGACCCGCCAGATCTTC
>Ga0181594_10006364_pt1 | contig 10233 bp, 7 predicted proteins | sample 071ome_18_FD_145603 | JGI IMG/M metagenome (GOLD analysis project Ga0181594, IMG submission 145603) | Coastal salt marsh microbial communities from the Groves Creek Marsh, Skidaway Island, Georgia - 071413BT metaG (spades assembly) | ecosystem: Environmental > Aquatic > Marine > Intertidal zone...
GGGCCAAGGCCTCATCCAGCCCCAGCTTCGTCAGAAAAGCCTTTTGGTCAATGTCTGCATCAGCCAGATAGGCAGCAATCGGCGCGCTGAGCCCTGAGACAACGACGCAGACGCCCAGCAGCCGCAGAGCCCGCGCGGTTGCCGTCAGATGATTAAACTCGCTGCGGTCAAGGTAGGGAACGGAGGACATCTCGATGACCACCGCACGGACGTCTTCCTCGTACGCTTTGCTCAGAAGTTGCTGCTTAAGCAGCTCCATACCTCCCGTCTCAAACGCGCCCGGAACGGTCGCAATCAGGGTGCGCCCGATGCGGGTGATAGCGGTTGCAATATTCCCGCTCATCATGCCGGCGACAACGGGATTCAGGCGTTCAGCGACGCGGCCACATCCGTGTTGGTCAGTTTCAGTGCTCTGCGGAATCCGTCGCGCAGCGTAGCAGTCGTGCTTATCGCGTCCACATCCACGCCGAGCTCAACCAGCGTTTTTGCGATACTTGGAGCGATCCCGGAAATGATGGTGTCACACCCCATCAGGCCGGTAGCGCGGGTGATCTTAATCAGCTGATTCGCCACACCCGTGTCCATCACGCCCACGCCGCTGATATCGAGCACAAGCACGCGTGCATTGTGCAGCGAGATAGAACTCAGAGTGCGATTCATGATCTCCCGCGTTCTCTCTGAATCCATGACACCGATCAGTGGCAGCAACAGGATACCGTCCCAGATTGGTGTTACCGGCGTCGACATCTCCATCACCGCGCGATTGCTTTCTTCAATTTTTTCGCGCTGTATTCGAGCGATCTCTTCGACGCTGACCTGTGCATCCAGAAAACAGAGCTTGACCAGCGCATCGGTCGTGGCCTTGCGGTCGCTGATAGTGCCGCGGGCCTCCGCCACCCGGTCGGTCAACGACTTGGTAAAACCAGCATGCCCGCGAAATAGACATCGTTCGGCAGGTTGATGTCCGCATGAACCGCGCCCACCTGTTGACGGGATTGAAGCCATTGCTCATCCAGCTCAGCGCGCAGCAGCTTGTGCCAGTAGCCTTTTTGCAGGTCCCTAACGCGCCGCATCCGGCTTTCGTCGCCAGCGAAGAAAACCTCGAACGCTTCCTGTCGCCCAAGCCACTCATAAAACTCGCCGACTATGTCGTCTATCTGCGGCAGCAACCAACCCGAGGCTCCTTTAACGAGCTGGAGGTCCTGCTGACTGATTTCAAACATCTTCAGCAGCCGTTCGATTCTTTCCTGCATTTCCACTCTCCAAATCTCGTACTTTGAATAATCAAAACAGCGTTAGGACTCGAGCAACAGCTTAATCTTTTCGAGTAGCTGCGAGTTGGTGAAAGGCTTCAGAACCGTCTCATTGGCTCCAAATGTCGATGCGATGTCCAGCAAGGGGGACGAGGTAATCGTTACGCCCCCACCCGTCATCACCAGGATCGGGATTGCCCGACCCAGTTCGCGCACCTCGGTGATGACCTGCAGCCCGTCTTTGCCAGGCATCAGGAGGTCTGTGATGATCAGGTCCGGCTCCCACTCGCTCAACAGCTCCATTCCCTCTTGCCCGCTGCTCACATCCCGGCAGTCGAACTCCTCCGAGCGCAGAAATTCGGACACGGCAAAACGGAGCGTCGGGTCATCCTCTATCAGGAGAATTTTGGAAGGCATCGTATGGTTCCCTGGACATCCAGACTCGTAGCGAGCCCGGCGTGTCACAAAAAGTGTAGAAATTCGCAAATCCCGAGCGAAAAACCCGAAAAGCGCATCGCGTGAAAAACGCTAATGCAGTTATTCAAGATTTATCTCTCGCTTACTCTGAGCCGGTCCGGGCAGCGCATCAGGCAGGTCACCGTAGGACGCCGGCTTTGCCAGGCACACGTGCAGCGTCGCCGACTGCCGCAGCTCGATTTCTCATGCGCAGCGCAGGCATATTCCAGCTCGCGCAGCCACACCCGAAGTAAAGCAAGCAGCTGCAGGCGATCTATCGGCTTTGACAGGTAATCCGAAGCGCCCGCATCAATGCATGCGGCCCGATCACCGGGCATCGCCTTCGCTGTCACAGCGATGATGGGAAGCTCCTTGAATTCTTCCATGGCGCGGATCCGCCGTGTCGCCTCGAGCCCATCGATTTCCGGCATCATGACGTCCATCAGAACACCGTCAATTGATGGTTCGCTCCGGAGCATCTCAATTCCCTTAAGGGCGTTCGTCGCGCTCAGTACCTTCACGCCGACATCTTCGAGCATGGCAGAAGTACTGAAAATATTGCGTGTGTCGTCATCGATAATCAGTACCGTCCGGCCTTTAACCTGAAAAGACTCGCCCCTTAACCGCAGAGAGCTCGAGCCGTGCCTGTCGTCAGAAATGCTGCTACGCAGACTCAAGTTGACAGCATTAGCGACAGCCGCGAGCAAAACGCCCTGCTCGTCATCCTGCTCAATGATTACGCAGCAACCCAGATTCTCTAATCGGGTTCGTTGCGCCTCGGCAACCTTACTTGAGGTCAGCACCACTGATGGCACGGTGGCGAAGTGCTCCTCGCTTTGAAGCGCTTCCAGCAGATCAAGCTCGCTCTCCCCATCATTCCTCAGGGTCGTGACGACAGCGACGAACGCCGTTTCTCGCAGAGACGAAAGAACAGCGTCGCCAGCCTTGATCAGCTGGCACTTGAGGCTGCCCGCAGAGAGTAGAGGCACCAGTGCGGGTTCGCTGGACCAATCATCGCTGATCACCAGAACGGGCGCAGCGTCAGCCGCTAAAACCTTGGCGAAGGCGTCCAAAGCGCGCTCGCATTCGAGCTCCGAGCCGTTCTCAGGCAGGCAGGCGAACGCGCCTGACATCAGGCCGCGCAGGCGCCCTTCGTCAGAGCAGCGGACAATGACCGGAGTATCGAAGCTGGCCGGATGCCGCTTCAGTCCATCCAGGACGGCCCAGCCACTCACGCCCGAGACACGCAAGTCCATGATGATCCCGGCTGGCCGGGCGGAGCGCGCTACCGCCAAACCGCGATCACCCCTGTCAGCGCTCACCACCCAGAAGCCGTGCCTCTGTGCGATCGAGGACATCATCGAAATTCGAGCGTCATCGTCATCGATGAGCAGCAGGGTCCTTTTTTCTGTATCGAGGGGGGACGCTTCCGCGGTGGGTGTTTCGGCCCATTCCGGGCTGGTCCATCTGGACGGGCTCGACAGCCTGGTATCGCTGTGGATCAGTGGCACGTAGAGAGTGAAAGTGCTGCCGACGCCCGGCTCACTCGTCAGCGACAATTCACCTTCTAGCAGCCGCGCAATCTCTCGACTGATGGACAAACCGAGCCCCGTCCCACCGAATTCGCGGGACGTAGAGCCGTCTGCCTGCTGAAATGCTTCAAAGATAATTGCCTGTTTATCTCTGGGTATCCCGATCCCCGTATCGACCACGCTGAAGGCGAGCATCTGGCTCTGCCCATCGAGCAATGGGTTGTTCTTTGACCACCCTGAATCCACCACCGACACACGCAGCTCGACCGCGCCTTCGGCGGTGAACTTGATCGCATTCGAGAGCAGATTTTTGAGCACCTGCTCGAGTCGTTTTCGCTCGCTGAGGAAGGTGTCGGGAGCAGAGGGATCAATAACGAAGCGACATCCCAGGCCCTTTTCATCGGCGAGAGGCTGGAACACCTCACGCATGCTTTCGACGGTGTCGGCGATCCGCACGACGCCGAAGTCCATCGTCATAGTTCCGGATTCAATTTTGGCGAGGTCCAGTATCTCGTTTATCAATCCAAGCAGATCCCACCCTGCAGAGTAAATCGTGCTTGCAAACTCAACCTGCTTGTCCGTGAGGTTGTGTTCTTTATTGTCCGCAAGCATCTGCGACAGGATGAGAAGCGAGTTCAGAGGGGTTCGAAGCTCGTGCGACATATTGGCCAGGAACTCCGATTTATAGCGTGAGCTGAGCGCGAGCTTTTCGGCTTGCTCCATCAACTCCAACCGAGCTTTTTCGACCTCCGAATTTTTTTCTTCCACTTCACGCTTCTGTTCGACCAGCAGCCGCGCTTTATCCTCAAGATCGTCGTTGGTATGCCGCAGTTCCTCCTGCGCTCGCTGCAGCTGTTCAGTCTGCCCCTGAGACTGACGCAGCAGGTCTTCCGTACGCTGTGCGGACTGAATGTTGTTGATATTGATAGCCACGCTCTCTGACAGCTGGTCCAGGAAGCTGAGCTGGTTTTCCGTAAAAGACTCGAACGACGCCAGCTCCAGGACCGCGAGCACCTCATCCTCATAGCTGATAGGCAACACAACGATACTGCGGGGCTTTGAATCGCCAAGACCCGAGCTTATACGGATGTAGTCGTCAGGTAGCTCGTTGATAACAATACGTTCCCGCTCATAGGCCGCCTGACCAACCAGCCCCTCGCGAAAACGGAACTGGCTGGACAGGTTTTTGCGCTCGCGATAGCCAAAACTGGAAAACAGAAACAGCAGGGGCTCATCCGCGCTTTCGCGGTCGACCAGATAGAGCACGCCGTGCTGCATATTCACAACCGAAGCCAGCTCGCGCAGGACGTTCTGCGAAACCGTGCGGAGATCTTTCTCGCCCTGCAGCATTCTGGTGAAGTTGGTCAGGTTGGTCTTCAGCCAGTCCTGCTCCGTGTTCACCTGAGTAGTGAGTGCGAGAGACAGGATCATTTCGTTGATATTGTCTTTGAGGGTAGCGACCTCGCCACGGGCCTCAACGCTGATCCGTCGGGACAGATCACCTTCTGTCACCGCAGTCGAAACCTCAGCGATGGACCGAACCTGGGTGGTCAGGTTGTTAGCCAGCTCATTCACGTTATCCGTCAGGTCGGCCCAAACGCCAAGTGCTCCAGGCACTCGCGCCTGCCCTCCCAGGCGCCCTTCTACCCCCACCTCACGGGCGACGTTACTGACCTGGTCAGCGAAAACCGCCAGCGTGTCAATCATGTCGTTCATGGTCTCCGACAGCCCGGCAATCTCACCACGCGCGGCCACCGTGAGTTTCTTCCGCAAGTTGCCGCTGGCAACTGCAGCCACCACCGCAATGATTCCGCGCACCTGATCGGTCAGATTCGAAGCCATCTGATTCACGTTATCGGTCAGGTCCTTCCACGTACCCGACACGCCCGCCACCGTCGCCTGACCACCCAGCTGACCCTCCGTGCCCACCTCACGGGCAACACGCGTCACCTCAGCCGCAAATGTCGACAGCTGGTCCACCATCACGTTGACCGTATCTTTCAGGGTTTGAATCTCTCCTGCAGCCTCAACCGTAATTTTCCGTGAGAGGTCTCCCTTGGCGACAGCGGTTGTCACGTCCGCAATATTCCGGACCTGCTGAGTCAGATTTGATGCCATCTGGTTAACGTTATCGGTCAGATCTTTCCAGCTGCCCGCAACGCCCGGGACCACGGCGCGACCACCCAGTTTCCCTTCATAGCCCACCTCACGGGCAACACGCGTCACCTCAGCCGCAAACGTCGACAGCTGACTCACCATCGTGTTGATGGTTTCAGCCATGCGCCGGAATTGACCTTTTAAAGCGCGGCCTTCCAGCTTCAGATCAACGGTTTCGGAGAGGTTTCCTTCGGCGACTGCAGCGATAACGTTAGCCACATTGCTGATGGGTTGAACCAGATCTCCGATCAGCTGATTGAGTAGATTAACGAATTCCACGCAATATAAACTATTGTTTATTTTTTCGCCCTAGACTTAATTTTTCCCATCGATCCTGCAGACATCCGCACGGCCAGGGCACACCCGATTGGAAACGACGCCAGTCTTCATCGCTGTCCCTGGCGCGTCGCCGAACAAAAGTGATGGGTGTTCCTGCAGAAACTGGTGAGAGGTGCCAATGTCACTCCGATGGGCGCACCCGACCCGCCCTCTTGCCCTGTCGCGACCTGCTCAGCCTGGGCAGCCTTGAAACCGAAAGTTTGCATTGCCGACACAACCGCCCGCTGCCGGTTGATTTCAATACACATCCCTGGCCGGCATACCGACACGTGACAGATCCTTCCTATCCTGAAAACCTGCCGAAGCGCGCTGTCGGTGCAGCGCTTGCTCCGGTTCTCCGTCGCTGTGTGCCGCTCGCCGGGCAGGCGCGGCGGTTGTGGTCGTTTGCTCGGCTGAAGGCGCAGTGCCCGAACCTGCATGCATCCGTTGTTGTGCTGGGAACCCCTGAAATACACGGCACCTTGGACATCGCGTTGGGACGCGGCCTGTACCTCTACCCGGAGCTCTATCTGGAGACCAGAGAGACCGGTTTCATTGTCATTGGGGACGATGTTGTCATCTCCCGGGGGGTACACCTGGTTGCCTACAGCGGCATCAGCATCGGCGACGGCGCCATGATCGGCGAATACGCCAGTATTCGGGACGCGAACCACCGCATCGATAGCGAATCCGCACTTCGTCATGCAGGGCACATCGCGAAGCCTGTCAGCATTGGTTCGAACGCCTGGATCGGTCGTGGTGCCACGGTACTGCCCGGTGTGACCATCGGAGCGTGCGCCGCGCTTGGTCGCAACGTTGGTTGGAGGTTTGCGCAAGGCGATTTCATCCTGTTCCTCGATGGCGACACAATCCTCCACCCGGACTTCATCAAAGAATCTCTCGCTGCCATGCAGGATCCCGCAACAGCCGTTGTCTGGGGCCACCGCCGCGAACGCGATCCGGGGCAGTCTGTCTATGTTCGGGTCCTCGATCTCGACTGGATCTACCCGCCGGGCGAAAGCGATTTCTGCGGGGGATACGCGTTGATGCGCCGCGATGCGCTGCAGGATGTCGGGGGCTTTGACGACACCCTGATAGCAGGAGAAGAGCCCGAAATGTGTCGCCGGCTGCGCGCAAAGGGGTATCACATCCTGCATCTCGATGTGCCTATGACCACCCACGACCTCGCGGTCACCCGCTTCTCAGCGTACTGGCGACGGGCCTTCCGCGCTGGCCACGCCTATGCCGAGGTAGCGCACCGCTTCAGTCATACCGCTGACCCACTATGGTCCGCGGAGCTCAAGCGAAATCTCACACACGGTTCGTTCCTGCTCGGCGCGGCAGCCGCCAGCCTGGTTTTGAGCGCTATTTGGCCGTGGTTTGCAGCTCTGATCCTCGGGCTAGCTGCGTGCGCGATCGGGCGCAGTATGCGTCGCGCGGCATGGAAGTCCCCAAGCCGCGTGACCCGGCTGCTCTACGCGCTGCATTCTCATTTCCAACAGATCCCGATTCTCTGCGGGCAGCTGACCTGGCGCCTTGATGCCCGCTGCGGCCGGCGTCGTGGTCTTATCGAATACAAAGGTGCTCCGAGCGCCTGATGGCGCCAGGCGGCCCTGCTCCCTGCGGGCTCGGGAGTACCGATAGAAACGCGTCCCCGGGCTAGGACAGGACCTCCGGATTAGCACAGTTAGCCAGCTGCTCTCCCGCGCGGAGACGTTCGATGTTAGCGGCCACAGCCTGCCCGACACCTCGAAAACATTCTTCTGTAACACCGGCGATGTGGGGCGTAGGAATGACCCGCTCCCGCAGCAGAGGATCGTCCGGATCGAACGGCTCCTGCCAGAAGACATCGAGCGCTGCCCCAGCAATCCGGCCAGAGCGCAGGCCTTCGAGCAGGGCGTCATAGTCGATGACCGCGCCGCGCGCGATATTCACGATGAAAGCCCCGGGTTTCATCGCGGCGATTGCCTCACGTCCGATCAGCCCGACGTTGGCCGCGCTGGCGGGCGCGGCAACCACCACATAGTCCGCCTCGGCGAGTGCAGCATGCAGACCGCGGGCATCCACGTGGCGATCGACGTGCACGCTTCCATCCTGTGCCGGTCCGGCGCCCGGACCCCGCCTGGACACAGCCACAATGCGCACCCCCCAGCCGGCGAGACGCCGCGCGATTTCCTGGCCTATACCGCCATAACCGACAATCACTACACAGGACTGCCACAGCGCGCGGCCGATCGGCGCCCCGAAGCGCCGCTGGTAGAAGTTAGCCTGAGCCTGAGGCAGATCGCGGCCAAGCATCATCATCTGGGCAATTGCGAGCTCTGCCACCGACTCCGCGTTGCCACTCCCCCCACTGGGCACATTGGCCACCGGAATACCGGCCCGCGTAGCGGCATCAATATCGATGGCTTCAAGCCCCACGCCGTATTGTTGAACCAGGCGCAGGCGTTGCGACTGAAAGACCGCCGCGGTGATCGGAGCCATGATGGGGATCAGGACGTCGCTGTCCGCCGCTGCCAGTGCCGCGTCAGCCGGCGCGCACTCCGCTATCTCGTCGCGGGGCAGCGCCGCCTGCAGCGCGTCGCGCATGCGTTTGAAGCCCGAGGCACAGATCGTGATTTTCATGCTCAGCCCGGCCCTTGTGTTGCTGTAGGTAATTGCGGTCTCAGCTCAGCGCTGCATACGCTGCCCTGACCAGGGCCTCGGCGCGTGGGCCGCCAATGATCCCGGCGCCCATGCGATTCATCATGTATGCGACGACCATACGGCGCTCGGTATCAACGACCACAAGAGAACCACCCCAGCCACCCCAGAAACACACCTTCCCAGCCGGGATAAACGGCAGCGTGGTCGGTTCCGGCAGGGCGTAACCGATGCCGAAGCGCACCGGGATCCCGAGCACGAGGTCAATACCGTCCGACTGCTGATCAAAGACCCGTGCGATCGTCGCCTCGGACAGCAGGCGTACGCCGTCGATTTCGCCGCCATTGGCCACCAGCGCCTGGCAGCGGGCGACCGAGCGTGCGTTGCCGTGACCGTTGGCCGCACCGATATCTGCCCGCCGCCAGGCGCTGGTCCAGGCTACGCTGGCTTCGGGCGCCGGCCCGGTGAAGGTGCGGTAGGCCGGACTCTCCGGGTCGAGAGTGTCGAGATCGAATGGCAGGGGTGGCGGCGGCACGACGTTGGCAACCCGGTCGTCGTGCTCGGCCGGCAGTCCTATATGGAAATCAGCGCCAAGAGGGCCGGCGATTTCGTCAGCGAAAAACCGGCCAAGGCGGCGACCGGTGATGCATCGGATCACTTCCCCCACCAGGTGTCCCTGATTCAGCGCGTGGTAGCCAGAGGCGCTGCCCGGCTCCCACCAGAGCGGCTGAGCCGCAAGCATGGCGGTGGATTTGTCCCAGTCGTAGAGGTCCTCAACCGCAACCGGTTGCGCCCAGCCGGACACCCCGGAGGTGTGGGACAGCAAATGCCGGACGCGGACGTCCTGCTTTCCAGCCGCGGCGAACGCCGGCCAGTAGTGCGCCACGCGCTGATCCAGATCGAGTTCACCCTGATCAGCAAGCACCAGCGCGGCGAGGCTGGTCATGGTCTTGGTCGTTGACCACACGTTGGTCAGGGTGTGCTCCTGCCACGGCCTGGTCCGCGCTTGGTCGGCCCAGCCACCCCACAGGTCGGCCACTGTCTTACCTTCCAGAATGACCGCGACCGATGCCCCCAGGTCTTCCCCAGATGCCAGGCTGGCGCCCAGCACGTCGCGCAGCTCCTCGAACTGTTGAGTGCAGTGTCCCTCAACTGTCATCGATGCTCTCTCCCTGCCCTGACTGTGCAGGACGAGTATAGCTCCGGGCCAGGCGCTGCCCTGCGCTGCTCAGCACGTCGGTGAAGCGTGCGTGGATGCATTGTGAAATACGTACAGCCGATACCGCGATAAGGTACTGCCGACATCACTCCGCACTGGCGTTGCCGCTCGGGTTTTGCCAGGCTTCGCGCCGCCCATCTCCTGCGACGACCGCGTAAACTCGGCTGCTTGAAACTCGCGATCCGCTGAAGCCCGTGCGCGCTTTCGGACCGCGCCGACTGCTGAATAGCAATTATCAGAAAGGACCTCACACGGATGAACGCAGCATGGCGCTCCTGGAGTCTGCGGACGTTACTCGGCTACGCCCTGTGTGCCGCGCTGATCATTACTGCGGTCGTGTTCATAGGCGAGGAAATAGCCCAGCACGTTGCCGCCTTTGAAACCTGGCTCGCCGGCCTTGGTCCCTGGGCGCTGCTGATTGCGGTCGTTCTATACGCCATGCTCAGTACCGTTTTCGTACCTGACATGCTGCTTGGCATCATCGCAGGCGCTTCGTTCGGGTTTACCCAGGGGCTGATGGTTGCAGCGGCCGGTTGCGTGCTTGGCGCTGTCCTGCAGTACTGGCTGGGAAGAAACCTGCTCAAGCCCACCATTGACCGCATGCTGGACAGCAGGCCGAGTTTAAAAGCCGTACAACGGGCGGTACTTCTCCAGG
>Ga0181594_10006365_pt1 | contig 10233 bp, 9 predicted proteins | sample 071ome_18_FD_145603 | JGI IMG/M metagenome (GOLD analysis project Ga0181594, IMG submission 145603) | Coastal salt marsh microbial communities from the Groves Creek Marsh, Skidaway Island, Georgia - 071413BT metaG (spades assembly) | ecosystem: Environmental > Aquatic > Marine > Intertidal zone...
TCCAAGTACGGTCGGCAAATGATCGGGGAGCACGGTCAGGACACTCCGGTCGAGTGGATCGGCCGTGACGCTCGCTACGTCGAGAAACTGGCTACGCCCGATGTGACCATTGCGGACATGATCGGCGATGTCGATCCCATCAAGGCAGCTCGAGGCGGTCACATTCTCGGCGACGAATTGACGATCCATTACGGCTTGCTTCCACGCGCCAATCGCGGTGTGTTCGCGATCAACGAGCTGCCGGACCTCGCCGGAAAAATCCAGGTCGGACTCTTCAACATCCTCCAGGAGGGGGATGTGCAGGTGAAAGGGTATCCGATTCGCCTCGCGCTGGACGTCATGATGGTCTTCACGGCCAATCCCGAGGATTACACCGCTCGCGGAAAGATCATCACGCCGCTCAAGGACCGTATCGGAGCGGAGATCCGGACCCACTACCCCGAGGATCTCGAAATCGGGGTCGAAATCACGCGCCAGGAGGCATGGGTCAACCGCGAGGGCACTTCCGTCCAGGTGCCCGACTTTCTGCTCGAGGTCGTGGAGCGAGTCGCATTCCTCGGCCGAGACGACAAGAGAATCGACCAGCGATCCGGTGTCAGCCAGCGGATGCCGATCACCGTCCTGGAGACGGTGGTTTCGAACGCAGAGCGACGCGCTCTCCAGCACGAGGAGGACGTGGCAGTACCCCGGGTCGCGGACCTGTACGCCGCGTTGCCGGCCATCACGGGGAAGATGGAACTGGAGTACGAAGGTGAGCTACACGGCGCCGGGAGGATCGCACGAGAGCTGATTCAACAGGCGTGCTCTCAGGCCTTCGATGTCCGGGCAGCCGGGGCCGACGTAGACGATATCATCGAGTACTTCGAAACCGGCGGCGCTCTTCAGGTCGGGGACGACTCTGCTGCCAACGCATGCGTGCTCGGCTTCTCGACGGTACCCGGTCTACTCGAGCTCATCAGCAACGTCGGGCTGGTGGCGGACGGAGCGCACGACGGACTTCGGGCTGCTGCGTGTGAACTGGTGCTCGAGGCACTTGTGGCGCAGCGGCGTATCAGCCGCAGCACCGCAGGGTACACGCGGGCACCGCACGAGGGACCAGGTCAGGGCAAGGGATATCAGGGGTTCGATCCGATGGGCGGACTGAACATCTGACTTCGCTCACGCCGCGCTCGCCCTCGACCAGGAGAGCGCCTGCTCCAGATCGGCCCACACGTCCTCGATATTCTCCAGCCCCACGGAGAGGCGAAGAAGGTCGTCGCTGACCCCTGAATCTGCGCGATCGCCAGGCTCCACAACCCGATGGGTCAGCAGGGCCGGTGCCTGAATCAGCGTGTCGACCGAGCCGAGCGACACGGCCGGCGTGATCAGCCCGAGACGTTCGACGACCGAGGCGGCTGCGGATACGCCACCCTTCACGCGGAATGAGAGCACCGAACCGGGGCCGCGCATCTGACGCCCGACCAGTTCAGCGTTGCTATCCCCGAAGCCAGGAAAGTGGACCGACCGAACGGCCGCGTGAGCAGACAGTCGCTCCGCCAGCACGATGGCATGGGCCTGCTGTTCACGCACACGGACGGGGAGTGTCTGCAGCCCGCGGTGCAGGAGATATCCGCCGAGTGGATGCAAAAGACCACCAGTCACCATGCGGATCTGACGCAGCCTCGCCGCCCATACCTCCGAGCATGCGATCACGCCGCCCATCACGTCTCCATGCCCTCCGAGGAACTTCGTCGCGCTATGTAGCACGAGATCAGCGCCGAGGTTGATCGGATTCTGGAGAACTGGCGTCGCGAACGTGGAATCGACGACAAGGGGGATGGACGCCCCGACCTGGGCCCCGCCACTCTTCACCTGTCCTGAGACGGCCTCGATATCCACCAGCTCGAGGGTAGGATTGGCCGGCGTCTCGAGGAACACCAGCCCGGTACTCGGTCGAATCGCCTCACCGACCTTGTCTGCCTCGACCCACGACACCTCGGTACCGAGTATCCCCGCCGAGAGCAGATGGTCCGTTCCGCCATACACGGGCCGAACCGCAATGACGTGCGGACGACGACTCGCCGCCTCACCGGACGCCGCGAGGAGCACCGCTGTCGTGGCCGCCATTCCCGACGCGAACGCAACCGCGGCCTCGGCACCTTCGAGCCGCGCGAGCGCGTCTTCGAACCTCGCTACCGTCGGATTGTGAAGGCGAGCATAGACCGGATTCGGTGCGGCGTGCGCACCCTCGATAAGGGCATCCATCGACTCAGCAACGGAGGACGACGAGTGGAAGCCGTATGTGGTCGACAGATCGATCCCCGGAACGTGCGGGATTCCTCGCTCATTCGACCCCGAGTCCGACCGGGGCCAACCACCCGGCAGCTCACCACGGGCGGCTCGAACGGCCGTGGTCTCGATACGCATGACGGACCTCACTGGTTTGGACACGCTCAAAACATTTGTTGCCATTCCTCTCTATACAAAAGATCATATTCGTCGTTAGGTCTATCTTGCCGTATTTTATGTGTCTTATGTCCACTCAAGCCGCAGTTGACCGAATCGACCGCGCGATTCTGACCCTTCTGGCGAAGAATGCCCGGATCACGAACAAGGAGTTGGCGGCCGCGGTCGGCCTGTCGCAATCGGCGTGCCTGGAACGGGTACGGAGGCTGAACGAGCTGGATGTGATCAGAGGCACCCACGCGGACGTCGATCCCGGGGCGTTCGGGATTGGGCTCCAGGCGATGGTGTCCGTCCAGCTCAAGCAGCACACGCGCAGTGCGGTGGCGCGGTTCGAGCAGAGCGCGATCGGCCTGCCGCAGGTCGTCGCTCTCTATCACCTGACGGGTCGGATGGACTACCTCGTCCATGTCGTCGCCCAGGATATGGAACATCTGCGTGACTTCACGCTCGACGCGATCACATCCCTGCCCGAGGTCTCCCGTGTGGAAACCTCACTCCTCTTCCGCGCAGCGGCGAAGCGAGTGTGGCCGGATCTAACCGAGGAAGCCTAGCGCTACTTCCCCCCATCGACCGGTAGAACCACGCCCGAGATCCAGGCTGCGTGCTCGGAGGCGAGGAACAGCACTGCGTTCGCGATATCGGTCGCATCACCAAGGTGCCGGAGCGCGATCCCGTCGAGCAGTTGTTGCTGGCCGACAGGCCCCAGCGCTTCCCACTGTCGCGCAGTCGTCGGATTCGAGAGCACGAAACCCGGAGCCACGTTGTTGACCGTGATGCCCCATGGACCGAGCTCATGGGCGAGTTGCCGGGTGAGGCCGATCTGCCCGGCCTTTGCCGACGCGTAGGCCTGGATGCCGGTTTTGCTGATGCCGAGGCCGGCTCCGCTGGAGATGTTGATGATCCGTCCTCGACGCGCCCCTTTCATGACCGGAGCGACCGCCTGCGATGTCCAGAATGCAGCGGTCTGATTCACCGCGAGGATGCCGTGCCAATCCTTTTCGGACACGTCCTCGAGCGGCCGCCCGACCTGTCCCAGGACGCCACCGGCGTTGTTGACCAGAACGTCGATCCGGCCCGCCCGGGCCGCTGCGTCCCCTACCCATGCGAGGACGGCTGACCGGTCCGTGACGTCGACGACCGAGGTGGTCCCGTTCAGCCCCAGGATGCGCTGAGTCTCGGTCAACCCGGATTCATCGATATCGCAGGCGTACACCGTCGCCCCACGATCAGAAAAGGCGGCTGAGATCGCGCGACCGAAGCCATGTGCCGCGCCTGTGACCAGGACGGTCTGACCGGAAAATTCGATCTTCATTCCCGCCTCGACGAATCAGGTTGAGCCCCGCCACATCCGAGCATCAGGACACCCATCCCGACTCAAGCTTCGACCGAATCTCCCTCACCGCGATGGACCAGATGCTCTGCATCTCCTCCTCGGAGCGCGCATACCAGCCGCCGAACGATCCATCACCGATGATCTCCCTGAAACGCTGAAACGAGACCTCCTCTCGACCGGAGAGGTCGACAGGGGCCTTGTGCTCCTCCGGCAGTCGGACGCCGTCCACCCGAGTCCACGGGAACGTCTCCATCCACGACGCGTGCGATGCAGCCGGATCGATCGCGTCGATGGCTCCCCGGACATCCGCCGACTTCCACCAGTCGTGCCAGACCAGTTCGACCCCGTCGCGACGATTCGCCCACGCCTCCACGGCGGGCCGCGCCGGGCTGTTCCCTCCATGTCCGTTCACCACAAGAATTCGACGAAATCCGTGTTTACGGACACTGCCGAGGATCTCCTGCAGCACCTGTTCATACGTGTTTGGCGATAGCGTGACCGTTCCCGGAAACCCCATGAAATAGGGGGTGATGCCGTACGCCAGGACCGGGAAGACCGGCACCCCGACCGGCTCCGCCGCCTCGAGCGCTACCCGCTCCGACAGGATGGAGTCGGTTGCGAGGCTGATGTAGGCGTGCTGCTCCGTACTCCCCAGCGGAAGCACACACCGATCATCCCTCTGCAGATACTCCTCCACCTGCCTCCAGGTCATTTCAGCAATCTTCACCGTGTCCTCTCGTCATCCTTTTGAGCCACGAATCGAACACCTTTCGCTGGGCGACCGGAAGCGCGGTCTCCTCGAGTCGCCCGGGTCGAACCCACCGAACGTCGTCCACCCTCGCCGCGCTGACATCGCCCTGCACCTGCAGCACCCACGGAAGGTACCGCACATGCAGGTGCGTGAACCTGTGTTCCACCGCTGGAAGCGGATATGGATCCGAGACAGGCTTCAGTCCGAGCTTCCTCGCAGATTCGGTGGGAGTCGCTTCGCCGGATTCGGGAAAGGCCCACAGACCGGCAAGCAGCCCTGTGGCCGGGCGTCGCTGCACCAGCACCTCACGGGACCGGCAGAATACGACAAGTGGAACGACGCGAGACGGAACCGCCCGCTTCCGGGGTCGGGCCGGCCGTTCGTCGACCGTCCCGGCCGCGTTCGACTCGCACCACGCCATCACCGGACAGACATCGCACCTCGGCGACGTGGGTGTGCACACGGTTGCACCCAGTTCCATGAGTGCCTGAGTCCAGTCTCCGGCTCGATCACGGGTGACGAATCTCTCCGCCGTCTCCCTCAGCCACGCCGGTGTGGCGTTCGCCTCATCGAAGAGTCGGGCGAAGACGCGGCGGACGTTGCCATCGACCGCAGGCGTGGGAATGCCGAACGCGATACTCGCAACCGCTCCCATGGTGTACTCACCGACTCCCGGCAGCCGTCGCAGTTCCTCCGGATCAGAGGGGATCACGCCACCATGCTGTTCCGAGACGATCTGAGCGGTACGGTGGAGGTTGCGTGCTCTCCGGTAGTAGCCCAGCCCCTCCCACGCCTTGAGCACCTGATCTTCGCCAGCCTGTGCGAGGTCCGTGACCGTCGGGAACCGCTCGAGCCATGCTTCGTAGTACCTGATCACCGTTTCGACCCGGGTTTGCTGCAACATGAACTCGGATACGAGCACCCGATACGGATCGTTGTCCCGCCTCCAGGGCAGATCGCGTGCGCTTCGGTCGTAATGGTCCAACAGGGCGCGACGAAGCCCGGTTACGGTGTCAGAGGGAATCGATTCGGGCTTCATGGCCGCAAGGTATGAAGACCCATAGGATGGTGTCATGCGCTTTACGACCTACAGCAAGTACAAGGGCAAGTGGCTGGATGCCCTGAACCTCGAGTCGCTCCTCGAGCACCTCTCCGACTTTCTGATGGATGGCGGGTTCGCCGGGGGACCGCACTACCACCCCTACTGGGGATGGTCCGGGGACGAGGACACCAGCTCGGCAGACTCTCTGAAGAACCAGCTGCTCCGGGCCCTCGTGGAAAGTGGTCAGCTCACGCCCGAGATGATCGAAGAGCTTCGGGGGGAGGGAGAGGGCGACGAGGAGATCCAGCAGAAGATCGCCGAGCTCCTGGACGACCTCGTCCAGCGCATGGTCGAGGAGGGATACATCGACCTGGAGAGTGGGCAGGCGCAGATGCCGGGAGCCACCTATGACGTCACGGGGGCGGGCAACATCGATGAAGCCCGTCAGGCCGCCCAGCAAATCAACTTCAACCTCACGCAGAAGGGCATGGACTTCCTCGGATACCGGGCATTGAAGGGCCTGCTCGGTGCCCTGGGCAAGTCGAGTGCGGGATCGCACGACACGCCACACCTCGCAACCGGGGTCGAAGCCGAAGCCGCCTCGAGACCGTACGAGTTCGGCGACACGATGAACCTCGACATCCCGGCAACGTTGAAGAACGCCATCGAGCGCGAAGGACTCACCGTCCCCCTCGACCTGGAGTACGGCGACCTCATGGTGCACCAGTCCGAATTCCGGTCGTCCTGTGCCACCGTCCTCCTGCTCGACATCAGCCATTCGATGGTCCTGTACGGGGAGGACCGGTTCGCCCCGGCCAAGCGCGTCGCGTTGGCGATGTCACACATGATCCGAACACAGTTCCCCGGAGACACTCTTCGGGTGGTCACGTTCGGCGACCGTGCTCAGGAGATTCCCCTGTCGCAGCTGGCCAGGGCACAGGTCGGTCCCTTTCACACGAACACGGCCGAGGGCCTCGAGATCGCGCGCCGGATCCTGAACGCTCAAAAGAAGGACATGCGGCAGATCATCATGATCACAGACGGGAAGCCAAGCGCCATGACGCTTCCAGATGGACGAGTCTATACCAACTCCGGGGGACTCGACCCGATGATCCTCAAGCGCACCTTCGATGAAGTTGCAGCCTGCCGGAAAGGCGGGATTCTGATCAATACCTTCATGCTGGCACAGGATCCGTACCTCGTGCAGTTCGTCCAGAAGGTATCCGAGATTGCTCGCGGCAAGGCGTATTTCACCAGCACGATGACGCTCGGGCAGTACATCATGATGGATTTCATGAAGAACAAGCGCCGAAGGGCCGGATGACGGCTGCGGATTCGTCGGGAGCACGGCCGGGGCCGCGTCATGCACACCACCTCTTCGCACCGATCTGGATCCTGCTTGCCACCGCATGTGCTTCGGACGCGCGCCCCGACACCTCTGGGTCGCCTGCCGAGGCCGAGGCCGAGGCCCGCGTCGGGGTCTCCTACTCGATCCGACTCGACAGCGACTCGAGTGATCCGAGCGAGTTCGAGTTGGTGGAGGATGATGACGGTATACGGATTCAGACAGGGCCCGCAGGTATTGCCTACCGCGATTCAGATCTGATCCTCTCCGGGGACATGCACGTCCGAGCCACGTTTCATCAGTACGAGGCTCCCGTGGGATATCGCGAGGCCTACGGGATCTTCGTCGGCGGAAGGGATCTGGACCGGATCGATCAGGAGTACACCTACCTCCTCATCCGCCCGACCGGTGACTACCTCGTGAAGCGCCGTATCGGCGAGATCACCGAGACGCTGGTGGACTGGACACACCACCCGTCGGTCCAGACCATCACGGCCGATGGAGATGAGCCCCTCAATACGCTCGGCATCGACGTCTTCAAGGGGCAGGCGCATTTCGTCGTGAACGGAGACGAGGTCCACTTCGCATCCGCAAACCGTGTGCGGCCGTTCGGTACCGCGGGCGTCCGCGTCAATCACAGACTCGACGTACGCGTCGACCACTGGATCATGCAGGCGGGCGCAACGCGCCCTCACCCTCCTGCCGCAGCGCCTGATCGAACAGGGGCAGCACCCTCACGCGCGCCATGATCTCGAGGTAGACTGCCTCGGCGATCAACCCGACGACCGCAATCGTCACCCCCAGACGGGCTCCATTCGCTCCCATGGGGCCAAGAAGGAGCGGCGCCGCCGAAAGGATCACCACAATCCGTAACACCGCTCCTCGACCGACCAGATCGGTGCACCCCGCCCGAACATACAGCCCCTGGTAGTACTGACGGTGCCCATAAAGCGCGGGGTAGAGAGCCGCGACCGGAAAGGCGAGGCCCGCTGGCTCGAGCAATGAAGGATCAAGGCGAAAGCCCGTCCACAGGATGTACTCACGCAGTTCCGGCACGGCGAGGATTCCGAGCAGCATCGTGACAGCCGCCGTCAGCCCACCCGAAAACATCCGGAGGCGAGCGTGAGCCTCGCGGCTGTCGACGAAAGCCAGGGAGGCATGCTGCAGTTGACCGACAGGTGCAGCCAGGAACCACGCCACCGCTTCGACCACCGTGAAGGCGGCGATGGAGCAGTCGGGCTCAGGCGTTCTCGCAAGTACGCCGTTGATGATCAGGGGAGTGCTCCACCAGAGCATGACATTCAGCATCAGCGGCGAGGAGAACGAGAGGAGCCGGTCCTCTCCCCCGCCTTCGACATCCGTTAACTCCGGCACACGGGGGGTGGGTGCCGGCGCAAACGCTACGAGCAGGGCCTCCGCGGCCAACCCGGTCGTAAAGGCAACGGCACCGAGCCAGGCCCCGGCGGGTGTCGAGGTCAGCGCGAATGCCACGAACGCCAGCGTTCCCGTTCGTACTCCTGTCGCCCACGCGATCGGATTCGTTCGGTGCCCAGCCACCAGCCGGCCCTGATGAAGAGCGCGGATCCCTGTCAGAACCGGGACCGGCCAGAGGGCCGACATCGCCGACACCGCCTCGTCGAGAATCGCATCTCGAAGTCCTACGACCTCGCGAAGCACGAAGAGCCCGGCAGGTGTGAACGCCAGGAGTGCCGCAAAGGCCGATAGCCCGATCCCGAAGACCCACGTGAGGCGGCGGACCCTCGTGATATCACCAACGCTCAGCAGACGCTGGGCCGTGACCTGCTGCACGACGAGGAGCGGCGCGTAGATGACTCCGATCAGGGCGAACGCCACGCCGAAGCCGGCGAGTGCCGTCGCAGGATCAGACGTTCGGGCCAACGCAGCAGCCAGCAGCGGATTGGTCGCTGTCAGCAGGTAGCTCGTCGCGATGAGTGGTAGATAGAAGCGACCGAAACCTCGAGGCGACAGGTCGGCCCCGGACTGCGGGATCACTCGCTCCTCTCTCCGTCAGACATCGCCTGCTTGATCTTTCCCAGCTCTTCCGCCGCCCATCTTCCCTCGACCGACTCCGGGTACACGTCCGCCACCCGAGCGAGGATCGGTAACGCGCGCTGCGGGCTCCCAAGCCGTTCGCAGATCTCCACATACTCCTTGATTGCCAGCAGACGGGGCCCCGACGGCATCACCGACTCCGACAGAGCACGCCGGAACCAGACCGCAGCGCCTTCCGGATCCGCGGTTCGATCACGCTTCAGACGCGCCATACGTACGTACGGCTGCCAGTCGGTCGGGTCTTCGTCGATCGCCTCCTGAAAGGCGACGCCTGCCTCCTCGTACAACCCGCGCATGATGAATGACTCGGCCAGCGAATACTCTCTCGCCCTGGGCGTCGACCTGCCGGATGGTGCGTAGAGGTTTTGCCCTACGCGGCCAGCCATGTCAGCGATCAGCAGAGGACCGAAGAACGATGACGCCCATCCCATGAAGAGGGTAAGGGGAATGACCCAGACACTTGCCCCCTGAGCTACTGCGAAGCCGCCAAGGAGCATTCCAAGAAGCGCACCGACCAGAGACCAGGAGAACGCACGCAACCGCCGAACGCGCTGGGCCGAATCAACGTCTCGAACTCCCGAGCCCGGTGAGTAGGCTCGCCGAATCGGACTGATCCAATTGCGAACCGGGGTGTGCGAGTCTCGATCGTCTTCCATGGTACGCGCCCTCGTCGTTCAGGCTCTCGGGAAGAGCCTCTCCGTACAGGAGGCGAAGTTTAGGCGCAAACGCCGATCCCCGCCGCGCCGCGCGGCGAGTCAGCGATCACCCCCGTTGTGGCGGACGACGAGGGGCGGCACAACCGGACGCGCCCGCGTACCCCTCTTCAGCGCCCTCCGAACCCGAACCGCGCACCGACATAGAGCTGCCGGCCCGGCGCCCGGAATCCAAACACTTCTTCGTATGCTGCGCCGAGGAGGTTGTCGGCTCGAAGCGTCATGACGAGCGACGGACCCGACGCGCCCTCGACGACCGTGACCTCCCCGCCGGCGCCCAGCAGCGAGTACGCGCTCAGCGTCCTCGGAGTTGCAGGGTACGTCGCGAAGTCGCGGTCATCCCGCTCACCGATTCGACGCACCGACAGGCTCACCGAACCACGACCTTCCACGCGGTAGGCCAGCGACCCGCCCAGAATCCATTCAGGGCGACGCAGCAGTCGCTCACCCTCGACAAAGGTCGCCCCCGCTCCAGAGTCGAAACCCGAGTCGATCACTTCGGTGTCGAGCCATGTTCCATCGGCGGACGCG
>Ga0181594_10006366_pt1 | contig 10232 bp, 7 predicted proteins | sample 071ome_18_FD_145603 | JGI IMG/M metagenome (GOLD analysis project Ga0181594, IMG submission 145603) | Coastal salt marsh microbial communities from the Groves Creek Marsh, Skidaway Island, Georgia - 071413BT metaG (spades assembly) | ecosystem: Environmental > Aquatic > Marine > Intertidal zone...
TGGCAATGCGAAGAAATTCCATGCGATCCCGAACTCGCTGTGACACCAGCGCCAACGGGCTGATCACCCAGCGGATCCAATCGAACATCTCAGGCGGAATCGACGTACTGCGAAAAGGTCGCTCCAAGCCCTCGCACAGCATCCGCCCCTGATCCTGGGGCGTGAGCGCCGGTCCGGGCCCACCAACGGGGAGTGTCACAGTACCCTGCCTCTCCTCTGCCAGTTGCATGACGATAAAGCGCGCCAGATCCCGGTCTGAAATGGGCTTACAGGCGGTCAGGTTACCGCTACTGAAAAGTAAAAAGGGCTTGCCATTGCGAACCCGCTCAAACTGACCCACCAGCGAGCGAAAAAACGCCGTCGCCCGGATAATCGTGCCGGGCACGGGTGAGCGATGCAGCAGCGCCTCAAACCTCAGCTTTTCCCGTTGAAATGCCAAGCGCGGTCGCTGCACGCAGATGGCCGACAGCAACACAAAATGGTGCGCAGCGGTCCGCTCGGCGTATTCAAGTAACCTCCGGTTGGCCTCGTACTCGACTTCTCGGGCATCAATTGGCGCGCCGCTGCGACTGGCTAAACAGGAAATCACCGCGTCGACTGTGGGGATCGATTGATCCCAATGTGGATCGGCAGTGATCGCGGCCTCGGCCACTGTGACAGCCTCTGCCGAGCCAATTGACAACCGGCGGCCGGGCCGCACTAACGCGACAACGTCGTGGCCCTCTGCGATGAGTTGCTGAAGCACCGCCCGACCGATGTAACCCGTTGCACCTGCCAACAGTACCCGCATGACCCGCACCGATAACTCGATCACACCACCCTAGGTGGGCCGCTCCCGAGCGTCAATGGCTGCAGGGTGACGGCAACTGCAACGGACTTTCGCTAAAGTGCTCGCTCTTAAATTGCGCTGACAAGCCATGGCGACCAAGACACCACTTAAAACGGCTGTAGGGACACATTCCCCGGGCAACAGCGCGTTACAACAAATGGCTCAGCCGGTCATCGATGCGGCGAATCATTCGCGGATTATCGAGATGGCATGGGAGGATCGCACGCCCTTTGAGGCGATCCAGCACCTATACGGGCTATCCGAGGCAGAGGTTATTCGACTCATGCGCCGCTCGCTCAAAGCCAAAGCGTTCAAGAATTGGCGTCAACGGGTGTCGGGGCGATCCACGAAGCACCTGTTTCGGCGCGACCCCTCGGTGTCGCGTGGGTACTGCGCGACGCAGTACAAGTTACCCTCGAAATAAGACGCCGTCGTGGAAGTCGTAGCCCTTTACGTGATTGCCGGTACCCTCGGGGCGATGCTTTTCTTTGCTATCGGTGTCGCGCCCACCGTTTTCCAGGCACTACCTGCTGAGCAAGCGGGTCTTTTTTTGCGAAAGCTCTTCCCACGTTACTACCTCAGCCTAATTATCGGCTCCACGGCAGGAGGCGTTCTGTGGCTGGGCGCTCAACCGCTGGCCTCCGGGGTTTGCCTACTGATTGCGGTATCGACACTTTGGATACGGCAATGGCTGGTGCCGCGCATCAATGCGCTCAGGGACAGGGAGCTCTCGGGTGATGCCAGCGCAGGTGAAGAGTTCGCCCGGCTTCATCGGCTCTCAGTTGCCATCAACATGCTGCAACTGCTGGCGCTGTTGGGCATTCTTATCATGGCGTAACGCTGGGGACTGAACCCTCACCCCAAAACAGTGGGCTAGCCTCCCTAATAGCGATTAAGCTGTCATCGAGGGAAGATGCTGATCAAAACACTGCGAGTACCAAACGCATGACCATATCAGTGCTGGGTTCAGGAGATGCAACGGTGGTAACACCGGACGCCGCGCTTCCGGAGCCCCTCCGCGATACAGCGATCTCCTGCCGACTCTTGGCGGTCCCCGACGCGGTGTTTCCGGGATCAACAGAAGCGCGACTGATCTGTGAGCAGGCCTATTTCGATGCCGGCATGGCGGCAGCCGCCAACGGTGCCGAAGCGCTGTACATCAACACGGTCGGGGACTACGGCGTCACCAAACTGCAGACCGCGCTCGACATACCGGTCAGCGGAGCGGGCGCCGGCGCGCTGCGGCAGGCGCTACGGCACGCCGAACGTTTCAGTATTCTCACCCTGTGGCCACCCCGGATGCGCTTTATTTACGACATGATGATGAACGAGTCGGGGCTTTCTGATTTCTGCAGCGAGATCCTGCATCTCTCCAGCGATAATATTCTGGCGTCAGAGAGCGGGCCTGCAGAGGCAATGAAAACGTTTCAGGCCTGCGGTTTCGCGACGATTGAAAAGGTGGTCCAGTCGATTACGGCGCTATCCACCCGTCACCCCCACGATGCGATCGTTCTGGGGTGCACCTGCATGTATCCGCTGGCTCGCGTATTAGAGAGCCGTGGCCTCGACGTGGTCGAACCGATGTTCGCTGGATATCGCCGACTCTCCGATTCAATGCCCTCGGCATAACCGCGTACCCGGATCGACGTGAACCCCGAACTACTGTGGGTATTTATTCCCACGATTGCCGCCATCTCGCTTACGCCGGGCATGTGTATGACCCTTGCCTTCACGCTGGGCCTGTCACAGGGCTACCGGCGCACGCTGTGGATGATGTGGGGCGAACTGGCCGGCGTCGCGACGGTGGTATCGACCTGCGTCGTGCTGCTCGCCTGGATCCAGGCATTATCAGAGGTGTATTTCGCCGTGCTGGCGCTAGTGGGTGGCAGCTACTTACTGTGGATTGCTTATCGTTTGTGGACTCAACCGGCCCGTTTCACGAGCGGTGAAAACCAACCCCATTTGTCAGCCGGTGCTTTACTCATTTTGGGGTACGTGACGGCGGTGGTGAACCCGAAAGGTTGGGGGTTCATGATCGCGCTATTACCAGGATTCATGTCCGTGGATTACTCCACCCCTCAGCAACTGTTGGCGTTTCTGGGGGTTATGGTTCCCTCGGAGTTCCTCTCGATGACGCTCTATGCCACCGGCGGAAGTGGTCTTCGGCGGTTCCTCACCACTGACGCGCATCTCGCCAAGCTCAACAAGTTGGCGGCAGGGTTGATGGTGTTGGTTGCCGCGCTGATGCTCGTAAGGATCTGAGCATCATCGGCGCGACTGATCAGATGCCGGGCGCCCAGCTGGCATGAAAGCCAAACGGTACCCGCTGGGGTAGCGTGACGCGAGCCATTGGCCCTGCTGCTACGTCGGTCGCATCGAAGACCAGGCAGTGGGATGACCAATCGCGGCTGTTGGTGACCAATGTCACGACGTAACCATCGTCCTCGGCATCCTCTCGAGTCGCACCGGCCTTAGGCGCATACACCGCCTCGCTCCCGAAGACGCACTCACCGTAATCCCACTGCTGCCGACAACCGGTTTCATTGTCGTACTTCACCAGCCCGGTGAAGCGCAGTGTGTGGCCACCCTCTTCAAGCAGCGGAATACGCTGGTGATAAGCAAAACGGCTTTTTACCCCGGCATAGAGCGGATTGGTTTTGTTGAACTCGGTGTTGAGATCGTCGATGTCGCCCTCGCGCACCTCTCCTGTGCGCAGGTTGAAGCGCCAGCGGTAATTGTTCGCCTCCAACCGCATGTAGGCCAGCATGTGCGAGAGCTCCCCCTCCTCGCCCGAGGCAGAGGGCATCGGGTTGGTAGATCGGCAGCCGTCCATCACTACCCATTCACCCTCCTCCCAGCAGTTACTGACGTGCAGGATGTAGCACGGCTCACATTCGAACCAGCGGATCTCATCGCCCCGGCCATAGCGCGGTATCAAGCCAAAGCGGGTCGGGATGTCCCGATGGAAAGTCAGCACCCTCAGTCGACGACGCTCGAGCACTTCTGGATCATGGAAGAAGGGCAGATCGTGAAGAATGGTGTAATTGGGCGTAAAGCCGATGTCATGGGGCAGGCGCGGGCCGGGCAGATCGATCTCTGCCTCGTGTAGCAACTTGCCCGAAGAATCTGCGACACCGCAGGTCATGAAAGGGGGCTCATCCCCGTAATCAAAAAACAAGAGCTCCCCCGTCGTCCAGTCGACCTTCGAGTGCGCAGACAGGCGATGGTGGCTGCGCCCTGCTAGCTCGAAGTGCCCTTCGGTCTCCAGCGTCTGGGGATTCAATCGGTAGGGATGACCCGCGTTATACCACAAGGTCATCAAGCCGCCTGCGTAGTAAAAGAGATCCGTATTGGAGGTGTCCTTGATGCCAAAGGGTGAGGCATCGAAATCAAAGGGGCCCATGACACCGTTGGATGTGGAGCGGCCTAACTTGCGCTCCTTTGCGAGGGCCGCCGTTTCGACGTAGCGGTTACGGTAAGCCGCCTCGCCCTCACAAAACGACACAGCGTGCACCATGCCATCGCCGTCAAAGGGGTGATAGCGGTTTTCTGGTTGGTGGATCGGATTGGGGCCATTACGGAAATAGGTGCCCAACAAGTCTTTGGGTAACTCGCCTTCCACGCGCAAACCAGCCTCGGAGAGTTCAAGCGTGGTCGGGGCATAAACACCATGCAGATAAGGGTTATCGAGCCCATAAATCCAAGCCTGAGTGTGCTCGAATTCAGCGATGCCGCCAATGCATCCCTCTGTGACCGGATACGCGGGCAGGTGTAGTGCTTGGTTCATTGCAATCTCCGCCAAATCCCGTGTGCGATCGCCAGAGCATCAGCCTAGCAAGGACAAATAGCCGGCCGCAACGCGCGGCCACTGTACCGACAGAGCTCGTCCCCCATCGCACCCCGCTCAGGATCGTTGGCAGCATTAGACCAAACACGATCCTCCCGCCCGATCATGCAGTTTGAGTTGTCACGCCCGCAGTGACAGAACCTGGCCCACCGGCACCCAATAAATGAACTGTTTGATCCTTAAATGGCGTAAGGCGGAGGCAAATGTCTGCCAAGTTCGGTCAAATATACGTTGTAACAGGCTATAACTTTGAATAGGGTTTCGCATTCCCCAAAAATATAAACCGAGGTAGTCACCATGAGATTTTCACGACAGCCCCTTTCCCTGGCCATTGCCCTCGCGGGCGCGCTCGGCGCGTCTGCGACCATGACCTTTGCCCAGGGCCTTGAAGAAGTCGTCGTCACCGCGAACAAGCGCGCGACCAGTCTGCAGGACGTGCCGCTGGCAGTGAGCGTGGTAGATGCGCAGATCGTGCAGCGGTCTGAAATTCGCGACCTCCTCGATTTGCAATCCGTCGTGCCGTCTCTGCGCGTTCCACAGTTTCAGAACTCGGTGCAGACCAACTTCGTGATACGTGGATTCGGTAATGGCGCCAACAACCCGGGCATCGAGCCGTCCGTAGCGGTCTTTATCGATGGCGTTTATCGCTCACGATCACTCTCCCGGATTTCTGACCTGCCTAACATCGAGCAGATTGAAGTACTGCGCGGCCCGCAGAGTACGCTCTACGGCAAGAATGCATCAGCTGGTGTCATTTTGGTCAACACCGCCAAACCAAAATTCGAAACCAGTGGCAACGTCGAGATTGGCGCCGGCAACTACAACCAGCGCTCGGTCAGAGGCTACGTTACTGGCCCGCTCACCGAATCTGTTGCCGCCAGTTTTGGCGGATCCATGCTGCAACGCGACGGCTATATCGATAACCTCGCCCTGGGCACGGAACTCAATGAGCGTGATCGCTGGGCCATGCGCGGCGAGCTGATGTTCGATATCAGCGAGAAGACCGAACTGCGGGTTGCGGTGGACTTCGATGAGCTCGATGAAGCCTGCTGTGGTACTGCGAACGTTTATAACGGCCCTGCTGGAGCCGCTCTGGCGGCGCTATCGATCGTGCCCGGCACAGCCTATAGCACCAATCCCTACGATTATGAGACCTACCTCAACCAGGATCCCCGCACTAAAGCGGAAAACAGCGGCATCACTGCAGACTTCAGCACGGAGTTTGGCGGTTTGGCGTTTCGGTCCATCACTGCCTACCGCGTCGCGAAAGTCGACAATGAGACCGAAGACATTGATTACAGTGCCGCCGATGCCATCGGCAACCAGCGTTACCTCACCGACATCGATACCTTTACGCAGGAGTTCCGACTGAGCGGTTCCATGGGCGCAATGGATTGGCTAGCCGGTGCATTTTATTACAACGAAAGCATCTACTTCGAGAGTGATATCGACTTTGGCACGCAGTGGCGCAACTACGCCAATATCCTGGTGGGCGGCAGCCCCGCGGCAGGCGAGGCAGTGATTGGCGGGTTGGAAGCACTCCTGGGCTATCCCACCGGTGCCTTCTTTGAGCCCGGCACCGGCGTGTTGGAGACGGCAACCCTCGATAACGAGACTTACTCGATCTTCGGGCAAGCATCTTTTGACCTGACACCGCGTACACAGCTGACGCTGGGCTTCAACTACCTCGACGACGAGAAGGACGTCACCCTCTCGCAGGTGAATGACGACTTGTTTTCTCAATTGGCGCTCGATGGTGCGGATGGCGCCACAGCACTGACCAACGCGGGTTTCCTTGGCGCCTTCCCGGGTGCCTTCGAGGCCACTTTCGGTCTGCCCTTCACCCCTGATAACGCTGCGCTGGTGGGTTCTACGCCGGCTGGCATTGCGGGACTGCAGCAGCTTCAAGCGGCCGTACTGGGTCAGGTCGCAGCGGGAGTATCGATGCTGGATCTCTCTGATCCTGCTCAGAACCCCTTTGTCGGCTTACAGGCGTTACAGTTCTTACCGCAAATGCTGGAAGTGCCCAACCTCGCCAATAACGGCTCGTCGCAGGACGACAAGTTCACCTATACCGCAAGCGTCAGCCATGATTTCTCAGATCAGTTAAATGTGTATCTGACCTATGCGACCGGCTATAAAGCGACGTCTTGGAACCTGTCTCGGGATACGCGACCCACACAGGCCGAGTACGACACGCTGGTTGCAGCGGGCGCTGCACTCCCCAACAACCTCACCATCGGTACGCGGCTGGCGGGACCCGAGGAGTCAGAGGTCCTCGAGTTGGGCATCAAGTACCGCGGGGACTGGGGTTACATCAACGCAGCGATCTTTAATCAGACGATTGAAGGGTTCCAATCCAACGTGTTCACAGGAGCGGGCTTTAACCTCGCCAATGCGGGAGAGCAGTCTGTCGATGGCGTCGAGATTGACGTAATGCTGAGACCCACTGAAAACCTCTCGCTGGGCATTTCGGGCACCTACCTTGACCCCTTCTACGACTCCTTTGTTGGCGCGAACGTCGGTGGTGAGTCATCTGATCTGAGTGGCACCAAGCCCGGCGGCATCCCTGAGCTGACGCTGAGCTTTGTCACCTCCTATGACTTCTCCATCATGGGTATGGATGCCTGGATTCAGGCAGATTACCGCTATGACAAGGAGGTCGATATTCAGGACGGAGGCGATCTCTCGGAGTCCAACATCCTGCTGGAGTCGACCAATAGCCGAACGCGTGAGGTTGGCCTGCTTAATGCCAGCATTGGTATCGCCAAGAATGGATGGGAGTTCCGTGTGTGGGGCAGAAACTTGACCAACGATGAGTACCTGATTACCTGGTTCCCCTCCGTTGCTCAAACGGGCAGCTTCTCGGGCTATCCCAATCAGCCTCGCATGTGGGGTGCAAGCATCAAGAAGAGCTTCTAATTCTCACGTGCTTCGAACTGGCGCCGCCACCGTCCCCGGTGCGGCGCCAAGATCGTTTTATTTAACCCAAATGGGCGAACTCCACACCCGCTCCTGAAGCGTTGTCTTCAGGTCGGGTCGCGGCTCAACGCCGGCACGATTGGCATCCCAGGTCGACCATCGGCAGGTCGGGTTCTCCAGGGCCCGGACGTAATAGAAGGCGCGACTGTCGGGGTCATAGTCGGGGTCCTGCCACACGGTCTTCAACTCGGCGGCGCCGACGCCCTCTGTAATACTGCAATCGGTGATATCAACCCGGGCACCGTTATCACCGCACCGGTGCGTGTCGGGGTCAGGAGTCAGACCATCTGAGCACGCCACGTCGTAGACCTGCTCGTAGGTTTCACCCTCCTTCTCCCAGCCCTTGACGATCTGTAATCGCTGTAGCGCCGTGCCGCGCGGATCGGCACTGGCCCAGGCCACGAATCGTGGCGCCTCGTCACTCTTGGCCAACTCGCCACCCATGGCCACACCCCCAGCGTAAGCCTCCTCAATCATGGTCTCGGAGTTGAGAAGATCAGCAGTGTAGTCATAGCCTGCAAAAAATCGCACCCGCATCCTGGGCCCCGAAGTCGCAAAGGTTTCCTTGCGGCGGAGCGCATCGTAGATCGCATCCCGCGTATTCTCTTCAGCCCAGACACCGGTCACACCCGAGGCGCTCCAACTCTCGAAGCCACCGCCGTAGGTGTAAGTCCGCCCGTCGACCTCGGTCAACGTGTCGGGGGCCAAGAAGCGAGCGAACAGGCCATAGAGGGTATCCACCGGCACCGAACCGCGGCGCTCGGGCAGCCCATCCAGCAGGCCCGCCTTGGAGAAATAGGTCTCCTCGTCGTCACTGGTGCCCGCCACGTGGGTGTCACTCGCCGCCACGAAACCGAATTGGTAGGGGTTCTTCACGCCCTGCGCTTCCAGCGCCAAGCCATTGCGCAAGGCCTCGCGAATGTAACTGCCCTTCTCTTCACTGTGCAGGCTCGTCCCCACACGGAACTTGTAGATCTCGAAGTCGGCCCACTCATCATTAGGCGATAGCAGCGGATGAGTATCGGAGGTGCCCTTGACCTGAGTGATCTCCACAATCGGCTCGTTGCGCATGCGCTGATCGGCATATTCGTCGTCCATCGGGTCGCCCGCCCAGTCCACCAGCTTGAACATCTGGCCGTTGGAGCCGTTCGAGTTGTGGGGAATCGCCAGACTTTCGATGCCCTGGTCTCTGAGTGTATCCATCCAGTCCCAGAGACCCTCCGGGTTCTGCGAGTTCAGTCGGGAAAACGGTACGGCCGGCAGCTTGTCTGCGCCGCGGAACACCACGTTGCGATGCAGATTACCGACGTCGTCGGTGGAGGAGGTGTACTCATAGGCCACAAAGGTGGTGAAGTGGCCGGGGTCGTTGTACTGCTCGGCCGCATTGATGATGTCCGCCCAGGCCCGTCGGGTGACTCCGATGGTCATTTCTTCCGAGATCTCTCCCGAGAGGATGCCCGCCAGCGTATCGGGAATGAATGAGGCAAAGTTGGCGAGTCGAGTCACAAGACTCAGCTCACCCATATTGTCTTCAGCATTCAGGTTATGGAGCGGCTGTGACACGGCATATTGAGAGAACGGCGTCGTGGTGTCGCCGGCCTCCAGCGCCAGCCCGAGAAACATGGCGTGGTCCGTGACCGCATAGAAGTCGAGCGGTGTGGCCATCTGGATCTGATAGCCCGCGGGGTGCTCGATCGCCTCGCCCTGGGCAAAGCGGTAGGCGTCGTAGGGCGTTGCAGTGGTGCCAAAATTGTAGGCGTCAAAGGAGTACTCGGTGTGCACATGCAGATCGCCAAAGTAGGCATTGCGGAGCGGATTCGCGGGTGGCGGGGTGCGATCCAGAATATCCATCACCGGCTCAAGCGAGTTGCCCCCGCGCCCGCCGAAATTGCGGTCCTCGTCGATGAGGCCGACTTCTTCGGTACAGGCAGTGGTGAGCGCCAGCAGGCTGGCTACGAAAACAAAACGTTTACTCATGACCCATCTCGATCTTTATTGTTGTCAGTCCCGAGTTTACTCGTCATCAGTCGCTGGCGGCACCTCCGATACACGCTGCCACTCCACCGAGCGGCGCATAAATCCGACCTTCACGGTGAAGACCATGCGTCCATCGGACGATAAGGTGATCTCCGCGTTACGGTACTCGCCCAGGCGCGCGGCGAAGACCTGCGCGGACCATTCATTGGGTTCATCGCTGGCTTCCAAATCGGTGACGACCAAAAAACCCACGCGATCCGGCCTGTTGTCATTTCGGAGCATGACCCCCTGACCGGTTTCGGGCTGCATTTCAATCCACACTGGCTCGCTCTCGTGCTGCCAGTAGCCGGCTAACTCGCTTTCGGCGTGACCCGGCAAGGCGAACGTGGCACTCATCATCAGAAGTAACAGTCTGGGTAGCAAACGGGCCATTACGTGGCTCTCCATCAAGGCGTCAGTTCACGGGCGGTTAGTTTGCCCAGCTGGGACATGTGGACCTCATCGGGGCCGTCTGCAATGCGGCAGAACCGACCGATAGTGAAGACCTCGGGAATCATGGTGTCCTGACAGACTCCCATCACGCCAAAAATCTGCATG
>Ga0181594_10006368_pt1 | contig 10229 bp, 6 predicted proteins | sample 071ome_18_FD_145603 | JGI IMG/M metagenome (GOLD analysis project Ga0181594, IMG submission 145603) | Coastal salt marsh microbial communities from the Groves Creek Marsh, Skidaway Island, Georgia - 071413BT metaG (spades assembly) | ecosystem: Environmental > Aquatic > Marine > Intertidal zone...
AGCGCTGTTATTTTTACTCAGACTCCTACTCTGATCTCCCCTTACTCAAGGCGGTTGGGTCTCCTTCTGTGGTGACCCCTGACCGTAAGCTGAGGGGTGAAGCCTTGAGGCGAGGGTGGCCTATCCTCAGCTGGTAGATTGATTTTTACTCGCTACCGTGTTCGAGCTTGCATCGCTACCCGCGCTTGGGCACAAGTCACTCGACTCAGCCTCACGAAGGATCTACCGTATGACGTCAAACGCTCCTCTCGAAGATCAGCTCTCCGCCCTCAGCCCTGAACAGAGGCGCGTGATCAAGGAAGAGGAGGGGGCGCTCAACCTAGTCATGAGCGCGCTCGACGGCTCCTCGATCAGCGATAAGACCGAGATGAACCTAGATGAGGAGCTCCTCGCCCTAAGAGATCAGCTCAAAGAGGCCCGCCTAGAGGACCAGGCTACCCTGCTCGATCAAATGAACCGACTCCAAGCGATCCGTCAGCATTACCAGCGGAGGGAGGAGGAGCAGGAGGAGAATGATTTTATCAGCTCTCCCTACTTTGGTCGGATCAGCTTTGAGCTCTTTGATGAGGAGGGGGAGCTGACAGGTCTCCGGCGCACTTTTTACATTGGGAAGCGCTCATTTGTCAGTAAAGACGGGCAAGTGAAGGTCGTCGACTGGCGCACCTCCCCCGTGAGCCGGCTCTATTATCTCTTCTCTGAGGGGGATGATTTCTATGAGTCGATTGGAGATCAAGAGGTCGACGCGAAGCTTCGTGTTCGGCGCACATTATCGGTCAAACATGGTGAGCTTAAGCGAGTCCAGTACGGGAAGCTTGGTGAGCTGACGCTGACCAAGGATGAGGAGGGCTGGGGGGTGAAGGTGCGCCGGCGCGCTCAGCTTGGAGGAGGTCAGGGGGTCGCGACTCGGGCGAGCGTGAAGAGCGCTCAGATGAGCGCAGAGTCTCTGCTCCCTGAGATCACCGCTATGATTGACCCTGAGCAGTTCAGGCTGATCACCCATGAGCAGTCAGGGGTGGTTGTGATTCAAGGAGGAGCGGGGACCGGAAAGACCACGATCGCCCTACACCGCGTGGCTTATCTACACTTTCAGAACCCAGCTCGATTTACAGCAGACCGACTCTTGATGCTGACGCCTGGAGAAGCGCTGAAGCGTTATGTCGCGAAGGTCTTACCCTCACTTGATGTCCACGACGTCCCGATCTACACCTTCTCTGAGTGGGCGATGAAGACCGTCCGCTCCCTCTTCCCTTCGCTCGCGAAGTTCAAGTTCACCGAGCACACTGACTTTAGCGCGCAGGTGTTTAAGCGGAGCGTGCTGATGACGCGCTTGATTGAGCGGGCGGTCCGTGAGGAGGGGCGCGCCCTTGAGGCGGTCTTTAAGCGAGCGGGTGGTGAGGCGCTCGAGAGAGAGTGGGTGAAGCGTCGTGAGCTCCCGCTCATGGATCGACTTAAGCGACTGAAGGCGCATGTCCGCGACCTCGGGGCGCGCTACCCGCTCGGCGCCTCAACCGCGATCGACCAGGCGCTCAAGGACTATGAAGACCCAAAAGACACCTGGAACGACCTGTTTACGGACGTCCCGAGGCTCCAAGGCTGGCTCCGAGACTTAGGAGAGCAAACGAGCTCGGAGCGCCTCTTAGGCCGACTCTCGGAGCTCATCCACCGTCAGTCTTTAGGGTATCAAAAAGACCAAGAAGAGGTGGACATCCGAGGTCATCTCGACCCTGACGACTGCGCGATCATCCTCCGGATCGCTCAGCTCAAGTATGGCTCACTCAAGGGGCCGACCGGCCGGCGAGTTCGATATGAGCACGTCATGGTCGATGAGGCGCAGGACCTCTCCCCTGTCGCGCTCCAGATGCTCTGCTACACCACCCCTAAAAATGCGCCGGTGACCTTAGCGGGTGACACCGCGCAACGTGTCGTGTTCGACAACGGTTTCTCGCGCTGGACAGAGGTCATGCCCTACCTGCCTAAGGGGACCTCGCTTTTACCTCCACTCAAGGTCTCATATCGCTCTACTCGGCAGATCATGGAGCTCGCGAGGCACATCCTTGGAGACCTCACTCACGACTGGTCGAGCCGAGAGGTGCGGAGCGGGCCTGAGGTCACCCTCACTCAGCTCGAGACCGAGGGGGAGGCGGCCGCGACGCTCGCCGACGCCCTTAAGTCGCTCTCCGCTGAGGAGCCTTTAGCGACGGTCGCGGTCGTCACCCGCACCCCCGCTCAGGCGAGGCGCGTCTTTGACGCGCTCAAGCGCTTTAAGGTGCCACGCTTACGGCTCGTGAGCGACCAAGACTTCCCCTTCACCTCGGGGGTTGACCTCACCGACATCCTCCAGATCAAGGGCCTCGAGTATGACTACGTGATCGGGCTCGACGTCAACGAGGAGTCCTACCCTAAGGACAACCCCTCAAGGCACCTGCTCCACATCCTCGCCACCCGCGCCGCGCACCAGCTCTGGCTCCTGAACGGCGGGCCTACCCCACCCTCAAAGCTCCTCCCTGAGGAGCTCTGAGGGTCTCAAGCTAGACGCCTAGAGGCAACAGGCGTAGCCGTAGCGGGTTGAGCCGGGGGTGGGGTCGTCTGTTTGCCCGCCAGCGAGCCCACCAAATTGGCCACCATCGTTGTCGGCGCCGTCGTTTGTCCAGCTGGTCCCAAAGAACTGGCCAGCGTTTCGTAAGGCCTGCATCTGACTCTTACTACAGACATCTGCGCCTCGGGACGTACAGTCGTTGGCTGCCTCAAAGAAGGTCGCGTTGTCAGTGTCTTGGATATGGATCACACAGAGCCCATTACCGAGACGTTGTACAGGGCAGACGTTGTCTACGCTCAAGTTGTTCGCACAGCAGGCAAATGCAGAGCGCTGATCCCAGCTAGGGTTGTCAGGCATACGTGAGCCAACGATGCTGTCGAAGCGATCGCTGTCATTGTCGGACATCTCATTCGTCCAACGGCGCATTGAGCCGTTCGAGAAGGTGTTCGCTTCATTTAAGGCGACATATTGGCTCTTGGTACAGAGGTCACCACCGCGCTTCGCACAGACCCGAGCGGCTGCACGGAAGTTTGTGTCCTCACGGTTGTGTACATAGAGCGTCGGGACCCCATTGATCACCTTGATCTGCGAGCGATATGGCTCTGGGGTCACGCGACCACAGCACGCGTAGCTGTACTGTTGATTGACAGATGGGTTATCAGAGCTGTTCAGCATGAATTTGCTGTCATTATCTGAGAACTGGTTCGCCCACACAGCCCGGTTGCTGTAGAAGAGATCAAAGACGCTCGTCGCGTCTCGACGACGCAAGTTGTAGTACTGGGCAGGCGAGCAGAGGTCACCTCCACGCGCTACACAGACGCTCGCGGCGGTGTTCCAAATGGTGTTGTTCTCATTAGAGTACTCCAAGACACACACGCCATCAGAGACGAAGCCAAACTGACCATCAAGTCGCTTACAGACCTGATCGGCGGTGTTACTTAAGCCACCCCCTCCGCCACCAGCCTGCCCCTGCATCACGTCAGGGACCCCGTTGTTGTCGGCGTCCTGTGGCTTGCTCGCTGGGTCCTCGGGGTTGGTGTTCAGGGCGCTCTCGAGCCAGTCATTGAAGCCGTCGTTGTCGGTGTCTACGCTGAGGTCAACCGCGGGGCCTTGAGGGCCAGCAGGCCCAACGGGGCCCGCGACGCCCGCGGGGCCTTGAGCGCCCGCAGGGCCGGCGGCGCCGGCGGGGCCCGCGGCGCCAGCAGGACCAGCGGCGCCAGCGGGGCCAGGGGCGCCAGCAGGGCCGGCGACGCCTTGCGCCCCAGCTGGGCCAGTCGCGCCGATCATCAGGTCGGCGATCCCATCATTGTTCGTGTCTTGAGGCTTACTTCCGGCGTCCTGAGGGTTGCTCCCTACGCTCACCTCAATCCAGTCCTTAAAGCCGTCATTGTCGCTGTCGAGGCTCAGGTCGAGGACCCCTGCGGGGCCTGCGGGGCCAACAGGCCCTTGCTCACCTTGATCACCAGGCACACCTTGAGGGCCTTCGTCACCCTGAGGGCCAGCAGGGCCAGCGGGTCCAGCGGGCCCTTGATCACCCTGGACGCCAGGGACACCTTGAGGGCCTTGGATCCCCTGTGGGCCAGCGGGGCCAGCGGGGCCGACAGGGCCTTGCTGACCTTGTGGGCCAGCGGCGCCGGCAGGGCCTGGCGCCCCAGCGGGGCCTTGGATCCCCTCGGGGCCCTGAAGGCCACGGGGCCCTTGAGGGCCGACGAGCGCGTCTGCGATCCCGTCATCATTGAGGTCTGTGGGGGTGTCTTGGTCGTCGTTCACGGCGCTCTGAGCGGCGAGCTCGACCCAGTCATACCAGCCGTCTTGGTCGCTGTCGTCAAAGAAAGAGACGTTGTCCCCCTTGGGGCCTTGTGGGCCACGAGGGCCCTCGGGCCCCTCAGGGCCTTGAGCGCCTTGGGGGCCTTGATCGCCAGGGACGCCTTGAGGGCCTTGAGGGCCCGCCGCGCCCACCTCACCACGGAGCCCTCGGGGACCGGCGGGGCCTACGAGCGCGTCCGCGATCCCGTCACCGTCCTCATCAAGTGGGACGCTCCCGGCGTCATCGTCGCTCGTGCCCACCGCGACCTCAACCCAATCATACCAGCCATCAAGGTCTGTGTCGTCGAGGAAGCTGACGCTGTCCCCCTTGAACCCTTGTGGGCCACGGATCCCCTGTTGACCTGCGGGGCCTTGTACCCCTTGTGGGCCCGCCTCACCTTGCGCTCCTGCTGGGCCAGCGATCCCCTGTGGGCCCTGTATACCAGGGAGCCCCTGAGCGCCTTGGGGGCCTTGTGGTCCGGCGACCCCTTGAGCGCCCTGATCACCGGGTGCGCCTTGGATGCCTTGAGGGCCGGCGGGGCCGATGGGGCCACGAGGCCCTTGGACGATGTCAGGGACGCCATTACCATCTAGGTCAACAGGTCGAGAGGTGTCATCAAGTCGGTCACTCGAGACCATCACCTCGATCCAGTCGGGGTACCCGTCAGCGTCGAGGTCAGCGTCAAGATCAAGCTCACCGGGCGCGCCCTCGGGCCCGCGTGGCCCCTGAGGGCCTGTGAGCTGATCACCATACTCCGTGACCATCTCATCCACGACCGCGGTCTGGAACACCTCGTCAGCGGAGAGGGTCGTCGCTACGTCCTCAGCTGAGGCGTCTTGACCGGGCGCGCCTGGCGCCCCAGGCTCCCCCTGTGGCCCTTGGTCACCCGTGTCACCTTTCAGGCCTTGAGGGCCGGTCGCGCCTTGTGGACCTTGAGGACCAGCGACCCCTTGAGGACCTGGAGGTCCTGCGACCCCTTGAAGGCCTTGTGGGCCGGTCTCACCTTGAGGGCCTGCGGGGCCCGCGACACCTTGGAGTCCAGCGGGGCCTGTAGGGCCTTGAGGGCCTGTGGGGCCTGCGACACCTTGAGGGCCTTGGTCACCTCTCAGCGCGTCTGCATGTGCGCTGGCGAGCTCGTCAGCGACCGAGGCGCGGAAGACCTCATCACCCGCGAGGTCGCTCGCGACGAGCGCCGCGTCTGCCTCTTGTCCTGGCTCACCTTGTGGACCCGCGGGGCCTTGAGGGCCTTGCGGTCCGGCGACGCCTTGTGGACCCGCTACACCTTGAGGGCCTGCAGGGCCTTGAGCTCCTGTGGAGCCGGCGGGTCCGGCGACACCCTGTGGCCCTGTGTCACCGCGTGGGCCAGGCTCACCCTGAGGGCCAGGCTCACCCTGAGGGCCAGGCTCGCCCTGAGGGCCAGGCTCACCCTGAGGGCCTTGAGCGCCGGCGCCAGTCCCCTCAATGGGCTCACCTACCCAACGGCCTTGTGCGTCGATGACCTCGCGCGCCCCGATGCTCACGGTCGCAGGGTGGATCGCCTCACCGCTCACGTCAACCGCGTGTTGAGAGAGCTCCGCTTCATTGGCCTTCTCAGACCATTGAGCGCGGAGCGCGGTCCCGACACGCATACGAGGAGACATCTCGAGGCCATCCTCAACCTGCATGGTCAAAAATATGGGCTCATCAGGAGGGAGGTCGATGGGGAGGGGCTCTGAGAGGCCTAAATCTACGCTCAACTCGCCTGAGACAACACGGACCCCTGAGAGGCGCTCCTCCCAGATCGCCTCTCCCCCCTCGGCGACGCTATAGAGCCTAAAGGTGAGCGAGACCTCACCCTCTACAGGCTCCCCCTCCTCACCAAACAGCCTCCCTTGGTAGGCCATCGTAGCGGGGGTTAAGCCATCTTGAGCGGGCGCCTCTTGCGTGGACAGGAGTGTAGCTAAGCAGAGCACAAGGAGCGCTCCAAATCGGTTGCGTAACATAGCGCGAGATAACATGTTCTGTCCGTTTCGAGTCAGGGAGAAAGTGAGCCAGAGAGGAAGAGCCCGCTCTTCGAGTCGCGTGAGAGGTGTGCGCCTGTCGTGACGCGCCCTTGGGCTCTATAGCCCTCGGACTCCATCTCAACCCGACCTTGGCTGAGCTGTGGATGCTCAACAGAGTACACGGGAGAGCAGGCCTCGCCCGGGGCGCTTCGGACACAAGGGCTCCCCTTGAGGTCGATGATGGCCTCAGGCAAGGTCGCGGCGTCGCTCTGGATCGAGAGGCGCGCCTCGAAGCGCTGACGTGTGCCGGCGGGTGGGGTAAAGAGGACGCTGACCGTGTGACGCTCCCCAAAGGCGAGCGGGGGGATGGCGCCTAAAGGCGGACAGAGGTTGGGGTTGGCGCCCGCGCTGTCACAGAGCCTAAAGGCAGGAGAGGAGTCAGGGCTTACGCAGTCACCGTTTAGGTCGATTAGGCAGACGCTTGTGACGGAGAGCGGCGCCCCACTCGCGCCCTCGATGTAGATCTCAGCGCGCTCCCAGTCTCCAGGCGCAGCCTCGATCAGGTGGATCTCAAGCCCTGTGTCGGTGGTCCGCCCGTTTGGATTGCTCGTGAGCTTGAGCTCTGGGTAAGGGAGCTCTGTTGAGACGGGGATCAGGTATTCAGCGCCATCGGCGACGAGCTTGAGGTTTGCGCTCGCCTGCGTCTCACCCACCTCCCAACGTAGGGTCACGCTCTTTGCGCTCTCCCGAGGGATAGTGACCGGGGTGGTCCACTCTGCGGTGTTTACAATCGAGAGCCCGTCGCCAGACACATCAACGAGGCTGAGCTCTGTGACCACCGACTCAAACCAGGCGGGGTTGGTGACCTCGACCGTCACCTCAGCGCTCGGCTCCCCAAGCGCAGGTCGCTCGATGAGGATCGGGTTGGGGCTAATGACGAGCTCTGGGAACTCAAGAGGTTTCACCTCTGACTCACAGCCAAAGGACAGGCTGATCACGCTCAGCACACACAGAGATCGCCAAGCGCTACGGGTCGCGTGACAGATCGTGGGTAAACACATCATAAATAGGCTCTTTTCAAGTGAGACATTGACCCTCCCATCATGAGGGAGACGGCATGTTATGGCAAGGGGTACTCGGAGGGGTCTGAGGGCTTGGGTTTGAGCGCTCACCTAAAGGTGAGGCTGAAGCCAGTGAGGGCGTGATCTGAGGCCTCGAGCCTCTGCTCGGGGCGCGCGTGCTGGAGAGAGGCGACCCCCTCAGCCGTGAGCGACTTATAGAGCGCCCAGTCGATCTTACGACCCGTGCGCGTCTCCGTGACGTCGATGACATGGTCCCACTCGAAGCCCTCCTCGAGCAGGACAGCTTGTCGGGAGCGGACGCGCGCCATCTCATGCTCATCCTCATTGAAGTCTCCCAAGATCGCGACCCCGTCTGGCTCACCAGGGAGCGAGCGCGCTTGATCAAGGTAGCTCAGAAGCTCAAGGTCTCCAGTCTGCTGGGAGGCTCTCTTCGTAGGGATGTCCTCCTCGTACGGGTTGTAGCCTTTAAGGTGGACAGAGACACAGCGAATGACTCGCCCTGAGGCGAGGTCTCTTAGGTCGGCGCAGGCCCCGACCCGCTCAGGGCTCCCTTGGGAGCTCAAGCGATGGGCCTGAACGAGCTCAACCCGATCGGGGTGATAGAGCACCGCGGTCCCATGTGCGCCAAGAGGCTCATCGGTCTCGTGTAAGGCGTGTGAGGCGAGCGAGAAGTGAGCCTTGAGCCACGTCGCGTTTGTAGCGTTGACCTCTTGGAGGCAGGCCACGTCAAACCCTGACCCGCTCAAGTTGGCGAGGACCGCCTCCGCTCGCCACGCGCCCCAGTTGTCTCCACCCTCCTGATTGAGCCCCTCTGCGGTCTTCCACTTTACGGCGTGATAAGGGTTGAGGATGTTGTACGTGAGGATCTTCATGAGGCGCTCCTAGGTGGCTATCCCACATAGGTATGCCTCAAGTAAGAGCGAGGGGCAACGCCCTCAGAGGGCGTCTTGAAGTTGCCACTCACCCGTGATCTTGGTGACCTCTGAGCTGACCGCGGGCGCGGGCTGAGCGGGCTGAGCTCCTGCGCGAGCCTTCATCATGGTGCGGAGGTTCTGGAAGAAGACAAAGCTGATCACGGTCACAGACATCGCGATCGTGACCTTCAAGACGATGAACCCGCTCGCGGAGAGGGCGCTCGCGCTTAAGAGCATAAAGGCGAAGGCATAGAAGTCACGGCGCGCCATGAAGGCGAAGCGCCTACAGATCTTTTGGAAGAGGCTCTCGCAGTCCGCGTCATCCTTAAAGGACCAGTTCATCGCGGGCAGGTAGGTCTCGTTGTTGTCCTTGAGGACGCGTGTGACCGTGATGATCGCGTGGCCCGCCATCAGGAGCCCTAAGCCCATCAGGCCACCCCAGAGCCAGCTCCCTGTAGCGAGGCTCACGCCGACCCCAAAGGTCGCGATATAACCTACGTTGACGATGAGATCAGAGATCGTATCGAACCACGCCCCAAACTCGCTGAAGTCAAACTTGAGCCGGGCGAGCTCACCATCACAGCCATCCACGACAGAGGAGAGCTGGAAGAGAAAGCCACCAAGCGCGAGCCACCAGGCGCTCTCAGGGCTGGTCATCAGGTTCGCGATCATCCCCAAGATCCCAATCGCGAGGGCGGCGCCCGTCACAACATTTGGAGAGACGTTGTGGTTCATCAAGCGACGGCTGATCGCCTTACTGATGTGCCGGTTGACGTGCTGGCTCACCCAGCCATCGGTGGGCTTAGTGAGCGCGACAAACAAACGGCGCTCCGCCTCATCTCGGGTCGCGAGGTCATCTACATCTTGCCACCACGCTGAGCCGACGTCGACGACATGCGCTCGGTTACGGTCGGCGAGCGCCTTGACACCTTCGCTCAGCGAGACGTCACCCTCAACCGAGTACACCTCCTCGAGCGCGTCAAAGAGCGCTGGGGTACAGCGGAAGACGCCCGTGTCCACGGCGTCGAAGGGTGAGAGCTCCTTGCTGATCTCTAAGATCTCTTGTCCACGCCCGACGCGCACCTTGGTGGCGTCATCCATATCAAAGACCTCATCGAGCTTATAATCTACCGCGAGGGCGAGGTCCCCCTTCAGCGGGCGCTCACCCAAGGCTTGATAAAGGGCTGGCTCTACCACATGGTCGGCCATCGTGAGGTAGAACTCTCCATCCACATAGGGCTTCGCTTGGAGTACGCTTACTCCATTCTTGAGCTGGAAGTCCTCATGCATGACCCACTGGATGTCTAACTCGCGGAGTTTTTCGTCTCCTGCGAGCACATCATAGATCAGCTCACGCTCATACCCGAGGATCACTACGAAGCGCTCTACCCCAGCTCGCTCCGCCGTGAGGATGGCCCGCTTGAGGAGCGGGAGGCCCCCTACGCTCACGAGTGGCTTGGGGGACTCTTGCCCGCCTGCCCTGATCCGGCTACCCATCCCAGCCGCGAGAATAACGAGCTGATTAGGGGGGCTCTGTGTCTGCTGACTGCTGTGGTTACTCATCACTAGGCTCCTTCGTTGAGCGTTGAACTATATATGAATTTCGGTCTGATCTTGTGGGCGCTCTGATCGAGATCGAGTGGGGTAGCTTTACTCCACTGTTTGGCTGATCATTCAGGCTAAATCGTCGATCTTTACTGAGCTCCTGAGGCTATGTTGGCTAGCCACGCTCTCTTTGAAGCAAAAGTCGTGCCGAGGCAAGGGCAACGCGCGCTAGGGTTGTATAAATTCCGTATCAGCCTGCTCACTTTTTGGGGAGATGAGCGAGAGGCGAAGCTCATACACGAGTGGCCAGCGCTTGCCTGTGACGAGCAGGCGTCCATGGGTTGAGGTGAGCGCGCTGAGGTC
>Ga0181594_10006373_pt1 | contig 10227 bp, 9 predicted proteins | sample 071ome_18_FD_145603 | JGI IMG/M metagenome (GOLD analysis project Ga0181594, IMG submission 145603) | Coastal salt marsh microbial communities from the Groves Creek Marsh, Skidaway Island, Georgia - 071413BT metaG (spades assembly) | ecosystem: Environmental > Aquatic > Marine > Intertidal zone...
TGTAGTACTGTATTTACGTTTGTGTACTTTTTCTTCTTCTTCTTCTTCTTCACAAATGTGTCGATTTGTTTATTTTCGTGTTATTATTAGTTTTTATCAACTCACGCCTTGCTTTCTGCCATGGCACTCGCTGTCGCCGCCGCGATTTCTTGATCCGTTCCGTTGGGGAGGTAGTAGTACTTACCGCCACACTTTTGCGCCATTTCTTCGGCCATACCCGAAGAGACGAATTTATTTTCCGTATCGATGACGAGAAGCGACATGCCGTTCGAGGTCATCAACTTCGCCATGTCGTAAACTTCCGCCTGCAACTCCTCGTTGCTCAACTTCGGAGCATCCGGGGACAAGAACTCTGGATCTTGCATGGATTTACCGAGCGGCACGTTCGCGCGACCGTCAGTCAAACATACCACAGTGACTCTCGAAACATCGCCTGACGACATCGCATTGATGCCAGTACGAGCCGCAACAGATAAACCGTGCGCTAACGGAGAGCCGCCACCACACGGCATCGTGTCCAATCGATTTCTAGCCATGGAAATAGAGCGTGACGGCGGTAACAAAACTTCGGCCTCGTCCCCGCGGAAAGGAATGATACAAACTTCGTCGCGAGACTTGTAAGAATCTTCTAAGATGGAAAGCGCGGCACCTTTCGATGCGTTCATTCTGTTCAAAGCCATGGAACCAGACGCATCGACTAAGAAAATGATCAAAGCGCCAGACTTTCGCGCCAATTTCTTTGCTCGCATGTCGCCCTTCTCGACGTACACTTTCTTCTTCACTTCGTTCGGATCTCGATTTCTTCTCGCGGCTTGGTACGGCGCTGCCGCTCTGAGCGTCGCATCGACGGCTAATCGAATCGTATTACCCTTCGGTAAAACCGGCTTGATGTAACGTCCTCTGTCTTGCGAAAAGATCACATTTTTGGAACGACCCGTTCTCCCGCCGCTTCTATTCGTGGCCTTGGCAAATTGCATAACCTCATCGTCCATGACGACCCCTTCGGCATCAAAAATAAACTCTTCGGGAATGTCTGGCACGTCGTCCTCTTCTTCCTCTTCGTTTTCGTTTTCATCTTCGTCTTCCTCTTGATCTTGATCATCATCCATGTTGTCCTCTGGCGGCGGCGGCGGCGGCGGCGGTTGCTCGTCCTCTGGCGGCGGTTGTTCTTCCATGTCGGAAAGCTCCGATCTTGGGATGATAACGAGACGGACCGCTTCTTTTAAATCGTCCGCGTTCACTTTCGATCGTCCGTCCAATGCTGCCAACGCTTTTGCCGCTCTCACGGCGAACAATTCGGCTCTGTGACCTTGCACTCTCCCTCGAGTGGCCTCCTTGACTAAATATTCAACCTGTTCTCGAGTGATCGTACACTCTTTCAACCACTCTCGAGCTAAAATAATCGTACTTTTAATACCATCGGTGGCCTCTGCCGCATTTGTCACCGACTCATCCGCTTTGTCTTGGAAACCCATGGCTTGATCGACTGCCAAAACGCGATCTTCAAACTTCATGACTTGATCCGCGCTCAAAGTTACCGCGATTCTGTCCAACAAGTGCTCGCGCAATTGACCTTCTTCCGGGTTAAACGTCGCGATCAATAACGGTCTGCACGGGTGTCTCAAAGTAATGCCTTCCCGTTCGACGACGTTAACACCTTCTGCGAGCACAGAAAGTAACAAGTTCGATACGGAGTCATCCAACAAGTTAATCTCGTCTACGTACAAGATACCCCTGTGCGCTTCAGCTAACAATCCAGGCTGAAAGACCGTTTTGCCTTGCTTCATGGATTCTTCGATATCGACGGTGCCGACCAAACGATCTTCGGTGACACCTAAAGGCACTTGCACGAAAGGCGCTTCTTTGATGAAGGTTTCGATTTTGCCGGTTTCTGGATTTTTTTGCACAATGTTTGCGAGTCCGGTTTCCCATTCGCGGGGATTTTCCGGGTCGGAGTTTGCGTAGGAACCTTTCACGACTTCAATCGGCGGCAAAAGCGCGTGCAAACCTCTCGCCATGATCGATTTCGCCGTACCTCTTTTCCCCGAGATGGCGATACCGCCGAGCGCGCCATCGACACCACCCAACAACAACGCAGATTTGATCTTTTCTTGCCCGATGACCATGGATAAAGGAAATGCTTGACGCACACCGGAAGACATAACTTCTTTATTAGCGTCTTCTTCCATTTGCATCTCTTCGAGCTGCTTTAACCGCGCCGCCGCGGCTTCAGCCTTGTCTTGAGGCTCCGATACCGCCGCTTTCGGGACGACGGTGGTGATAGGAGCGGTGCTACTAGCGTGTCTTCTTCCTCTAAAATTTGCTCTCGACGACGATGAAGATGACACGTTCTTTCTTTGCGCGACGCTGTGTCGCGCGCCGAGTGCCATAGACGCGGACATCGAGGCAGACATGACGTTGATCTCGTTAATTACTAGCTCTCGCTCCTTTCTTTTCGGTCGTTTCGCTTTTTCGCTCGCAACAACAGAGGAGATAAAAAGAGAGAGAGAGAGAGAGAGAGAAGGAAGAGAGTACTTATGAAGAAGCACGCGTTTATCTTTTTTTGTTTCCGCAGCCAGATTGAAGATCTTTTTAAAATCTCACCCCTCTTTCATCATCACGCGTCTCGCAGTTCACCTGTCTCCACAAAAATAAAAAAGAAAAAAAAACAAATGCGCTCGGTAAACGCTCCGCTCGCGGTCTCGAAGCCATCGACCAGTAAAGCATCGCGCGGCGCGACCACGAAAACCTCGGCGTTACCGCCTGGTTTCGTCGCCTTCAGCGGCTTATCAATTTTTCTCGTTGGTGCCACGAAAGCTTCGCAAATGAGACTCGAACAAAGAGTGAGCGAAGAGATGGAAAAATGTAACCAGAACGGCATTGATACTTCCGATTTGTTTTACGATTTTGATTTGCCTGGAGACGCGTATCCGTTTGGGGACGCCGAAGGCATGGATTGGGTACCGGATGACTGGAAACCCCCTAAGAAAGGAGACCCGAAATTCCTCCCTACTCGGATGCTCGGTCAATTAACCATGCGAAACCAGTTATACGACGTTACCATCAAGGCGCAGGAACAAGGCGTGGACGTGAGCGACGTGTTAGTTCCGTTTGTGGACGAAGACGGGAACGCGTGCGATTCAAAGTACGATTCGAATCAAAAGCGATACATTGAGATTAGGAAACGATTGGGCATGTAGATAAACCAATGATACTTTTTGTGCGGCGCGTCGTCGAACTCGAGGATGTTTCGTCGTCGGTCGACGGCGTCGTCGATAGCCTCCATCTCCTCCTCCTTCTGTGGACGTTGATGTTGTCGAGCTTTGATTTATACGCGTATCGTAGATTGATATCGTTTTAACTTATTCTTATATTATTCTTTCTATTACATCTATTGGAATCTCTTCTATAACAAACTCTTCTCTCTCAAAAATAAAAAAAGCTTACTTCATCTTCGCGAGCTTGGCATCCTCTTCCGCCTTCTTCGCCGCTTCTTCCGCCTTCTTGATTCTCGGGCCAACTTGCCAGACGTTCATCATCTCCGTTCTCAACTTTTGGTACGCCTTGAAGGATTTCATTTCATCCGTAACCGTAACCATCTCAACCGCACCAGACTTCTTCTTCTCCACCGGCATAATAGTACCCTTGTGCTGCGTGGCAGCCGCGATCGTAGCCTTGTCCGCATCGCCGTGCTTCGGCTTCGAGTTCTTGCGCGGGAAGAGGATCAAGTTGGACATGTACGCCTTCAATCTCTCAACGTTCGTCGCCAAAGATTCCTCCGATCTGTTCTTTCGCCTGTGGTCGACGCAAATACCGATGGTCGGGGCGAGCTTTTTCGGGATACCAGCCGCTTTCAACTCTTCGAGCGTGAAACCTCTGCCGAGTCTTTGCTTAAAGTTGTATCTTTGCGTCGGGCATTGGACCGCCGGTCTCAAAGCACCAGAGACTGGGCGCGGGAAGGTAGCCTTCGCTTTCTTCTCGCGTGCTGTTTAGTAGGAGTGCAAAAAGAGAGGAGGAGATGTCAGAAAAACGAGCAAATAAACGCGCTTTCAAACTAAATCGCAAAAAGAGAGCGGCGAAAATGCCGAAAAGAGGGCTTTGTTTTCGCGATGGCGGAAATTTTTTGGTCGGTCGGAAATGCACCCGAAAGCACCATACGCGACGCGCTAATTCGAAAAGTAACTGTATAAACGTACCAATTCTACGGGATTTCTTGCGGCCGGCTTGGTTAAACCATGTTCGCACGAAAGATTGCGAGCAGTTCCTGTAATAAAAGAATGGATGAATTCCTGTGAGTGTCTGCTGTCGCGTAAAAAAGAAGAAAAAATGAGAGAGAAAAAGAACGCGATTCGACGCGCGTTCTCCAAGACGCGAACGATAAACGCGGCATTAAAGGAGTGAATAACGTACCCTTGCCAATCCTTCTTGAAGTGCTGGTGGGGTATTTCGTTGTTGTGCTTCACCATGTTTGTATGTGTTCAGGTGTGTGCGCTAAACTAGTGGCGAGACGAGTGCAAAAAAGAGGGTGCTTCTCGTTTTTTTAGGCTTTTGGGCTTTTCGCGGGGAAAAATTTCGCGGCTCTTTTGCGTGCCCAAATTTTGAGTTTTCGCCCCCCGCCCGTTGGCCTTTTTAAAAACAATCTCCTCCTCTCGAATAACAAAATGTATCGCGATGAATACTACTCTCAACATGTGTTAATAATACAAAGCGCTGCCCGCATTTAAAATCTAATGAGCTATATTCTATGGATACAAGCACGCACACAAATGCACGCCGTCTAAACGAAAATCTCCCGAACAGCTCTCGCCGCCAACCTGGACGATAAGCGCTCCACGAGCGTCGGCAATATTTGGTTCGCAACGGCGGGCAGAAATGGCCGCATTTCTTCAAAAGTCTCGCGCGAAAACGTGTTTTCGTTCGAACTCGAACTACCACCACTTCGGCCGAGCAAGAAGTTCAAAAGTTTCGTCACGTTTTCTGCGGTTTCCTTATCTTCTTGCGTAACTTTCGGGGCCAACGCGATGCTGTTCGGCAATCCGAGGACGGGAAATAAAATGGGAATTCTCGCGTCCTTCAAGCCAACGCTACTTAATACCGCCACCGCGGATTCTCTGCTCAAAGCGTCGACACCTTTGACGACTTCATCGAGAAGAAATTCACGGAAAAAACTACCTTGCGGTGATAAAACAAATTGCAAGGCTTCTCGCGATGTTTTCTTTTCCAAGCTCGCGCTCGCCTCGGCGGAGACACCGGAAGACGTCGTCACGTCTCTCTTAAAGCTTTCCAAGGCTTCAAGTAAATCAATCAGGCGATCGGCATCGAATACAGTCGACTTACCGTACACCATGTAGCGAAGCGCTTCCTGCAAGCGCGCGTCATCGTTTGATGTCAGCAAACGTTTCGATAAGTACGGATACGCTTCGTCCACGAGCGCAAAGTCTGGATCACCGACGAGCGCGATGCCTTCCAGGACGCCGATCGCACGGATAATGATCGCAAAATACGGCGGGATTCGAAACGGAAAGTCGAACGTAATTTGCGCGAGATCTGCCGCGAGCTCTTGAAAGTTTATGCTTTTAGCCCCGCCGCCTTCGAGCGCTTGATCGAAAACTCTCCCGAGCGGCGCCGAGAGAGGCGACAAGTCCGTACCTTCTGCGATGAAATCGAGCGTCACAAAGTCGTTCACGATGGCATCGTAATCGCGATGGATCAAGTGCGAAATAGCTTCAATCATGCCGTACTTTATGTTTTCGTCAATTTGCGTCATCAAACCGAAATCCAGAATGGCGAGTCTACCGTCTGGAGTGCGAATCAAGTTCCCCGGATGAGGATCCGCGTGGAAGAACCCGGTATCGAGAAGTTGTTTCAGATAGCAAATGACACCAACTTTCACCAACTCGCCGACATCGTCCGCGGTACTTTGCGAGAGTTTTTCGCCTTCGAGCCATTCGCTCGTTATGACTTTTCGCCTCGTGTACTCCATGTATGTACCCGGGACGACAACTTGCGGTAAATCCTTCTTGATGGATTCCGCAAACTTGATTTGATTTTCACCTTCGTTGACGTAATCAAGCTCCTCGAAGAATCGCAAAGCCCATTCGTCTAAAAGCGCGACGACGTCGGTGTTGAATCCTTCAACTGTGCGGAGGAATAATCCGACGCGACGCAACACGAATAAATCAATCGATACTGTTTCCAACACAGCCGGTCGCTGAACTTTCACGGCAACCGTCGCGCCGTTACTTTTCAAAACGCCTTTATACACTTGTCCTAAACTTGCCGCGGCGACTGGTTCCGGTCCGAGTTCAGAATACACGTCTTGCCATTTACAACCCAACTCGCTCTCGAGCGTCTGAAACGCGAGCTCGTTATCGAACGAAGGCACTTTGTCGCAGAGTTTTTGCAACTCCACCATCGCTTGCGGACCAAGTAAATCTGGTCGAATGGCAAGCGCTTGACCGAGCTTAATGTAGGCTGGCCCCAACGACGTAACGATTTCCCGGAGTTGAATCGCTCGCTTCACGGAGTTTTCCTCTGTTTTCTTCGTGATGAAATCTGCAATCAAGCCGCTGATGAATCCTCCACCGATTGTGGCGAGTTGAAACGCTCTTTGCACGACAGCGCCGGATCGCTTAGACCAATATCTCTCAATAGCTTCTGGATCGTATACCAGCGGTAGCGTATCTCCGTTGGTTCCATCGTCGTATTTATCGAAATCAATTACTTTCATTTCCACGCCTTGTTCAGCAAAATCTGACTGGTCGATATTCGTTCCCCGCAAACCGCTCATTAACACGTTCAAGTCTTCGTTTTCCTCCATTTGCTTTCTCATGTCTTTCATTTGTGACTTCATGTCTCGCACAGACGTCGTCGTTGTCGTTGTCGTCGTCGTCGATGTTTCCGTTTCTGGTTCCTGAATGGCTTGGAGGGAGACGTCACCTCCTTTTCTTTGTAATCCGCGCGGAAGCGTCTGTCTTCTCGAGGGGAACGCTGAGATTTTAGAGGACGAAGAAGATGGCGATGGAGAAGAACAGGATGATGATGGACCCTTGACTCTGGTTCTCGTGCCCGCCTGTGTCGCGACGCTCATAATCGTCGTTATCGCAGTCATTATTCTAAAAAAATGCCGCGAAAGCGCTCTGCTGCTCTTTTTTTTTCTGACTGCCAAGTGCGAGTGAGTGAGGTGGGAGGTCGTGGAGTGACCCCTCAATCCTCAAAATTTTTTTCGTGTGCGTCCAATTTGCTTCCCCGCACACGCAGGAGGAGACAAACGTTGTGAAAGACTTTATCATCGACCTCCGCGATTCATATATATATATATACATATATATATATACACACACACACACACACATCAAAACAAACACACGGAGAGTAAGGGAGGACGCGTGCGCATCAATCAAAGGCGTTTTTTGAAAAGAAAAAGACAGGCAGAAAAGGAAATGGTTGCCAAACCGAAGAAGGCACAGCCGCCGAAAACAAACAAAGAAAAGACGAAGAAAGAAGAGGACGAGGACTCTGCTCCACCATCCCGAGTAGACAAAGCGCAGATACAAAAAGCAATCGCCGCGCTGCGTTTGCACTTAGACAAAGTAAAGCAAGAAAAAGAGAAAGATCCTTTGTTTGAAGACGAAGGCGACGATGCGTACAGCGTTCTCATCTCTTTGCGAACGCAGCCGGTTGGAAGTGCGAAGAGCAACGCAAAAATGAAAGCCATTCGAATCCCACACTCTATGGTTGACTTAGAAACGGCAGAATTGTGCTTGATTGTGAAAGACAACGACGGTAAAGGACACAAAGAGGCAAAATTAAAGGTGGAGTCCATGGGTGAGGATAAAGCGGGAATAGCGAAAGTTTTAGGCGTGAGCAAGTTGCGAAACAACTACAAACCGCACGAGGCGAAGAGAAAGCTGTGCGATTCGTACGATTTATTCTTAGCGGACGAGAGAGTGATTCCGGTGTTACCTAAACTGCTCGGTAAGACGTTTTTTAAGAAGAAGCGTCAACCGATTCCGGTCGATTTAACAAAGAAGGACTGGGCCAAGGAAATTCGAAGCAAGACGTCTGCGACGTACTTGAGTTTGAGTAGTGGAACATGCGTTCGCGTGAAAACGGGAACGTCCGCGATGAGCGTAGAAGATGTCGTGGAAAATACGGCAGTCGCCATAGAAGGTGCAGTAAAACACATCCCTCGCCGATGGGGCAACATCCAGAGTATTTTCGTAAAGTGTAACGAAACAGTCGCGCTGCCGTTGTATCCTTAGAACAGAGAGAGAGAAAGAGAGAAAGAGAAAAAAGAAATACCACCCCATGTTTTTGCTTTTATTAGTAGTACATTACAGCTATTATCATCACGACGATCTGCTCCATACCCTGATGCGTTGCGTCGTTAGCGTCTGCATTTGTTTGGTACCTTTTTTCTTTCAAGTTTGGTTCAGTGTGGGAAAAAAATATCGTTAAAAAGGAAGGTTCGGAAGGTCACAAAGAAAAAAAGAAGAAGAGTTCAAAGAACGACATTTCCACACAACAAATTTAAAAGTCACAGACTTTCCGCGCGTTTGCGAACATTAAAGCGCAGATCATGAGGGTGCATTCCATCCTCGCCGTTTTTGTTCTCGCAGTAGTGTCCTCTCAGTCGCAGTTTTTTGCTTCTGCGGAGGACGACCAGTGCGTTGGATTCCTAAAAATTTGCGAAGAGAACTGCGGAGGGCAACTCAATGCGAAATCGTCGATGTGTAAGACGTGGCAAGGAGGCGTGTACAAGTCGTGCGTCTGCGATGGCACCGGCATATTTGAGTCGGAAAGTAGCGAAGAAATGGTGCGTGTTGCGTTTAGTCTATTTTTTGCGTGGTGTTCTCGTTCGCGACGCACTCGGTGAAACTCGTTTCCGTTTCCTCTCTTCTTTCCTTCGAGTTTTTCCTTCCTCTTGTCCGCGTCATCCCCTCTGTTTTTTCACCCTCGTGCACTAATGGTGTTGGGTCAGAAAATATAGAAACGCAAATTCAACTCCCCCCGCTCGTTGTTGAAAGAAAAAGTTCACGAATAAAAAACGTTCTGACTTTTAAAATTTCTCCGTTTCTCTTTTATTCATCGGTTACAGGTACGAGAAGAAGATGAGGGCACGCGAAAGATGATGGAGGAGAAGGTGGAAGAAGGAAAAGAAGGAGAAGAAGAAGTTGCGATGCCGGAGTTGATCGCGTGCGAAGGTCCTGATGGGAACGGAATGACGATGAATGCGAATGAAAATTCGGATGTGTCTCTTCCAGGCATGATGATGCGAGCTTTCTTCGGAGATGGAAACATGGATGATTCGTCTTTCTACTCCTCTTCTTCGTTGTTCGATCAAGACCAGACTTCAGAGCCTTCTTTCCTCGGCACGGCGCGTCAAAACTATCTCTCACAGCAACCGACATACTTTTCCAGCCGAGTCTTTCGAGTCCCATTAATTTCTTTCGTTCAAGAAGAAAGCGATGGTACTGATATAATCAACAATGACGTTGAATTTGAAAACTTATCGTCGCTTGGCGAAGGCATCGCGAACTCACTCTCGCAACCGTTCGTCTTCTTTTCCTCTTCCTCTTCGAGCGATAATGATGATATGGACGCCGACGTGGCACTTATGAAGGATTTTCAAACCATCGCTGAACAATTCTTTGAAGATTTAGAGGATGATAGCAGCAGGCTTGGCGAAAAGCCAAAGCCACCTGCGACAATGGTGCAATACAGGCGCAACCACGAACGCAAGATGCGACGCGAACGCGCGTTAACGTGCTTCGTCTCGGTATCCTTGATTTCGCTGGTGTTATTTTCCATTTACTGTGCAGTCACTCGTATTTTTGCGGATGATGACGAAGAAGAGGACAGGTATCACGAGCTGCGCGAGGATTCAAAGACTGAGCCGCTCTTGTGTCTTGATGCTGAGGTTGTCGACAATGAGGACGCTGGTGTCGTGGAACACTCGAAGGTGTACGCGGTGAACTCGAGATGGAAGAGCGCCTCGAGAGTTTGAACGATCAATAATGCACTAAAGAACAGTGATAACACGTGTAATAAAGTATATTGTATTTAAAAATGTATATCATAACCTCTAAAACGATCGCTCTATTCATCACTCTGTTTTGTTTTTGGAGCACAGCCTTGATTGAACCTTTAGTGCGTGTCAGCCCTGTGTCATCTGTTCAGAGAAAAGAAAGCCTGTGTGGAGAAACATTTTTCTTTCTCCACGAC
>Ga0181594_10006376_pt1 | contig 10225 bp, 9 predicted proteins | sample 071ome_18_FD_145603 | JGI IMG/M metagenome (GOLD analysis project Ga0181594, IMG submission 145603) | Coastal salt marsh microbial communities from the Groves Creek Marsh, Skidaway Island, Georgia - 071413BT metaG (spades assembly) | ecosystem: Environmental > Aquatic > Marine > Intertidal zone...
GGTGGTTGCCGAAGTGCTGGCCACAGGCCCTCGCCGCCTCGGCGATCGGCTGCTGCGCCTGGCGCTTGGTGCCGACGAACAGCACCTTGCCGCCGGCACGCACGGTGGCGTCGACGAATTCGAGCGCGCGCGCGAACAGCGGTACGGTCTGCGACAGGTCGATGATGTGAACCCCGTTGCGGGCACCGAAGATATACGGCTTCATCCGCGGATTCCAGCGGTGGGTCTGGTGGCCGAAATGTGCGCCGGCCTCGATCAATTGCTGCATGGTGACGACGGGAGCCGCCATAGGAATTTCCTTTCCGGTTATGCCTCTGGGAAGCTGGAACCGTGCGGACACTTCCGCTGCGGCACCGGTATGTCAGTGCTTCCCATGTGAATTTCGCTGTCTGGCCCGATTGCGATGGCAATCAGGCATTCCAGCGAGCGCGCCCTTAGCGGGGTTTCTCAGCGATTGCCACCCTGAATTTCAGCATCCGAGTTTCGCTGCGCACATCGGCCCTGCATCCTGGCGGAACGCAGTTTCTCAGCCCTTACAAGAAAACCGCTTGACACACTGGAACAAACAGTGAACTTAGGGCGTCAGGAACATATTGCGAACACCCACTGTTCATCCACAACTCATCCCCAGGCTGTCAACGGCCTGGGAACATCGGATCGGGAACAACAGAACATGATCACGCTTGCCCTCACCCCGCTCTTCGCGACCGCTGGCCTGTTCGCCATTGGCGCTATTGCCGCCAGCATTCATCGTTATGGCCCCACTGCGCTCGGACTGCGCCGGATGATTGCCGAATGCCCTGAGACGCGGGAAATCCGTATCACGGTTACCGAAGTCTTCTCCGAACAGCGTAAGACCGCTGCGCGCATCCTTCGGCCGGAGTTCGGGGTCAGGCCTGCGGCCCGCCTTCCGGAGCCTGCTCCGCTGCGCGCCGCCGCCTGATCCTCGCATAGGCCACCAGGCCGACCGGGATCAGCAGCAAGTAGCTCAAAGTGATCACCGCCAGGGTCGGCCAGGGCATCGTCAGCAAGGACGCAAACAGCAATCCCGCCATCACGATCACCGCAAGCCTGATGCTGCGCGGCGGACGCAGCCGCGACCAGCTCAGCGTCGGGATATTGGCGATCATCAGGAACGCGACGGTCAGCATCCAGACGCTTACCGCCACCGGATGAGAGAATTCGGGCTCGCCGCTCGCAATCCACAGGAACATCGGCAACAGGGCAAGACCTGCAGCCGCTGGCGATGGAACGCCCGTTAGGAATCCCGCCTTCTTGTAGGGCATCTCGTCAGCGTCGAGTTGGGCGTTGAAGCGGGCCAAGCGCAACACACAACAGATCGCAAAGGCAAGTGCTGCGATCCAGCCGAATCGCGCGACGTCCTGCAGCGTCCACAGATAGACGATCAGTGCCGGAGCGACGCCAAAGGAAATCGCATCGGCGAGGCTGTCCAGTTCCGCGCCGAATCGGGTCTGGGCCTTGAGCAGACGTGCGGCACGGCCATCCACCCCGTCGAGCATGCCGGCGAGTACCACCGCCAGAACCGACTTCTCGAAATCCCCCGCGATCGCGAAGCGAATGCCGGTCAGTCCGGCGCAAAGCGCTGCAGCAGTGATCGCATTGGGCACCATTGCACGCAACGTCAGCCCCTTGGGCAGGCGCCTGAGACGCAAGGACCCGGGTTCCTGGGTCACTGACTGACTCCCTCGATGACCGGCGCCTGTCCGATCTCGCCGAGCACCGTCTCGCCGGCTATGACCTTCTGGCCCAGCACAACCCGTGGTTCGGTACCCGCCGGCAGATAGACGTCGACCCGGCTGCCAAAGCGAATCAAGCCGAGGCGCTGCCCCGCCGCAAGCATGTCGCCGGGCTTGATGAACGGAACGATCCGGCGCGCAATAAGTCCCGCGATCTGGGTGAAGCAAACGATCATGCCGTCACCGCGTTCGATCATGACGTGCTGGCGCTCATTCTCCTCGCTCGCCTTGTCGAGATCCGCATTCATGAACCGGCCCGGAATATAGACGATCCGCCGCACCGTTCCGCCAATCGGCGCTCGGTTGATGTGAACGTCGAACACGCTCATGAAAACCGAAACCCTGGTCACCGTCTCGCTGCTCATGGCGGCCTGGCCGCTGCCATCGTCCAGCGTGAGTTCGCGCGGCGGGGAAACCTTGCTGATCAGCGAGACAAGCCCGTCCGCCGGCGACACGATGAAGCGGTCGTCCCGGGGCGTCACCCTCACGGGATCGCGAAAGAAGGCGGCCACGCAAAAGACCAGCACGCCTAACGGCCACGCCAGAATCTGCCAGCCGAGCAATGCCGCGATCACGCATGGCACCGCTGCGATCAGCGCGAACTTGCGACCCTCGGGATGAATCGACGGCCAATGCCAGCCTGCTTCGCCCCGCCCCTGGTTGTCTAGTATCTCTCCGGGCATCGCCCCGCTTTAGGCGCAGCAAGGATTATCCGCAATGGCGCTTGCGTCAGGACAGGATCGGGGGAATGATACTATCCCGTGAATGACTTCGAAAACGCCGATTTTTTCATGGACCTTGACCTTGTCGAGGATCCCTACCCCTATCTGGAACACCTCAGGGGTAAAGGCGCGGCCGTCTACCTGCCGCAGCACAATGTGTTGGCGGTGACGAGCTTCGACACGGCGTTGAGCGTCCATCTCGACAATTCAGAGCTCTCTGCGGTGAACTCCGTCACAGGCCCCCTGCCCCCGATTCCCTTCACGCCGGAAGGCGACGATATCACCGCGCAGATCGAGGCGCACCGCCCGCAGATGCCATTCGGCCTGGAAGAACTCACACAGGATCCGCCGCGCCATGGGCCGCTGCGCTCGCTGATGATGGGGCTGTTCACGCCGAGACGCCTGCGCGAGATGGAAGCACCGATCCGCCACCTGGCCGACCAGCTGATCGACGAATTCGCATCACGGGGTTCGTGCGAACTCATCAAGCAATATGCGAATCCCTTCGCGATGCTCGCTATTGGAGAACTGCTTGGAGTTCCTGAGGAAGACCGCCACGCATTCCGCAAGAACCTGGAAGGCGCGCCGGCAACGATCGGCGCGGGTGCGGCTGCCACGGTGGTAAACCCGATGGAATTCCGCGTCAGCGCGTTCCTCGCCTATATCGAGGACCGAAGGCACAATCCGCGCGAAGACGTGCTGGGCCGGCTTGCCAATGCGACTTTTCCGGACGGCTCACTTCCCGAAGCAATGGACGTCGTTCGCGTGGCAACTCTGCTGTTCGGAGCCGGCCAGGACACCACCGCGACGCTCCTGGGCGCCTGTTTGCGGCGGCTGGCCGAGCAGCCGGAACTCCAAGAGAAAATGCGGCAATCGCCCGAGCTGCTGCCCGATTTCATCGAGGAGGTGCTGCGCCATGGCGGTCCGGTCAAATCGACATTCCGGCTGGCCAAGCGCGAAGTGACGATCGGCGGGGTCACGGTCTCGCCCGGCACCACGATCATGATCGCGACGGCCGCGGTCAACCGCGATCCCGCCAAGTTCGAAGACCCGGCGGAATTCCGCTTGGAGCGGCCTGCGGCCAAGGATCATCTCGCCTTCGGGCGCGGTCCGCACACCTGTCCCGGCGCTGCACTCGCGCGAACCGAAACGCGGATCAGCCTCGAGCGTATCCTTGCCCGACTCGACAATATCTCGCTCGATCCCGGACACCACGGTCGGCAAGGCGAACGCCACTTCCGCTACCTGCCGACCTACGTTTTCCGCGCGTTACAGGATCTGCACCTGCTCTTCGACGCGGAGAGCTAGACGCCCCCGCCCACCCGCAGCACCTGCCCGGTGACGAAACGGCTTGCATAGGACGCAAGGCAAAGCAGGACCGAGCCCTGGCGCCATTCGAGGGACATCAATGTGAGAGGGTGGTGGACAGGGCTGGATTCGAACCAACGTACGCTTGCGCGGGCAGATTTACAGTCTGCTGCCTTTAACCACTCGGCCACCTGTCCACACCGGTCTGCCGGAAGCGGGACGAGCCCGCTTGGTTTGGCTCGCAATTGCGAACCATCCAGCCGAGTGGGCGGGCTAATGGCGAAGCAAGCCTTGCGTGTCAATGGGGCGGCTGGCAGGAGCGGCGCATCGCACGGCTGAAAAAGGTACAAGGATGAGCAAAGGCGGAAAATCCCGGCAAGACCGCGCTCTCAGGGGACGTGCCGGGCGGATGAACAACGGCCGCGGTTCCGGCCGTGCCAGCAAAGGCGCCGTGCGCCTGTGGGGACGCCATGCCGTCGAGGCCGCGCTCCTCAATCCCGACCGCGTACACCGCAAGCTATGGGCAACGCGAGAGGGTATCGCTTCGCTGGATGGCGAACTTCCGCCCGATTTTCCGGTGGAATGGGCGGACGTCCAGGACCTCGCCCGGCTTGTTGCCCGCGATGCGCCGCACCAGGGGCTTGTGCTGGAATGCGATTCGTTGGAAGATGTCTTCCTTGGCGACGTACTCGACGGCGATCCGGCGCGCCCGCTGATCGTGCTCGACCAGGTCACAGACCCGCACAATGTCGGCGCCATCCTCCGCTCTGCGGCGGCCTTCGATGCCTGCGCCATCCTGACGCAAGACCGGCATGCGCCGCCTGAATCTGGGTCACTCGCCAAGTCGGCCTCCGGCGCCCTGGAAGTGGTGCCCTGGGTGCGGGTCGTCAATCTGGCACGCGCGCTCGATGAAGTCGCGGAAGCCGGTTACTGGCGGATCGGCCTCGATGGCGAGGCAGAGGCCGCGCTGGCCGAAGCCCTGCCCGCTGGACCGGTCGCGCTTGTCCTGGGTGCCGAAGGCGAAGGCATGCGGCACAACATCGTCCAACATTGCGACGCTCTAGCCCGGCTTCCGATTGGTGAGAAAATGGAAAGCCTGAATGTCAGTAATGCCGCAACAATTGCGCTTTATGCTGCCGCAACTAGATAAGTAACTATGTATGAAGGACTTTTGATGACTTTCGGCTTCACCCGCCGCACTGGTACGATCCTCACGGCCGCGGTTTTGACGCTCTTCCTGACCGCTTGCCTGCTCATGCCAGGCAAATTCGCAGCCGACCTCGACCTCAGCAGGACCGGCAATTTCAGCTTTCGCTACAACGGAGAGATCGTGTTTCTGCCGCTAACGAAGAAGCCAGAGGACAGCGAGAAATTCGAAGCGAAGAGCTGCTTCGGCGACGAAGGCGAAGAGCGGGAATGCAGCGCTTCGGAGCTCGCCGTTCAGAAATCCGATTGGGAGAAGGAACGGGCCGGCCGCGAGCGGATGCAGGCCGAATCCGCCAAGTCCTTCCTTGGTGGGATCGACCCGAGCGATCCTGAGGCGGGAAGGGAACTTGCCGAGAAGCTGTCACGCCAGGCCGGCTGGAACAAAGTCGAATCGAAGGGGAACGGCGTCTTCGACGTGGAATTCGCAATCACCGGCACGCTCGATCACGATTTTGTCTTCCCGACAATCGAAGGCTTTCCGATGGCCAATGCGTTCGTCCAGATCAGCAAGCGGCGGGACGGGACGGTGCGGATCGACGCACCCGGCTTCGGCCAGCCAGCCAGTCCGCTGGCGATGGGCGGCATGATGCCGTTCCTTGCCTCCGAAGGCGGAATGCCGGAAGGCGGCGAAATACCCGTCACGAAAGGCAGGTTCACCCTTCGCACCAATGCCGATATTCTGGCCAACAACACCGACGAAGGTCCGCAGACCGATCCTGTCGGACAGCGGCTGGATTGGGACGTGAGCAGCGGGACCCCTGCGCCGCCGACCGCCTTGCTGCGATTGTCGGAGTAAAGAACAAACAAAAGCCGCGCATGCATCACAGCATGCGCGGCCTTGTTCCGGCCCTGCCGGAATGAGACGATTGCTTCCGGATCGGTCGCTTAGTTTACCGCGTCCTTCAGGCCCTTGCCGGCCTTGAACTTCGGCTGGTTGGACGCCTTGATCTGCATCGTTTCGCCGGTCCGCGGATTGCGGCCGGTCGAGGCCTTGCGGCGGGCGACGGAGAAGGTTCCGAAGCCAACCAGGCGAACTTCGTCGCCGCCCTTGAGGGCCCCTGTCACGGCGTCGAATACACCTTCGACAGCCTTGGTTGCATCGCTGCGGGACAAGCCGCTCGAATCGGCGACAGCGCTGATGAGATCATTTTTGTTCATTCGGGAATCCCCCCTTTGAGCTGGATTGGAACCAAGTGACTGGAATCGTCTCAAGGACTGACGGGCACTTGAGCGATTTTTGGCGCGACTGTCAAAGCCAAATGGGGCTGAAAACCCCAATTTTCGTAGATTTTCCGCCATTTTCGAGAGAACTTCAGTTTGTGCAGCGCAGCATCCACATGAACCGCGCCCCGAGCACGACGAAATTGGTCCCGAATCGCCGCAGGGCATTTCGCCCTGGCGGCCAGCGATCGATCCCTAATGCGCCGTGGTCGAAGGAGCCCCTGCTCCGATCGCCGGCGCAGCCGACTGGCTGGCGAGTTCGTCGGCCTCTGTCCATTCGATTGCTTCAAGAGGTTCGGTCAGCGCCCGCGCCAGCACCTCGTCGACATGGCCGACCGCCACGATCTCGAGCCCTTCCTTCACATTGTCTGGAATCTCGGCCAGATCCTTGCGGTTCTCTTCGGGGATCAGCACGATCTTGATGCCGCCCCGCAGAGCCGCCAGCAGCTTTTCCTTGAGCCCGCCGATCGGGAGCACCCTGCCGCGCAGCGTCACCTCACCGGTCATGGCGATGTCCTTGCGTACCGGAATACCTGTCAGCGTCGAAACGATCGACGTGACCATGCCGACACCCGCGCTCGGCCCGTCCTTGGGCACCGCCCCTTCGGGCAGGTGGATATGGATATCCTTGCGCTGGAACACGGAAGGCTTAATTCCATAGGCCGGGCTGCGCGCCTTGACGAAGCTGAAGGCGGCCTGGATGCTCTCGCTCATCACTTCGCCAAGCTTGCCGGTCGACTTGATCGCACCCTTGCCCGGCACGGTAACGCTCTCGATGGTGAGCAGTTCGCCGCCGACCTCGGTCCAGGCGAGCCCGGTGACCGCACCGACCTGGTGCTCCTCTTCCGACACGCCGTGGCGGAACTTGCGCACGCCGGCGAAGTCGCCAAGGTTATCGGGCGTTACGGTGACGGACTTGGTCTCACCCTCAAGGATCTTGCGCAGGCTCTTGCGCGCCAGCCTTGCGATCTCGCGCTCCAGCGTGCGCACGCCGGCCTCGCGGGTGTAATAGCGGATGAGGTCGCGAAGCCCGTCCTCGGTCAGCGTGAACTCGCCTTCCTTCAGCCCATGCGATTCAATCTGCTTGGGGATGAGATGGCGTTCCGCGATCTGGACCTTCTCGTCCTCGGTGTAGCCCTCGAGCCGGATGATCTCCATGCGGTCGAGCAGCGCCTGCGGCAGGTTGAGACTGTTCGCGGTACACACGAACATCACGTCCGACAGGTCGTAATCCAGTTCGAGATAGTGATCCTGGAACCGGAAATTCTGCTCGGGATCGAGCACTTCGAGCAGTGCGGACGCCGGATCGCCCCGGAAATCCTGGCCGAGCTTGTCAATCTCGTCCAGCAGGAACAGCGGGTTGGACTTGCCAGCCTTCCTGAGGTTGGTGATGATCTTGCCCGGCAGCGAGCCGATATAGGTCCGCCGGTGCCCCCGGATCTCCGCCTCGTCACGCACGCCGCCGAGTGACTGGCGCACGAAGGCACGGCCGGTCGCTCGCGCGATCGACTTGCCGAGCGAGGTCTTGCCGACGCCCGGAGGACCGACGAGGCACAGGATCGGCCCCTTGAGCTTGTTGGTCCTCGCCTGCACCGCGAGATATTCGACGATGCGGTCCTTGACCTTCTCCAGCGCATAGTGATCGTCGTCGAGGATCGCCTGCGCCTTCGAGATGTCCTTCTTGAGCTTGCTCTTCTTGCCCCACGGCAGGCCCAGCAGCACATCGAGATAGTTGCGGATGACGGTCGCCTCCGCGCTCATCGGCTGCATGCTCTTGAGCTTCTTCAGTTCGGACTGCGCCTTCGCCTTGGCTTCCTTGGAGAGCCTGAGCTTGTCGATCTGCTCCTGCAGTTCGGCGAGTTCGTTGGCTTCCTCGCCATCACCGCCACCCAGCTCGTTCTGGATCGCCTTGAGCTGTTCGTTGAGGTAATATTCGCGCTGGGTTTTCTCCATCTGGCGCTTGACCCGGCCGCGGATCTTGCGCTCGACCTGCAGCACACCGAGTTCGCCTTCCATGAAGCTGTAGACCATCTCCAACCGCTTCATCGGATCGGGCTCGGTCAGCACCGCCTGCTTGTCGGAGACCTTTGCGCTGAGCTGCGCCGCCACCGCGTCGGCAAGCTTGCCCGCGTCGTCGATATCGCCGAGCTGGTCGCCCGCATCCTGCGACAGCTTCTTGTTGAGCTTGGCATATTCGCCGAACTGCTCGACCACCGAACGCATCATCGCGGAAACTTCGGTGCCTGCCGCGCTGACCGGCTCGACCGTCTCGACCTGGGCGACGAGCATCTCGTCCTCGCAGGTGCCTTCGGGCCGCAGATCCATGAGATGGGCGCGGTCCTGCCCCTCGACCAGCACCCGCACGGTGCCATCGGGCAGCTTCAGGAGCTGCAGCACGCTGGCGATGACGCCGGTCTCGTAAAGGTCGTCGCGATCGGGATCGTCGCGGGCGGGATCGAGCTGCGCGAGCAGGAAAATATCCTTGTCGCCCGCCATCGCCGCTTCCAGCGCGGCCACGGATTTCTCACGACCGACGAACAGTGGCACGACCATGCCGGGAAATACGACAATGTCGCGCAAGGGCAAAAGGGGTAGTTGCTTGACTTCCATATCCAATTCCTAGGGCGCCGGCGGCGCATCGGCGCGCCGCATGCCTCACTTGGGCGGGGATATGGGGTGGGAGTCCGTCAGGTGCAATGGCGGGGGTTGGCAAGGCTGTGGAATGCTCCCAAAGGCCGGCCGGCCTAAAACGGCAGCTTGAAGCCGGGCGGCAGGCCCATGCCCTGCTGCATTTTCGCCATTTCCTCGCCGGCAGCTTCGTCCGCCTTTGCGCGCGCGTCGTTGTAGGCGGCGGCGATCAGGTCTTCGAGAATAGGCTTTTCCGAAGCGCTCATTAGGCTGTCGTCAATGGAAACGCCGATAACCCTGCCCTTTGCGGAACAGCGGATCTTGACCAGCCCGCCGCCAGACACACCCTCGACCTCGATCTCGTCAAGCTTCGCTTGGGACTCGCTCATTTGCTTCTGGATGGTCTCGGCGGCCTGTTGGGCTGCCTGGATCATCTCTTCCATCGATTTCATCGCCTGTTGCTCCAGTTTCGCCCGCCGCCTGACGAGGCGCGGGGTTCGTCTTCCACCAGTTCGGAGTCCGGGAAGGCCGCCAGCGTCGCCTCGACCAGCGGATCGCTGCGGATCGCCGCCTGGGCATCGCGTTTGTGCGTCTCGGCCTGCTCGACCAGCGTCGGCTGGCCGGGCTCGTCACAGCGCTCCAGCGCCCAGCGCTCACCCGTCAGCTCAAGCAGCACCTTACGCAGTTCGGGCTCGAGTTCGTCATTGAATTCCGGTGCCTGCGCATAGCGCAAGTACCCGTCTGCCAGCTCGACGACGCGGACCTGCATGCGCAACCGGCTGCCAAGCCCGATATGGTGATGCTCGATGCGTTCGACCAGCGCTTCCCACTGTGGTGCGGCACGCGCGACCGGCGAAGGACTGGCGCCAGTTTCGCCGCCCTGCTGCGCGGGTGCAGCGGCCGGAAAGCTCGCCAGATCCTCGATCTTGCGCATGAGCGTGCCGGGATCGGGCATGTCGCTCGCATGCATGACTCTCAGCAGCGCCATCTGCGCAGCGACCAGCGGGTCGGGCGCGCTCTTCACCTCTTCATGACCCTTCAGCAGCAGTTGCCACAAGCGGTGCAGCTGGCCCGGTGCAAGCGCCTTCGCCCAGCCTTCGATGGCCTCGCGGTCTTCCGCCGACATCGCATCCTCGACGCCGGAACCGATCTGCGCGACGGTGATGCGATGGGTGAGCTCCATCATGCCACGCATCAAGGCATTGGGCTCGACACCCAGCGCGAACTGCTGCTCGATCATCTCGAGCAGTAACTTGCCGTCGCCTTCCAGCATCGCCGCGAACAGCTTGCGCCGTGTACCCTTGTCGGCCAGGCCGATCATGTCCTGGACCTGTGCCGCAGTGACCTTGCCGTCCCCACCCATGTCGGCATGGGCAATCGCCT
>Ga0181594_10006377_pt1 | contig 10222 bp, 12 predicted proteins | sample 071ome_18_FD_145603 | JGI IMG/M metagenome (GOLD analysis project Ga0181594, IMG submission 145603) | Coastal salt marsh microbial communities from the Groves Creek Marsh, Skidaway Island, Georgia - 071413BT metaG (spades assembly) | ecosystem: Environmental > Aquatic > Marine > Intertidal zone...
CAGCATCGTCGAAGCCATCGCGGCCAAACGGCCGGACGATCCCGACAATGTCAACGCGCTTTTGGCCGCGGAGATCGAAAAGACTCTCACGCCGGTTGCCGTGCCACTGGATATCGACGCGGCCCGTGCGCCCTACGTTGTTCTCGTCGTTGGCGTCAACGGCACCGGCAAGACAACGACCATCGGCAAGCTCGCGCACCTTTTTGCGGCGCGCGGCCTCGGAGTCGCGATTGCCGCAGGCGATACCTTTCGGGCCGCTGCCATCGATCAGCTCAAGGTCTGGGGCGAGCGCGCCAACGCCACGGTCTATGCCAAAGAGGTCGGGGCGGACCCGGCCGGGCTTGCCTTCGATGCGCTCGAGAGTGCCAAGGCTCAGGGTAAAGATGTTTTGCTCGTCGACACCGCAGGCCGTCTGCAAAACAAAGCAGGCCTGATGGCCGAGCTCGAAAAGATCGTCCGCGTCATCAAGAAGAAAGACGAGACCGCACCGCACAGCGTGGTTTTGGTGCTTGATGCGACCACCGGGCAAAACGTGCTCTCGCAGGTCGAACTGTTTCAACAGGCCTGCGACGTAACGGGCCTAGTCATGACCAAGCTCGACGGTACCGCGCGGGGCGGCATCTTAGTGGCGGTGGCGTCGCGGTTCGGACTGCCGGTCCATGCGATCGGTGTGGGCGAGGGGATCGACGATCTCCAACCCTTTGCGGCCGATGCCTTTGCCAAGGCCATCGTCGGGCTTGAGGTGGCCGAGTCGTGACTGGTCTCGGTGCTGCCGCGTTGCTACATGCACTTTCGGCGCCGTCGTGGGCGTCAGGATCCATCACAAGGAATAACCGGTGACCGAAAACACGGCCGAACGGCGGACGATTGGGCCGTTTCTAAAATTCATGCTCGATCTCGGGCCGCTCGCGGTGTTCTTCATCGCCAATGCGCGTGCCGACATTTTCGTGGCGACCGGCGCCTTCATGATCGCCATCGTGGTCTCGCTCGGCATTTCCTATTCGATCGAACGTCGCCTGCCACTTCTGCCTGTCGTCACGGCCGTTATGGTGCTGGCCTTCGGCACGCTTACGCTGATCTTGAACGACGAAACCTTCATCAAACTCAAACCGACCATTGCCAACGTGCTGATTGCCGCGGCGTTGTTCGTCGGTCTCGCGATCGGTCGCCCGTTTCTCAAGGTGGTCCTCGGCACCGTGTTCGAACTTGATGAAGAGGGCTGGCGCAAGCTCACGTGGCGCTGGGCGTGGTTCTTTTTGTTCCTGGCGCTCCTTAACGAAATCGTTTGGCGCACCATGTCGACTGATATGTGGGTCAACTTCAAGGTGTTCGGCATCATGCCGATCACCATCTTGTTCAGCTTGTCGCAGTTGCGGTTGTTGCAGCGCTACAAGCTTGAACCCGACGCGGTGTCCGACGCCGAGAAGTAGAACCCGACATCAAAAAGGGCGCCGCGGCGCCCTGTTTCCAAGCTCAAAGAAGGCCGACGTCAGGCGCGGATGTCGACCCGGTCGCCGGGCCGCGGTTCTTGGTCCTCAAGCTCGCGGCGGCGAACATCCTGGGCAGCCCGAATATCGTCATCGGCCGCGGCCTCTTGGGCTCGAATTTCTTCGGACCGGTCGCGGCTTTCGATCAAGGTATTGGGCGGCCGATCGTCGCCATCGTCGGTCTCTTCGGGTTCGCGCACGGGACGATCGGTCTGCTGCGCTTGCACGCGGCGCGACACCGTCTCCCCGGGATTGGGGCCGACCAAAATGGTGGGGGCGACGTTGATGCCGCCAAAGCCGATCTGAACCATAACGCGTTAACCTTAACCTTATCCCCAGGCGCAGAAAAGGGCGCGTCTAAGGACAGTGTCGCTAACCAATACATAGGTGGGAATCCTGTCGCGCCAAGTCCCGAAATGGGACAAAACGCGTCCCAATTTCAACGCCTGTACCCGAATGATGCCCATTCGTGATTCATCAATTCATTTAGAATCAAGGGTTTAGCTAATTTGGCACGATGCCAAACGCTTGGTACGGGGCTTGCTCCAAAGGGGGTGTAAGGGCCGGCGGCTTGGGCCCTTGCGACGTAACAGTCAGCCGCAAGTTACGGATCGATCCCCCAATACGTCCGTAATCCTAGGAAGAGGCGCATTGTCCCTGATGCGCCTCTTTCTTTTTTAGGGGGTCTCCAATCGCGCCAACCGGTCCTGAACGACGCTGTGCGCCTCCGATCCTGGCTCCAAGAACGTCAGGAGGGCGGTCCACAAACGCCGCGCCTCGTCGGGGTTGTCGCGTTCGGCTTCGCCGAGGCCGACGAAATAGAGCGCTTCGGGATTTTCGTTCTGAAGCTCGAGCACCCGACGGTAAAGGTTGAAGGCGCGGGTCGAGAGCGGCGCATCGGGCGCGGTTTGTTGCAGAACGGCACGGGCGTAAAGCTGGAGCAATTCCGCATCCCGAGGGAACTGCGTGGTTGCCGTGGCAAACGCCTCAAGCGCTTTTTCCGGCTGGTTCAGCACCTGATACGACCGCGTCAGTCTGATCCATCCCTCACGATCCGCCGGATCGTCGGCCAGCCGGGCCGCCAGGCCGGCGACCATGCCTTCGATACGTGCCTGTTGATCTTCCGTATCCGCCGGTGTGGCCGGGGCGTCGCGACGGCGCGGTGGAGCTTGCGTTGTGGGGGGCGCAGTACCGCCGCGTAATTGCGCGGCGCGCGCCGCGGCGTCTGCGGCTTTGTCGGTTTCGCCTAAGACACGGTAGGACCGCGCCAACCGCTCCCAACCTTCGATGTCGTCGGGGTTTTCTTCCAGCCGGGCGGCAAGTTGCGCCACCATGCCGCGGATCATTTCCTGACGGTCCGCCGGCGACATTTCTTCGGCAGCTTCGATGTCTTCGCGGCTTGGCCCGCCGCGACCTGACGTCGGGGGCAGCGGTGGCGGTGCGTCGGGCAAAACCGCAGCGAGGTCGACGTTGAGTTCTTGCGCTGCGGCCCGCAACTGCTGGTTCAGGACCGGGCGCCACGGCGCATCGGCCGGGGTATCCGCGGCCAAGGCAATCCACGCATCCAACGCCTTACGCAAATTGCCGGCTTGGGCATCGGCCATCGCCAAATAGAACCGCGCCGCGGGATCCGTCGGGTCGGCCTCGACTGCCTTGACGAACGCTGCGCGCGCCTTTTCGGTCACCGTCCCGTCCGCGGAAAAAACGATCGCTTCGCCTAAATACGACTGCACCGCCGCGTCCTCGGGCCGCAATGTCACCGCCTTGGCGTAGGCCTCGATCGCCAACACAGGTTGCTGGGTCACCATGTAGGACCGCCCCAACAACACCCAGCCGTCGAAATCGTCCGGCGCCGCTTCTAGCCGCTCCTGAAGCCGCTTCACCGATTCCGTCAGCCCGGCTTGCTGTGCGGGGTCGGGGCGCGTCGTCGGCACAGGTTGTTGCGCGGTGACGCGATCCCCGATCAGGGTCGGGTTGCCGCGCCAGACGTAAAGCGGCGCGGCAATCAGGGGGATCAACAGCAAGACCGTCGCCGCGGCGATCATGTTGCCGCGACTTCCCGTCGCCTTCTGCGCGGTCTTGTCGTCCTGGGCGCGTTGCGCCGCCAAGATACGCCGACCGATTTCGGTCCGGGCTGCCTTAAACTCTTCGGCGTTGATCAAACCGCGCGCTTGGTCGCGCTCGAGTTCCTTCATTTGGTCGGTAAAGACCGCGAGGTCGTATTCTTCCGTCGCGCTTCGCGGCGGCTTGGCATTGAGGACCGGGATGGCGATGGCCACCACGGTCGCCAACAGGACCAGGGCAATAGCAATCCAAATCATGGTGGCGTGCGTCGGTCCTAATTTTGCTCGTCAAGAATGGCCGCGAGACGCGCTTCTTCTTGCGCATCGAGCGGTGTGACGCCGGTCTGCTGTTGTCGGCGTCGGCGCACGACCAACATGACCGCGCCGCCCAGCACGAAGGCGAGAATAACAAACGGCGCAATCCACAAAATCAGCGTGCTCGCCTTGAGCGGCGGACGCATCAATACCCAGTCGCCGTATCGGTCGACCAAGTAGGTTTTGACGTCGGTGTCGCTGTCGCCGGCCTCAAGGCGCTCGCGCACGATCACGCGCAACTGCCGGGCAAGATGGGCATTTGAATCCGAGATCGCTTGGTTCTGGCACACCAGGCATCGAATTTCTTTGTGCAGGACCTGGGCGCGGCGCTCCAACTGCGGATCGCTCAAGGGCTGGTCGACATACTGCGCCGTGGCCGAGCCGGCGAAGAGACCGGCAAGCAGGATGGCGATGGAGAGAATCCGCATGCTCATTTCTCGCACGGCACATGCTTTTGGCCTTGTAGGCGCGGCATGATTTCTTCCTCAAGGACCTCACGGGTCAAGACGCTGATGTGCTTGTATTGGATGCACCCCGCGCCATCCACGACAAAAGTCTCGGGCACGCCATAGACGCCCCAATCGATCGATGCGCGACCGTCCAGGTCGGCGCCAGTTTTGTCGTAGGGATCGCCGAACGTTTCGAGCCAGCGTGCGGCATCGGCCGGTGCATCGCGTTGATTGAGGCCGTAAATCGTGACGTCGGTGGTGCGGGCAAGCTCCATGAACAAGGGATGCTCGACCCGACATGGGCCGCACCATGAGGCGAACACGTTGACCAACACCGGACTTCCGGTCTTGAGGTCGGCGGTGGTCAGGCCGCCCGTCCGGCCTTCGACCGCAGGTAGGCTGAACTCGGGCACCGGCTTGCCGATCAATGCCGACGGGATCTCACGCGGCTTGAGGGTCAGCCCGACCCCGAGCCCGACGGCAACCACAACAAACGCGATTGCGGGGAGCAAATAGCGCAGGCGCATCTAGGTCGCCTGTTGCTGGGGCCGTAGTGCCGGCTTGGTCTCGGCGGTCCGGCGCCGCGGTGCGCCGACGCGCAGCCGCCGATCGGTCAACGACACCAAACCGCCCAACGCCATCATGACGGATCCGACCCATAGCCAGTTGATCATCGGCTTGTGGTAGATGCGCGTTGCAAAGCCGCCGTCGCCGTTCGATTCGCCCACCACGGCGTAAAGGTCACCGAAGTTGCGCGGCCGGATCGCCGCCTCGGTGGTGACCATCGAAGGTTGGGTAAAGCGCCGGGTCTCGGGCGTCATCACTTCGACCAATTCGTCGTCGCGATAAACCCGAAACGTCCCTCGGACCGCGTCATAGTTCGGGCCGGGCACGGGCGCGACGCCCTCGAATTCGACTTCATAACCTGCAATGCCGATGCGATCGCCGGGTCGCATGATCTGCAACCGCTCGATCTCCCACGATAGCGAGCCCGTGATACCCAAGATGGCGACACCCAAACCGGCATGCGCAATGGCCCCACCCCAGGCCGATCGTGGCAGGTTGCGGCCGCGTTTCAGCGTATCGCCAAACGAGATTCCAAAGATGCGCGTACGCTCGCCAATGTCGATCGCCGCGCCCGCCAACAACCACGTGCCCAGCGCCATACCCAGTACGGCGAGGATCGGTTCGAACCCGGAGAGATAAAGCGTCAGCAGCGCGACTGCGACCGTCACGATGGCGGCGACTTTCATCCGCGCCAAGGTGCCGGCGAGGTCGGCACGTTTCCACGGCATCATCGGGCCGATCGCCATCACCACGACAAGCGGCACCATCAACGGCACGAAGGTCGCGTTGAAGAAGGGCGGCCCCACCGTCACTTTCTCGCCGGTGATCGCGTCGAGGAACAGGGGGTACATCGTGCCGATGAAAACCGTCGCGGTCGCCGCGATCAGCAACAAGTTGTTGAGCACCAACGAGCCTTCGCGGCTCATCGGCGCAAAGACCCCGCCGGTCTTCAGTGTCGGCGCGCGCCACGCATAAAGCGCGAGCGACCCACCGATTGCCACCACCAAGAATGCCAAGATGTACACGCCACGCGCAGGATCGGTGGCAAAAGCATGGACCGAGTTCAACACGCCCGAACGCACGATGAACGTGCCCAGCAGGCTGAACGAAAACGTCAGGATGGCCAGCAACACGGTCCAGGTTTTCAACGCATCGCGTTTTTCGACCACGATCGCGCTATGCAATAGCGCGGTACCCAGCAACCACGGCATGAACGAGGCGTTCTCCACCGGATCCCAAAACCACCAACCGCCCCAACCGAGTTCGTAATAGGCCCACCAACTGCCCATCGCGATCCCGATGGTCAGCGCGGTCCAGGCCGCGAGGGTCCACGGGCGCACCCAACGTGCCCATGCCGCATCGACCTTGCCTTCGATCAGGGCGGCGACCGCAAACGAAAAGGCGATCGAGAAGCCGACATAGCCGAGATAGAGAAACGGCGGGTGAAACGCGAGCCCGGGGTCTTGCAACAACGGGTTCAGCCCGTTGCCTTGGGCCGGCACCGGAAACACGCGCTCGAAAGGATTGGATAGAAAGACCAGCAGCAACAAAAATCCGACGCCGATCAATCCTTGAATGGCAATGACGCGGGTCCGCAAGGAGGGCGGCAAGTTGTTGCCCATCGTCGCAACGCCAAACCCGAAGGCCGCCAGGATCACCACCCACAGCAACAACGACCCCTCATGGTTCCCCCACACGCCGCTGATTTTGTAGAGCAGGGGTTTTTGGGTGTGCGAGTTCTGCCAGACGTTGAGAACCGAAAAGTCCGACCCGGTGAACGCGATCGTCAGCGCGACAAAGGCGAACACCAACAACAAGAACTGCATGACCGCCGCCGGTCGTGCGATGGCGCTCAGCGCTTCGATGTCCCGTTGCGCCCCGACCAACGGCAGCGTGCCCTGCACGATCGAGACCGCCAGCGCCAACACGATGGCGAAGTGTCCGAGTTCGGCGATCACGGGTTCCCGCCTTTCCACTGCCCGCTTTTCTTCAAGGCTTCGGCAACCTCGGGCGGCAAATAGTTTTCGTCGTGTTTCGCCAGAACGCTTTCGGCGACAAACACGCCGTCGGGACCGAGGCGACCTTCGGCGACCACGCCTTGTCCCTCGCGAAATAGATCCGGCAAAATGCCGGTATAGGCTACCGGGACCGCATTCGATAGGTCGGTCACGCGAAAGGTCGTCGTCAGTCCGTCGTCCGATTTGCCGACGGACTCCTCTTCCACCAAACCACCCAGGCGAAACTTGCGGTCCGGGCCGATGTCCTTGGTGTAGACGTCGGTGGGGCTGCTGAAAAACACCAGATTGTCTTCAAAGGCGAAAAGCGTCAGCGCCACGGCAAGGCCAAGTGCCGCCATGCCGGCCAACACGAAATAAAGCCGCCGCCGTTTGGGTCTCATGTCAGCTGTCCGAGTCGGGTGTCGCGGTATCTAGATTCCGCCGTCGTGCGCGGCGGGTGCTTTGCAACAGATCGAGGGTGCGTTGCGCGGCCTTCAACGAAATCCGGCTCCATGAAAAAAGCCCGACCAACAGCACGGCGGTCACGCCGAAGGCTGGCCAAACGTAGGCGGCATACCCGCCCATCCGGAGAAACTCTTCCACCGCATCCATCGCGTTGTGGGGCGCCGACAGATCGTGCGGCCTGTCTGGCGACTAAAGCGTCAATATAAGAACCGCTCGGGGATGGGTCCAGAAAGCGCACGATACTACGCTTCCGCCGCGGCATGGCCGTCGTCCGCCACATACAACGTTTGCAACGCTTGAATCCGACGAGCGACGATTTCGCGCCGCATCCGAACGATCAGCACCACGGCAAAGAAGCAAAGAAACCCGCCCCACATCAGACCCAATGGCGTCAGCAAGTCGGGATGAATGGTCGGGCCGCCCGCACGCAGGATGCTGGCCGGCTGGTGCAGCGTGTTCCACCATTCCACCGAGAACTTGATGATGGGTAGATTGACCGCGCCGACCAACGCCAAAATACCGGCCGCTTTGGCGGCGCGGCGGTTGTCGTCGAACGCTTCCCAAAGCCCCATGTAGCCCAAATACAAAAACAGCATGATCAGCACCGAGGTCAGGCGCGCATCCCACACCCACCAGGTCCCCCAGGTCGGCTGTCCCCACAACGCGCCGGTCACCAACGCGATCAAAGTAAACACCGCCCCGATCGGCGCTGCGGATTTGGCCGCAATATCGGCCAAGGGATGCCGCCAGATCAGCGCCACCGCGCTCGCGATCGCCATGAACGCATAGACCCCCGAGGCCAGCGTCGCCGCCGGCACGTGGACATACATGATGCGCACGCTATCGCCTTGCTGATAGTCGGGCGGGGAGGTAAGCAGACCCATGTAAAGCCCGGCACCGAAGAAGATCACCATGGCGCCCAGCAGCCACGGCATCAGCGCCGTGGCGATGCGCACAAAGCGGGCAGGGTTGGCAAAGCGATGCATGTTGGCCATTAGGCTGTCTCGATCGTCGTTCCGGCAATGCACGAGGCCGTGAAATCGGCAGGAAGTGCGCGGCGTAGTTTCAACATGGGGGCGATGGTCATTATTCCAAGTTCAGTCTGAGTGCCGCCGCGCTCGCGATCGGCGAAAGCACCACCGAAAACAGAAACAGCGCCCCGAGTATTAATAAGTGTGGTCTTTGCGTCAGACCCTCGGTCGCAGCGTCCACCGCACCAACGCCGAAAATCAGTACCGGAATGTAAAGCGGGATCACCAAAAGAGACAGCAAAACGCCGCCGCGCTTGACGCCAACCGTTAGCGCCGCGCCGATGCTGCCGAATAGGCTCAGCGTGGGGGTGCCTAGGGCCATCGCCGCGATCAACGTCAAATAGGCGCCGGCATCCAGTTGCATCAATACGCCAAGCAAGGGGCTTAGGATCACCAGCAGCAATCCGGTCGAGGCCCAATGCGCCAAAGTTTTGGCCAACGCCACAAGTTCCAGGGGCAAGGGACTCAGCGCGATGACATCAAGGCTCCCGTCCTCGAAATCGCTCTGAAACAACCGGTCCAGCGACAACATCGTGGCCAGCAGCGCCGCCACCCAAATGACCCCGCTCGCAACCCGACCGAGCAGCGCCGATTCCGGTCCGATCCCCAACGGAAACAACGTCACCGTCAGAATGAAGAACACCGCAACGCTGGTGGTGGCGCTGCCTTGTCGGCGCGCCAGCACGAGGTCGCGGCGGATCAGACCAAAAAACTCACCCATCCAACGCACCCATGGTGGCGGGAGCGAGATCGATCGCCGCGCTCGGTCCAATATTCAGGGGCGCATGGGTCGCGATCAGCGCGCTGCCTTGGTTATCCAAATGTCGGCGCAGGCAAGTCTCCAGCCGCGCCACGCTGTCGTCGTCCAGCGAAACCGTCGGTTCGTCCAGCAGCCACAACTGTCGCGGCACCAAGTTGAGCCGCGCGAGGTTGAGTCGCCGCCGCTGTCCCGCCGACAACAACCGCGCCGGCAGATCTGCCAAGTGGCTAAGGTCGTGTGCCGCCAACGCGGTCGCAATGCCCGTCTCGTCGCCGCGACCGCCCAGGATAGCGCGCCAATGCAGCAGGTTTTCGCCCACCGTAAAGGCGGGCTTGATTGCATCCTGATGCCCGACGAAGCCAACCTGACGACGGTGAAACTCAGGATCCGGTCGCGCCGCATCGTCGCCCCAACGCATCGTGCCGGTCGCCGGTTTGAGCAACCCGGCGACCAGCCGCAACAGGCTCGACTTGCCGCTCCCGTTGGGGCCGCGCAGCACCGTGGCCGTGCCCGGCGGAATGGCGAAGCTGAGATCGGAAAAAACCACGCGCTGCCCGCGTATGCAGGTCAGTCCGTCGGCTTTAAAGGTCTCGTGCCGCGGGTCGATGGGCGCGTTCATGGCTGCCTGGGTTGGGGCGTCACCGGATTGTGACGGGTGCGTGCGCAGTTTAGGGCGCTAGATTCCGCTCCTGCAAACGCCGACACCCAAAATCGGACCTTTCATGACCTTGCCGACAACGCTTCCCTGGCTCGTTCTCGCCGGGTATTGCGCCCTCATATGGTGGCTCGCTCCGCGTCGGGTCTCCGCCACGCAGTTCTTCGACGGCAAGTCGGACACAGGCGCGCCGCCGGGACTGTGGTTGTTGGTCGCCAGTGCCGCGGTCACCTGGATCTTCGCCAAGTCGATCGCCAATGCGGCCAGCCTAGCCGATGCGTTCGGGGTGATCGGCGGGATCGGCTAAGGCTTCTATTACTTCAGCTTCTTGGTGGCGGGCGTCGCGATCTATTTCATCCGCACCCGCGGCGGCCACACCTCGCTGTCGGGCTTTCTTGTGTCCAAATACGGCGTGTTGGCCGCGCGGCTCTTC
>Ga0181594_10006378_pt1 | contig 10222 bp, 2 predicted proteins | sample 071ome_18_FD_145603 | JGI IMG/M metagenome (GOLD analysis project Ga0181594, IMG submission 145603) | Coastal salt marsh microbial communities from the Groves Creek Marsh, Skidaway Island, Georgia - 071413BT metaG (spades assembly) | ecosystem: Environmental > Aquatic > Marine > Intertidal zone...
CCCGCCGCATCGCCGAGCCCCGGGCCAAGGCCGCCGAGGCCAGGGCGAAAGCTGAAGCCAAGGCCCGCCGCGACGCCGAGGAAGAAGCCCGCCGCATCGCCGACGCCCAAGCCAAGGCCGCCGAGGCCAGGGCGAAAGCTGAGGCCAAGGCCCGCCGCGACGCCGAGGAGGAAGCCCGCCGCATCGCCGACGCCCAAGCCAAGGCCGCCAAGGAAGCCGAACGCGCCCGGATGGAAGAACTCGAGCGCCAACAGCGCGCCGCCGCCAAAGCCGAGGAAGAGCGCCTGAACAAACTCAAGGCCGAGGCCGCCGCCGCCCGCGCCGCCGCCACCGAAGTCAGGGCCGCCAAGGAAGCCGCCGAGCGGGAAGCGGCCCGCGCCAAGGCCAAGGAGGAAGCCGAGGCCAAGGCCGCCGAAAAGAAAAAGGCCCGCGAAGAAGAAAAGAAGAAACGCGAGGAAGAGAAGGCCGCCAAGGCCAAGGCCGAGGAGGAGCGCAAACTCGAGGAGAAAAAGCGGGCCGAGGAACTCGCCGCCCAACGCGCCAAGGAAGAGGAGGAGCGCCGCACGCAAAAGGAGGCAGAGGACGCCGCCAAGGCCGACGCCCGCTCATCCGCTGCCTCCGTCTCCGCCGCCGCCCCAGGCCGCACCGCCTCCGTCGGCCGCGTCGGCAATGTCTCCATGTCCCAAGTGACCAATTTGATCGAGGCCGAGGCCGCCGCCAAGAGCCGCGCCCTGACCGACCTCCGCCGCAAGGCCCTGCTCGACGCTGAAGCCCAGGCCAAGGAAGACAATCTGGCCATGATCCGCGGAACCATCACCCCGACCGCCTCCATGATCGGCTACACCGATCTCGACTACGTTCCCCCCCAGGAACTCAAGCGCCGCCAGAAGGAGGAGGAACAGCGCCTCAAGGAAGAGGAAGAAAAGCGGATCAAGGAGCAAAAGCTCCGCGAAAAGGAAGAGGCGCAACGCCAGAAGGAGGAAGAGCGTCGCCGCAAGGCTGAAGAAGAAGCCAAGGAACGCCTCAAGCGCAAGGAGATGGAGGAGGAGCGCAAGGCCGCCAAGGAAGCCCAGACTGCCGCGCTCGCAGCCAAACGCGGAACCCCCGCCAGAGCCGCCGAAAAACTCTCAGACGATTCCGAAGCCGGCGAGAAACTCAGCGCCGAGGAAATCAAGCGCCGCGAAGCCCGCAAGCAGGCTGACGCAGAAGCCAAGGCCCGCAAGGCCGAACTCGACCGCAAGCGCGCCGAAGAGCGCGCTCGCGCCCAGGCCGAAGCCGAATTGGCAGCCAAGGCTCGCCAAGCCGCGCGCGACAGCGCCAACGCCGCCGAAGCCGCACGGAAGTCCGCCGCAGATCAGGCCAAGATGGCCGAACGCGAGGCGGAGAAGGAGCGCCGTCGTCAGGAAGAGGAGGCTCGCCGCGCCGCCAAGGCCATGGCCCGGGAGGACGAAGCCCGAGCCGCCGCCGAGGCCGCCAGAAAACTGGAGGAGGATGCGCGCAATAAAGCCATGGCCAAACCCGCGCCCGTCGAGGACCCCGAGGCCAAGAGCCGGGCCGAACGCCGCGCCGCCGCCCGCGAGGAAGCCCGCCTGAGAAAGGAAGCCGAAGAAAAGGCCCGCGCCATCGCCCGCGCCCAAGCCGACCGCGAGAAGCGGGAGGCCGCCACCCGCAAGCGCCAGGAGGAATTGGCCAAGGCGGAACAGGACCGCCTGATGGCCGCCGCCCGAACCGCGGCCGAAGACTCCCGAGAAGCCGCCCGCCAGGCCAAGGCCAACGCCGAGGCCATGGAGAAAGCACGCGCCAAGGCGGCCAAGGAAGCCGAATCCTTGCGCCGACGCCAGGAACGCGAGGCCGCTGACATGCGCGCCCGCGAGGAAGCCCGCTTGAAGAAACTGGAGGAGGAGCAGGCCAAGGTGACCGCCCGCGAGGCCAAGGCCCGCGACGAACAGGACCCCGAAAAACGCAACCGGGAGATGGCCAAGCTCCAGCAGGAGAAGGAGGAGGCCGCCCGTGAGAAGGCGGAAGCCGAAGCCAAACTCGCCGAGGCCCGCAAACGCGACGCCGAACGCCAGGCCCGGGAAATGGCCCGCGCCAAAAAGGAAGCCCGCAAAGCTGCCGAACGCGCCGCCAGGGAACGCGCCGAGGCCGAGGAAAAAGCCCGTAAGGCAGCCGAACGCGCCGCCAAGGAACGCGCCGAGGCTGAGGCGAAGGCCCGCAGGGAAGCCGAGAAACAAGCCAAGAAACAGGCCAAACCCGCCGAATCCAAGGACATGGAGCGCGTGCGCCGCGATGCCGAACGCCGCGCCCGTGAGTTGGAACGCGCTCGCAAGGAAGCGGAGGAACGCCGCCAGAAGGAATTGCAAGCCAAGGCCAAAGCCGAGGCGAAGGCCCGCGAAGAAGCGGAGAAACGAGCCGCCAAGGCCGCCGAGGATATGGAACGCGCCCGCCGCGCCGAAGCTGAACGCATTCAGGCCGAGGCCCGCGCCCAAGCAGAAGCCGCCCGCGCCGCCGCGCAAGCGGCCCGTTCGCAAGTCCAGGACGCCCTCGATGCCGCCAAGGCCGCCGAAGCCAAACGCGCGAAGGAGGAAGCCGCCCGCAAACGCGAAATGGAGCGCGAAGCCGAACGCCAACGCAAGGCCCAGGAACGCGCCGCACGCGAGGCCGCCAAGGCCCGCGAGGCTGAGGAGCGCGCCGCCGCCAAGGCCGCGCAGGACATGAAGGAGGCCCAGGAACGCGCCGCACGCGAGGCCGCCAAGGCCCGCGAGGCTGAGGAGCGCGCCGCCGCCAAGGCCGCGCAGGACATGAAGGAGGCCCAAGAAAAGGCAGCCCGCGAAGCCGCCAAGGCGAAAGACCAGAAAACACCGGCTCCGACGCCGCAGCCCGAACGGGCAACTCCCAAGCCAAAGAAGACGGAACCAGCCAAGAAGTCTCCCAAGAAGGAGACCGAGGCCCCCGCTCCCATGAGCAAGCAGGATCAACTCAAGGAACTGCTCGAACTCTACAAAGCCGATCAAATCACGCCGCGCGAATACCACCAACGCCGCAGCGAGATCCTCAAAAAGTAACCACCCGAAACACTCTCCCCACAGCCCGCGGCGCCGCACGGCCCCGCGGGCTTTTTCTTGGCTGCGCCGGAAAGTAGAACGGAATTGATGAAACCGACTGAAGCGCGGCTGTGTCGTAGACCAGCCGCAACAACGACCTGTGTGAGCCCCACCGGCGAAACCATGAGCCGCGTTCCACAACAGCGTCGCCTCTCAAACAGTAGAGTAGAGAGGAAAAGAGAACCTCAGAGTGAAAAGCTCCCCCTCTGTGGATCTCTGTGTTCTAGGTGACCTCTGTGTTGAGAGGGAAGCCGCAGGCCACGCGGATGGCAAAAACTCAACCCTGCCGCTCCTGTATCCCCAACCGCAGCGGCTGATCCCGAAGACGGGAGCCGTCCTGGGCTTTTTGGGATTTGGAGCTTGGGATTTGGAGCTTTCCAACCGACCTCCCGCTTGACGCATCGCCGTCCATTCCCATACTCCAACGTCATCAACCCGCAACTGAATCCATCAATATGAGCAACGAATCGCCCGCCCACGAAGTTCCCGTCTTCCCCCCCGCCCAAGAGATTTCCGAGCGCGCCTACGTGAATTCCCTGGAGAACTACCAGGAACTCTACGATCGCTCGATCAATGACCCGGAGGGCTTCTGGACCGAGCACGCCGAACGCCTCCACTGGTTTCAGAAGTGGGACAAGCTGCGCGAATGGGACTACTCCAAGGCGGAGATCAAATGGTTCCTCAACGGCCGCATCAACGCCTGCTACAACTGCGTCGACCGTCACGTCGACGAAGGCCGCGGCGACAACACCGCCCTGATCTGGGAGGGCAACGATCCCGGCGAATCGCGCTCCTTCACCTTCAACGACCTCCACGCCGAGGTGCAGCGCGCCGCCAATGCGCTCAAGAACCTCGGCATCCAGAAAGGCGACCGCGTCTGCATCTACATGCAGATGATTCCCGAACTCGCCATCGCCATGCTCGCCTGCGCCCGCATCGGCGCCGTCCACTCCATCGTCTTCGGCGCCTTCTCCGCGGATTCCCTCGTCACCCGGATCAACGACTCCGAATGCAAGGCCATCATCACCCAGGACACCGGCGTCCGTGGAACCAAGACCGACATCCCGATGAAGGCCAACGCCGACAAGGCCGTCGAGAATACGCCGTCCATCGAGAAGATCCTCGTCGTCAAGCGCACCGGCTCCGAGGTCGCCATGGCCGAGGGCCGCGATGTCTGGTGGCATGAGGCGCTCGAATCCGCCGACGCCGAATGCGCGGCCGAGCAACTCGACGCCGAGGACCCGCTCTTCATCCTCTACACCTCCGGCTCCACCGGCAAACCCAAGGGCGTGCTCCACACCAACGGCGGTTACCTCACCTACGCCGCCACCACCCACCATTACATTTTCGATTACCACCCCGGGGACATCTACTGGTGCACCGCCGACATCGGCTGGATCACCGGCCACTCCTACATCATCTACGGACCGCTCGCCAACGGCGCCATCACCGTGATGTACGAAGGCGTGCCGAATTACCCCGACTTCGGCCGCTTCTGGCAGATCGTCGAGAAGCACAAGGTCAATGTCTTCTACACCGCGCCCACCGCGCTCCGCGCCCTGATGAAGGAGGGCGACGACTGGCCCAACAAGCACGACCTCTCCTCCCTCCGCATTCTCGGCACTGTCGGCGAACCGATCAAATCCCCCGAGTGGAACTGGTACAACGAGGTTGTCGGCAAGGGCAAATGTCCCATCGTCGACACCTGGTGGCAGACCGAGACCGGCGGCGTCATGATCACCCCGCTCCCGGGCGCCATCCCCACCAAACCCGGCTCCGCCACCCTGCCCTTCTTCGGCGTCAAACCCGCCCTCGTCGATGACGAGGGCAACATCATTGAGGGCAACGACGTCCGCGGCAACCTCTGCGTCCTCGAACCCTGGCCCGGACAGATGCGCACCGTCTTCGGCGATCACCAGCGCTTCTTCGACACCTACTTCGCCCGCTTCCCCGGCAAGTACTTCTCCGGCGACGGCTGCCACCGTGACAAGGACGGCTACTACTGGATCACCGGGCGCGTGGACGACGTCATCATCGTGTCCGGCCACAACCTGGGCACAGCGGAAATCGAGGGCGCCATCGGCGGACACCCCGCCGTCGCTGAAGCCGCCGTCGTCGGCTACCCCCACGACATCAAGGGCAACGCCATCTACGCCTTCGTCACCCTCAAGACCGGCCAGACCCCGACCGACGAGATGAAGAAGGAGATCGTCAAATACGTGCGCGCCGATATCGGCCCCCACGCCTCCCCCGAGAAAATCCAGTTCAACGAAGGCCTTCCCAAGACCCGCTCCGGCAAGATCATGCGCCGCATCCTCCGCAAGATCGCTGAGGGCGACATCGACAACCTCGGCGACACCTCCACCCTCGCGGACCCCGGCGTCGTGCAATCCCTCGTCGACGGCCGGATCTGATCCGGCCGCCCGGATGCGTTCGCCCACCGCCCCTACCTCCTTGAGGTAGGGATAAGACCTTGTTCGCGGCTGTGTCCGAACCGGCCGCAGCCATTCGCCTCCCCTGTCCCCGGGCGCTGCGCCACGCCTCACGAAAAGGCGGCGTCAGGCCGCCGCAGTCCAAGGCGCTTCGCGCGGCGCGCCCAAGCCATCCAATGCCTTCCCCCAAGATTCACGCGAGGCTCCCTTTGGCGCCACCACGATACAATCCAACCAAAACGCCGCGCGCCAGCGCCTTGGACTGCGCGCGGCTTGACGCCGCCTTGTTGCGCTTGGGGAAACACCGACGCTGCGTTCCTTGATCCAGTCTCCAGACCGACCGCGGTCACCCGCCTTCACCACGCTCCTGGACTTTGGCCGCAACAACTGGCGCGCCCGGAACGACCTCACCGCCGCGCCGCACACCTGGGGACAGACTCTCAAGCCATCCCCGCGCCTCCCGCGGTCCCGGCGCGCAAAGATTGACGAAACCCGCGCCCCAAGGTTGCATGGTTCCTGTGAACCGGGAGAGAACGAACGAGGGAACAACGGGGATGGAGGCGGCGCCGCAGGCAGTCGCTGCTGGCGCCGCTTGGAAACCCTCATGCTTTCCCCTGTCGGGCAGTGACCCGGCCGCGGGCTCAGCGGTTTCGCTCAACATCGGCATATCCGCCATGCGCTCTCAAACCCAAACCCCGCCAACGCCACGCGCGCATGGCGGATACCCCGCTTAACGTTATGCGCGCATTGCTGTCGGTTCTTCTTGCCTGTCATACTGCTGCCGGCGCAGGCGGGATGGACTTGGGCGCCAGACCTCAAGATCGGACGGTTCACGAATTTCCGGGAATTGATCCGGGGGCGGAGAGCTTCGTCATCGATGTGAGGATCGACCCGGTGGTTGCGGCAGGTGGAGACATGCTGGTTGTGGCGGGTTTGGGCATCGACGCAACGAAGGAAGGCGTTGGGCCATGGCGTGCAACCCTGGAGGTGGATCTGCGGGAAGGCGGTGTCCGCTCAATCTTCGGACTACGGCGCCATGGCCGGAATCTGGCTGGAAAACCGCCCGATCCGAAAACGCCGGGTTGGGTGGACACCGGCGATTACCAACGCTCAAACGAACTGGAAGTTCGAGACGGCGAGGGCCATCACCTGAGCCTCGTGGTGTGGCCGGAGGGCGAGGGTTCATGGGTGCGTTTGTTCGTCGATGCGATGGATCGTCCGAAGGAGGAACATTTCCTGGAAGATCGCATCAAGGCGCGTACCGTGGTTGCTTTCTCGCTCCACACCGGAAGCGGTGAGCCGAGGCGGACCAGTCGGTTCTCAGATTTCACTTTCAAGGAGGTTTCCGTCGAGGAAGCGGGACGATTGCCAGAAGCTTGGGAAACGGTGTTGGCGGCAATTGACCCGGAATACCCACCGATGGGGCCGGTGATTCAGGCGATTGAGGAGGGCGACACCGAGAAGGCGCGGCGGCTGTTCGTGGGACACATGCGCACCCGCAGCGCTCCGCCGGGGCCAAAGCTGGACAAGATTCCCGACACTGTGCTCCACCCGGATTGGCAGACAATCGCGGATATGGCTCTGGACGGTCAGTACGGGACGGTCGGATTCTTCGCCCGTTTCTCCAAGGACTGGAAAGATACGAACGGCGACACCCACACCTGGGCGCTACAGAACGAGCCGCGTCAGCTGCGATGGTCCCGGTGCAACGGTCACCTCAACCGACATTTCCACTGGGTCTCGCTCGCGAAAGCGTGGGAGGCAAACGGGGACGGCCGCTACGCGAAGTTGTTCTCGGATGAGGTGTTCGACTGGGTGAGCCGGGAGCCGTTCTTCTGGGAGCGGACCCCGACGATCGGAGGACTGAACCTTATGGACGGGACCACTTTTCGCTGGGGATACATGAACACCAGCAACATTGGGCGCCGGCTGGAACTTACCTGGTGGCCGGCGTATGAAACGTTTCGGAAAGCGCCCGAATTCAGTGACGAATCGCATTTCGCCATGCTGCTGGGCATGATCCGCCAAGCGGAATTGATCACCAATCCCAGCAGTTTCGCGGTTCATGACGACGGCGCGGCGCACACGACGATAGGGCTTCTGAAAACCGCCATGATGCTCCCGGAATTCAAGGCAAGCGCCCGCTGGAAGGCGATCGCAGAGGTGCGCTGGGATGAGATGTTGGCGCGGCAATTTCATCCCGACGGCAGCCATGTCAGTCTCAGCACGGGATACAATTGGGCCACCATTCTGGCGCTGGAGAATTTCATCCGACTGATCGAGCAGTTCGGCGGCGACGTGCCGGAGAAATACCTGCGCATGCTGGCGAAAGCAGCGGAGCATCCCATGCTGCTGACCCGCCCCAATCAGGGGCAGATCGATCTCAACGACGGCGGCTGGAGCACGATCGAAGATCGGTACCAGTCGCTGCTGAAGTGGTTTCCGGATCGTCCCGACTTTCAATGGATGGCCAGCAAGGGCGCGAAAGGCTCGCCGCCCGAACAGGACTCGATCTACTTCCCCAACGCGGGCCACTACGCGATGCGCACCGGATGGGGCCTCGAGGAAAAATACCTCTTCTTCGGCGCGGGCCCATGGGGAGCAAGTCACGGCAAGCAGGACGCGTTGAACGTCTACGCGCAATTGGGAGATCATCTGCTCATTCGCAATGCAGGGCGCGGCAGCTACAGCGGTGTTGGCAACACGGTCCACGCCGGAAGATCCCTCTCATTCAACACGCTGTCGCCCGACTGGGCCCAAGAGAACAGCATCCCGCATTGGAAACAGGAAATGCACCGCGGATTCGGTCCGCCGAAACGACGTTGGCTGAGCAACGAGCGATTCGACTACGGCGAAGGCGCATTCGCATACGGCTGGCATCGCACCGGTGAGCACATCCAGGGAAAGTGGGTGAGACAGGTTGTTTTCGTGAAAGGCGAAGAACCGACCCGCGACGGCTACTTTCTGGTGATCGACACAGTCGAGCCGGCCGATGAGAAGGAGCGCACCTGGCGCCATCCGTGGCAGTTGGGTCTGAATCCACCCGAGATCGAAATCCGCGAGGAAGACAAATCCATCGTCGCGAGCAACTCCGCTGTCGCAGTGCAAATTCTACCCGTCGATCCGAGAGGCAATCTCGAGCTTACGGTCATTCAGGGTCAGGAGATACCGGAACTGCTCGGTTGGCGGGTTTACGGCGAAACTGCAACCCCCTACCCGACTCCGACCTATGCCTGGAGGGCCCGCGGCGTCTTTTCCCGCGCCTGGGTAATTCAGATGCATGCCCGCCAAGAGGGGTGGCCCGTAGCGTCAGTCGAAACGCTCCCAAGTGAATCACCCGCTGAACTCCGATTCACCGTTCACCGGAAGAACGGCGGCTCCGATCACATACTGCGGCGGTTTCCCGGCGGGGAGCCAACGGTCTTCGATTCCGAAAACGTCGAGAGCGACCTCGTGATCCTCTCACGGGATGGCGAAGGCCGCCTGGCATCCCGCCTCAGGCTGCCGGAAGGCAAGGATTCCGTGGCCAAACGGAACCCGCCAACGATTCGGAAGCATTGAACAGCAGGGATGAGGGCGGGAAGTCCGCCGCCCGCGCGCTGGTTAAGAGGCCTGGGATCACGTCTTCACAACCTACATCATTACAAGCCCAGCAGGTCGCAAAAGCGCGCGCAATCACCCACGGCGTACACGCCCTTTCTCCCAGCCCCGGGTTCATGCATCCGGGTCGGCGCTCTCATCTTTCGCCCTGCGCCGGCGAATCCATTTTTCCAATTCCACGGCAAGGTAGGCAATCAGGGCGACGAGGAGAATGCGGGACCACTCGGCCCAACCGATCGGCGCGGTATGCAGGATTGCGTTGGCAGCCGGCAGGTAGGTCATGAGAGCCTGCGCGACGATCATGCCGCCGATGCCGATGAAGATCCATTTGTTGGTGAACACACCGAGCTGGAACATCGAATGGAGCAGTGAGCGACAGTTGAGGAGATAGGCCAGTTCGACCATTACGATCACGTTGATGACCACGGTCTGGGTGGTGACCAGATCCGAGCCCAGCGCGCGCCGTTCGAGCAGGAACAATCCGAAGGCGCCGCCCAGCATGATCATGGAGACGAGAGCAATGCGCATGATCAGCGGCGGCGTCAACAAGGGGGCCCGCGGATCGCGCGGCTGACGGCGCATGAGATTCGATTCCTTGGGTTCAAAGACCAGCATGAGGCCCAGCAGGATGGCGGTGGCCATGTTGATCCAGAGAATGTGCACGGGCAGGACGGGCAGCGACGTCCCCATCAGGATCGCGGCGAGAACAATCAGGCCCTCGCCCATGTTCGTCGGAAGCGTCCACACGATGAATTTCGTGAGATTGTCGAAAACACCGCGGCCCTCCTCAATGGCGGCCTCTATGGAAGAGAAGTTGTCGTCGGTCAGCAGCATGTCGGCGGCGCCCTTGGCGACTTCCGTACCGGACCTGCCCATGGCGACCCCGATATCGGCCTGCTTGAGCGCGGGCGCGTCATTGACGCCATCTCCGGTCATGGCGACAACGTGCCCCTCGTCCTGGAGGGCGCGAACGAGTTTGAGCTTCTGTTCCGGCGCGACGCGCGCGAAGACGTTCGTCCGTTGCGCCAGGGCCGGCCAGTCTTCGTCGGCGGTCTGCTGGAGGTCGCGACCCGTGACGGGCTGGCG
>Ga0181594_10006387_pt1 | contig 10215 bp, 7 predicted proteins | sample 071ome_18_FD_145603 | JGI IMG/M metagenome (GOLD analysis project Ga0181594, IMG submission 145603) | Coastal salt marsh microbial communities from the Groves Creek Marsh, Skidaway Island, Georgia - 071413BT metaG (spades assembly) | ecosystem: Environmental > Aquatic > Marine > Intertidal zone...
TTCTGCGGACTCAACACCCTGTTTGTGGCGCTGTGTAATAACGAGGCCTTCCGCGCCCTCGATTTTTCCAATTTGCAGGTCACCCTCTCGGGTGGCATGGCGCTCACCCACGATGCCGCCGATCGCTGGCAGGAAGTCACAGGCTGTCGGGTGTCTGAAGGCTATGGTCTGACTGAGACCTCACCCACGGTGTCGGGAAATCCGGGCAACGGGCTACAAATTGGCACCATCGGTGTGCCGGTCCCGAGTACTGAAATTCAGGTTCGGGATGACGCGGGTAACGTGCTGGGGCTCGATGAGCCGGGTGAGCTTTGCGTGCGCGGGCCCCAGGTGATGGCGGGCTACTGGCAGCGGCCCGAGGCGACGGCTGAGGTCATTGACGGCGATGGCTGGTTTGCTACCGGTGATATTGCCCTGGTGCAGCCCGACGGGTACCTGCGCATTGTCGATCGTAAAAAAGACATGATCGTGGTCTCGGGATTTAACGTGTATCCCAACGAGCTAGAGGACGTGCTGGTGGCGCATCCCGACGTCGTGGAGTGCGCTGCAGTAGGCATTCCCAGCGAGAGTACCGGGGAGGCGATTCGCATGTTCGTGGTGCGTAGCAACCCGGCACTTACCGAAGACGCGGTGCGGGATTTTATGCGCGAGGGACTCACCGGCTACAAGGTACCCAAGTCGGTGGTGTTCAAGGATGAGCTGCCCAAAACCGCGGTAGGCAAAATTCTGCGTCGCGAGTTGCGTGACTAGCGCGCAACGCGGCGGCACCTGAATGAGCACTGCTACGCCCGCGCCCGAACGGGCGGTACCGGCGCAGATTCATTTCCCTGAGCAGCTCCCTGTTAGTGAGCGGCGCGCCGATATCGAGGCGGCGATCCGCGATCATCAGGTGGTCATACTGGCCGGCGAGACGGGCTCGGGCAAAACCACCCAGCTACCCAAAATTTGTCTCAATCTGGGTCGGGGCCGGCGGCAGCGTATTGGCCACACCCAGCCCCGCCGCATCGCTGCCCGCACGGTGGCGCAGCGCATTGCCGACGAATTGAACAGTCCCCTGGGTGAACTGGTGGGGTACCAGATCCGCTTTAACGACACCCTCTCTGACGCCAGCGCCATCAAGCTCATGACCGACGGCATCCTGCTGGCAGAACTGACCCATGACCGCGATCTGAGTGCCTACGACACGCTGATTATCGACGAAGCCCACGAGCGGAGCCTCAACATCGACTTTTTGTTGGGGTACCTCAAGCAGCTGCTGCCGCGGCGGCCCGACCTCAAGGTGATCGTAACCTCGGCGACCATTGATGTCGCACGCTTCTCCCAGCACTTTAACGACGCACCGATACTCGAAGTCAGCGGTCGGACGTATCCCGTCACCGTGCAGTATCTGGGGGATACGGAAGACCGCGACGAGGGCGTGCGCCAGCAGATCGTGGAGGTGCTTGAGGATATCGAGCGCGGGCAGTTCGGCCCGAGGGGAGATGCCTTGGTGTTTTTGCCCGGGGAGCGGGATATTCGTGAGCTGGCCAAGGCGTTGCGGCATAACGAACGGCTGCGGGTACTACCCCTCTATGCGCGCTTGAGTCAGGCCGAGCAGAATCGGGTATTTACCAGCGGCGGTGCCGGCATGCGGGTAGTGCTCGCCACCAACGTGGCCGAGACGTCCCTGACTGTGCCAGGCATCCGCTACGTGGTTGATCCGGGCGAGGCACGCATCAGTCGCTACAGCGTGCGCAGCCGCTTGCAGCGCTTGCCCATCGAGCCGATATCCCGCGCCAGCGCCAACCAGCGCATGGGTCGCTGTGGTCGCGTGGCCGAGGGGGTGTGCCTGCGGCTCTATAGCGAGTCTGATTTTGATGGGCGCCCGGAGTTCACCGACCCCGAGATCCGGCGCACCAATCTCGCCGCCGTAGTGCTGCGCATGCTCGAGCTGGGGTTGGGGGACGTGGCGCGGTTTCCCTTTATCGATCCTCCCGACGCCAAAGTGGTCCGCGACGGCTATCGGCTGCTCGAGGAGCTGGGAGCGGTGTCGGCGCGGGGCAGACTCACGGCGCTGGGTCGCAAGTTGGCGCGGTTGCCGGTAGATCCGCGACTCGGCCGCATGCTGCTGGCGGCCAGTGAGTCGGGCTGTTTGGCCGAAGTGCTGGTAATTGTCAGTGCCATGTCGATTCAGGATCCGCGTGAGCGACCGGCCGACAAGCAAGCCCAGGCCGATCAGGCTCACGCCCGCTTTCAGCACCCGCAGTCCGATTTTCTCGCCTGGCTCGCCCTGTGGCGCCATTACGAGTCTCAGCGCCAGGCGCTGAGCCAGAATCAGCTGCGCAAGCTGTGCCAGCGGGAGTACCTCGCCTATATGCGCATGCGCGAGTGGCGCGACATTCACTCGCAGCTCGTTATTGCCTGCCGCCAGCTGGGGTTTCGCGTGCGCCCACAGTTGCCCGAGGAAGAGGCCTACGAGGCGATTCATCGAGCGCTACTCACGGGCCTCTTGGGCAATGTGGCCCAACGCGACGAGGGCAAGCAGTTCAACGCCACCCGCAACCGCAAGGTGCTGGTGTTCCCGGGCTCTGGCCAATACAAAAAGCCCCCACCGTGGCTGGTGGCCGGTGAGGTGGTGGAGACCACACAGGTTTATGCGCGCCAGTGCGCCGCCATTGAGCCCGACTGGTTACTGCGGGTGAATCCCAATGTGCTGAAGCGGCATCACTACGAACCGGCGTGGCAGCGCCGCAGTGGTCGGGTGATGGCCAAGGAGCGGGTGACGCTGTATGGCTTGACCATTAGCGATGGTCAAAGGGTGCACTTTGGTGAGATTGACGCCAAGGGCGCAAGAGACATTTTTATCCGCGACGCCTTGGTGACCGGCAACGTCATAAAGCCGCCGCGCTTTCTGCGCGAGAATCTCTCCCTCATGCGCTCGGTGGAGGAGCTGGAGTCGCGTACGCGGCGCCGCGACCTGCTAATCGAGGAAGAGGCACTGGTGCAGTTTTACGATGAACGTCTCGGGCCCGCGTGCGTCGGCATGACTGCGCTGATCAAGTGGCTTAAGCAGGATAAGAGCAGGGAGGCGCATCTTCTGCTTAAACGGGAGCAGATTCTGGTGCGCGACCCCGGCGCCGAGGTCGAGGCGCAGTTTCCACCCACCTTGCACTGGCAGGGTGTGGACTACCAGTTGCGCTATCAATTTGAACCCGGCCGTCAGAACGACGGCGTGTCGATCACGATCCCGCTACCGCTCTTGAATCGCGCACCGCGTTATCTGTTCGACTGGCTGGTTCCGGGATTACTCCGCGATAAATGTATTGCGCTGATCAAGGGGCTGCCCAAGGCGAGTCGTAAACAGTTGGTGCCCGCACCCGACGTGGTCGACGCGGCGCTGGCAGAACTCACCGCAGAGGACACTGATCTCTGCGCAGCACTCGGTGTTGTGCTCAAGCGCCAGCGGGGGGTGCAGGTGAACCCCTCGGAGTGGCAACCGGCGCAGCTCGAAGATTTTTATCGCATGAATATTCGTGTGGTTGATGCCGCGGGCAAGCTGCTGGGGCAGGGTCGCGACATGGCGGCATTGGTGGCGGAGTTTCGCAGTGGCGAGACGCGCGCTGTAACGCCCGAGGCCAACTCCCCCGCGCGCGATACCGTGGAGCGCTGGGATTTTGGTGACCTGCCCGGGGTGTGGAAATCCAAAGCCGCCGGACTTGAGGTGATTGCCCATCCGGCGCTGGTCGCCGAGGCAGAGGGCGTCGCGATTCGCCTGCTCGATTACCCCGGCGAGGCAACCCTCGCCCATGGGAGCGGACTCGTTGCGCTCGCGGTCAAGCAAGCGAGCCAGCTCATCAAGTCAATGCGCAAGTCGTTGTTGGCAGGGAACGAACTGACGCTGGCCTTTGCGGCGGTGGAGGTCGATCGCAAGGGGTTGGTCGAGGACGTGATCGCCGCGGTAGCGCATCAGCATCTCCGCGCCCGCGACGCACCCCGCGGTGAGGTCGCCTTTAAGGAGTGGTTTGACGCTCTGCGCGCCGCGTGGCATGCCGACGCCTCGGTAATTGCTGGGCAACTGGGCGAAGCACTCAAGGCCTGGACTGCCGCGCGTACCGCGGCAACGCGGCTGGGGACCCAGGACTATCTCGACAGCCAAGAGGATTGCTGGCGCAATATGGCGGCCCTGTTGAACAGTGAAACTGTGCGCCACGCCGGCAGTGAGTGGCTCGCCCAGTACCCGCGGTATGCCAAAGCGGCGGAGCACCGTATCAGCCGGCTTAATGGGCAGTACCTCAAGGATCAAAAGGCGTTGCAGCTACTCAGCCCCTGGGTTGAAAAACTCGACACCGCGACCACCGAATACCCAGGTTTGGTTCGCCTGTCTGAGGAGGCCTGCCAGTACCGATGGATGCTTGAGGAGTTCCGCGTGTCGCTCTTTGCGCAACAGATGAAAACCCGGTTGCCCGTGTCCAGTAAACGCCTCGAGCAACAGTGGCAACGGGTGCAGCACTGGATAGATGATCACCCGCGGTAGAGCCCCCGTGACCCGCGCGCGCAATAGCGTTACAGTTACGCCCGAAGGGAGCCTAGAACGCCTCAGTATGTTGCGGTACGTCACAAATAATTTCCCCAGTTCACACGCTTCGCCCGAGGCGGATACGGCCGCGGTGCGCCCCTCTGCTACCGCGCGGAGCGTGGTGATACAGGGTGTGCCAGTGGTCAGAATATTCACCCTATTGGTGGCACTCTGGTGCGGGTTGCCCAGCGCCCAGGCGCAAACCGAGCTGGATCCCTGGGAGGGTTACAACCGCTGGATGTACAACGCCAACGACGGTCTCGATCGCTACATCGTTAGGCCCGTGGCGAAAGGTTACGACGCGATCATGCCCGAAGCGGGTCGCAAAGGGGTCAACAATTTTTTCAAGAACTTTTACGACTTCAACGCTGTGCTCAACGCGGCGTTACAGGGCCGGTTTGAGGAGGCGTTGAACAATAGCTTTCGGGTTGTCGCCAACACGACGGTGGGGGTGTTCGGCCTGTTCGATGTGGCCAGCAAAGCGGGCATCCCCCGCTACGAGACCGACTTTGGCCATACGTTGCACATCTGGGGTGTGCCGCGGGGTAATTATTTGGTGCTGCCGCTGTTGGGGCCGAGCACCGTGCGCGGCGCCACCGGGACGGCTTTCGATGCCTTTGCTTCGCCCACAGGCCAGCTGATCAACGATGAAGTCTTTTGGGGACTGCGCTTGTTCAACGTCATTGATTTACGCGCAGGGCTCCTCGATGCAGAGGCGGTCATTACCGGTGATCGTTACGTTTTTTATCGCGACGTTTACCTGCAGAATAGAGCAGCACTTGAGTCAGGGGGTCAAGTCAAAGACGACTTCTCTGAATTCGACAACGACTGGGACGAGGAAGACTTCTGATGCCCTGCCAACGCCGGTTGCAACACTGCTGACATGACCCAGATCGGGGCCGTGTTGGTCGTGGACGATCAGGCTGAACGCGCAGCCGCGCTGGTCGGCGCGCTGGACGATCCCCACCACTGCTACGAAATCGCATCAGAAGCCCCCGACATCGAGGCGGTACTGGGTGCTGATAGCCCCTGGGACTGTGTGATCTGCCACGTTGAGTTGTTGAATGTGTCCTGGGCCTCGGTGCGTCGCGCCATGCGCTCCTTTGACGTGCAGGTGCCGGTGCTGGCGGTGAGTGATCACCGCGACATGGACAGCATGACCACCGCCCTTGGCTTGGGTGCCGCGGGGTTCTTTGTAAAACCTGCCGAAAAACCCGGGTTAGTGAGGCGCGCTGTCGAGCGCAGTGTGCACCACCGACAATTACAGCGTGACCTGGTTGAGTCGAACGAAAATCTCGAGCGCGCCAACACCGAGCTCAGTCATTCGCTACGGATTCTCGAGCAGGATCAGGCGGCGGGGCGTCAGGTGCAGAAAGCCATGTTCCCCGCCCACTCACTCAAGGCGGGAGATTACTGGTTCAGTCACCGGATCTTGCCGTCGCTCTATTTGAGCGGCGACTTCACCGACTACTTCAGGGTGGGCAAGCACCAGGTGGTGTTTATTCTGGCAGACGTGTCGGGCCACGGGAGCTCCTCGGCCTTTGCCACCGTGCTACTGAAAAACCTCTTTGCCCGCAAGCGCTCGGATTACCTGCGCCGCGACGATAAAACCGTCACTCAACCCATCGAGATGCTCACCCTGGCCAACCGCGAGCTGCTCGAGCTACATGTGAATAAGTACGCAACTATGGTGGTGGGCTGTCTCGACTTTGAACAACACACACTGCAATACTCTGTGGCAGGCCACTTACCCAAACCCGTGCTCATGACCCCAGGCCACATTGAATACCTGCCCGGCGAGGGCATGCCCGTGGGGCTTACTCCTGAAGCGAGCTACGGCCTTGAAGAAACCACCCTGCCTGAGACCTTTATGTTGGTGCTGATGTCTGATGGCGTATTGGAAACCATCGACGCGGTGGATTTGATCGAGCGTGAAAAAACCCTATTGGAGCGCCTAAGTGGTTCGCTGGAGAAGCCCGGTGATCTCATCCGACGGCTCGACCTCGGAGAGATCACCTCGGATGATTTGGCCGACGATATCGCCGGCCTGTTTGTGAGCAGAGGGGTGGGGTGAGCGACTGCCGGATCTGTGCAGCATCCAACGATGGTGCTCACGTACTCAAGTTAGAGGGGGATGTGCGCCTCACCATGTGCACGGCCCTCGACCAGTATTTTCAGTCGATGTTTGCCGAGCCCGAATTCGTGAGCGTGTGGGTCGACGTGACCGAGGCCGATGGGCTCGATAGCACCACCCTGGGCATGCTCGCCCAGTTGGCCATTCAAACACGGGAGCGCTTTCACTTTCGCCCCGCGATTTTTAGTACCAACCCCAGCATTGATCGCCTGCTGGACACCATGGGGTTTGACCAACTCTTTGAGCGTCGCAACGAATGCTGCAACACCGGGACCGGCATTACCGAGATCCCGGCCGTTGCCTGCGAGGAGGGCGAAGTCAAGAAGCAGGTGCTGGAAGCGCACCGGACGCTAATGGCGATGAGTGATAAAAACGCCGACGCATTTAAAGACCTGGTGAGTACCCTCGAGCGAACCTGACCCAGCTACTGAATGAGGTGGTGAGGTACCCGCTGGGTGGCGACGCGACCGTCGATCCCGCGGAAGCGAGGCCGCGCGTTACTCCGCGTCTTCGCTGAGCAAATACATCTTGTCGATGATGGCCTCTACCTGCAGCTCCAGCGACGCATAGTCCATCTCTGCCACCAACTCCAGCTTGAGTTCGTGGAGTAGCTCAATGACTTCCTTGATACCTTCTTCGTTTGACATGGCACACCTGTTACCCGATAGGGGCTTGATACCTTCCTGTCATGTTAAAGCACCTTGGCCGTATCTGTTACACGCAAGTGCCCGGGGGTCTTCGAAAGCCTAGATAAAACCCCAGCAGCGGGAGATTGGCTCAAACACTGCGGGTCGGGTGTCGCCTGCGCGCCGGTCTATCCCGTGGCCAGCGCGCGGGCCGGGGGTGCCGTGCAAAACGCCGCCGCTTCTAGCAAGGTCGCCACACCCGCTTCGGTCTTGTACGCGTGCTCGCTCAGGTGCCGGCGGTACTGGCGGCCCCCATACCGCCCCTGATACAACCCCAGCATGTGCCGGGTCACATGGTGCACCCGCGCACCGTTTCCTAGCTGCTGCGCGATGTAGGGCAGCATGGCCGCTATCGCATCCTCGCGGGTGCTGCTCACCGGCGCAGCGTCCCCAAAGAGCCGCTCATCGATTTCGCTCAAGAGCCATGGGTTTTGATAGGGCGTCCGGCCCAGCATCACGCCGTCGACGTGCTCCAGGTGTTGCTCGCAAGCCTCCAGTGTTTCGATGCCGCCGTTGATCACGATTGTCAGTTCGGGAAAGTCGCGCTTCAGGTGATACACCCATTCGTAGTTGAGCGGCGGGATCTCCCGGTTCTCCTTGGGCGAGAGCCCCTGTAGCCAGGCTTTGCGCGCGTGCACAATAAACGCCTCGGCACCGCCAGACGCCACGGTCCCAACAAAATCCACCAGCTCCGAGTAGCACTCCTGATGATCAATGCCAATCCGATGCTTCACTGTAACGGGCACCTCACAGGCCTCGCGCATGGCGGCTATGCAGTCGCGCACCAGTGCGGGTTCGGCCATGAGGCAGGCGCCAAAGCGGCCGTTTTGCACGCGGTCCGAGGGGCAGCCGCAATTGAGGTTGATCTCGTCGTAGCCCCACTCCTCCCCAAGCGCCGCACAGGCGGCAAGATCGGCGGGCGACGCGCCGCCCAGCTGCAGCGCCACGGGGTGCTCTTCGTCATTAAATTGCAGGTGCCGCTCGACATCGCCATGGAGCAGCGCGCCGGTGGTCACCATCTCGGTGTAGACACGGGCATGACGCGTGAGCGTGCGCCAGAAGCGTCGACAGTGCCGGTCTGTCCAGTCCATGCAGGGTGCGGTGCTGAAGCGCCAGGGGTTGTGTCCACCCTGAGACGAGCCGGGTTGTGTGCCGCGATGTGTGCTGCGTGCGTTGAGATCTGTCACCAATTGCCACCCGTAGGAGGTTGAAACGCGAAGGGGCGTATCGTCATGCTACGACCTGTCGCGCGTTTGGATTGCTAGGATACCGGTTACCACCCCAATTCCTGAGCCCCGTGGCGCGGTAAAATCACCGCCGCACCATTGTTGCTTCAGACTCAAACCCTGACCCAACCGGAGTTTTTTTGCGCGCCACTGATCACAACCCCAGATTCTCACTCAGCGCACTGCTGGTCGCCGGCTGTGTTGCGCTGAGTCCGTTACCTGCGCCGGCCGCTGCAGAGGAGGGGGTGCTTGGCGAAGTGCCAACGTCTGATGGCAGCGAAGCGAGTGCTCAGGCGATGGCCGAAGTCAGCAGTGCGCAGGTGAATAGCGCGAATGCTGGTAACGATGAGGACATGCTCATCAGCGAAGTGGTGCCGCCTGAGGAGGGCTTTATCGAGCGCGCTGCCCGGGCCTTCACCGAATCCGATCTGGTCTTTGCCCGGAGCTTCAGCAACGCACCCTTTTTGCCGGTGGCCTTTTTGGGCGGCACGCATTACGGCGACGCCACGGTCAGCGAGGAGGGCGCCACGCCTGAGACCGCGGGCAGGAAGTATCGGGTGAGTTCCACCAGCCAATACGCCGGGGTGCCGTTTTTACTCTCCAAGCGCAGCATGGCGGTGCTGGGTGAGTATGTCTCCTACGCGGACTTTTCGGTGGATAACGGCGAGGATTTTTCGGTAACGAGCGCCTCAATTGCCGCGGGGTATTTGTATCAGGTGAATCCCGACTGGCAGGTGATTGCCGCGCTGGTGCCCTTCTACAACCACTCGAGCCTCGGAGAGCGCGGCAAGGACTACTGGCAGGTGATGGGCGGTGCGGTAGCGCGCTACACCCGCAACGACCGCCTGTGGTGGCTGTTTGGGGTGGTGTTTGACGACTCGGACTTTGGCACCAGTGTACTGCCTTACGTGGGTGCCTCGCTGACCCTCAACGAGCGCTGGAGCGTTAGCGCCATCCTGCCCTGGCCGCAGGTGATGTATGCGCCGAGCAAGGACTGGTTTGTTTCACTCGGCGCCTCATACTCGGGCAATAGCTGGGCGATCGACAGCGGCACCGGCAAAGTGGGCCTCAATCTGAGCGGGTTCGATTTTGGCTTTGGCGGGGCCATGCGTCTCAAGGGGCCGCTTTGGTTGGAGGGTGCGGTGGGGGTAGGTGGCCTGCGCGCCCTCACGATCAACGATGGTGACATTAGCGGCCCGAGCATCGATGTGAGCAGCAGCCCTTTTATCAATCTGAGCCTCACGTTCCGGCCTTCGTTTGCGGACTGAGCGCGTGCCTCAGCCTACCGGCAAGGTTTGATGACATGATCCGAATAGCGCCCAGTGGGCGTCACCCGTTGGTCATAAAACTCCCTCATAATGGGATTCCCGCGGCGTTCACCGCCCCGCTGAGATGCTAGTCAGCCGTCACCTGAAAGAGAGCCCTGATGCCCACACCCCTTCGCCGCCGTTCTTTACTCCAAGCCACGGGCGCCTCCCTTGGCGCGCTCTCGTTGCGGGGCTTTGCCGTTGATAAACCCGCCGCCGCGCACTTTACCCACGGTATTGCGAGTGGTGACCCGTTGGCTGACCGCGTGATCCTGTGGACGCGGGTATTACCGGGTAGCGGCAACGC
>Ga0181594_10006389_pt1 | contig 10215 bp, 11 predicted proteins | sample 071ome_18_FD_145603 | JGI IMG/M metagenome (GOLD analysis project Ga0181594, IMG submission 145603) | Coastal salt marsh microbial communities from the Groves Creek Marsh, Skidaway Island, Georgia - 071413BT metaG (spades assembly) | ecosystem: Environmental > Aquatic > Marine > Intertidal zone...
GGCTTTCGGGGCGTTTACCGGGGCCCAGCAGCTTCGCCGTCAGCGTCGGCTCGACCGTCATGGGATCGACGTTCAGTTCCTTGGCGGCGTTCTGGATGCTCTGGCGGACGGTGCCGAGCCAGGGCGCATCGCCATGCGAGACGGCGACGAGATCGATCCAGCCCTGCAGGGCCGCCTTAAGGTTGCCGTCCTGAGCGTCTGCCAGCGCCAGGTAGTAGCGGGCGCGCGGATTGCGGGCATCCGACGACAGCACCGATTTGAACAGTTCGCGCGATTCCGCCACCACCTTGCGTTCGTTCGCCAGCACCAGCGATTCCGCCAGTTCGGTGGCGACGGTCATGTCCTCGGGCGCCAGTTCGGCGGCCTTGCGGAAGGCGGTCACGGCATCGCCGTCGCGGTCCATGGTCTGATAGGTGCGGCCCAGCAAAAGCCAGCCGCGCAGGTTGCCGGGGTCTTCCTCCATGCGCTGCGCGAGGCGCGCGGCCAGGGTTTCGATATCATCGGGCGCCTTTTGCGCCTCGGCGGCGGCGGGCTTGGTGTCCTGGCGTTCGGCGTAGGGAACGTTCGGGTACTGGGGCGAGCCCAGCCGCGCATAGAGCCCGAAAGCAAGCGCTGGAATGCCGACAATGACCACCGCCGAGACCAGCAAACGTCCGCCGCCGGCGGGTGCCGGCGCATCTGGTTTTCCCTCTCCGCCAGCTTCGGCGGCGGTGAGGATACGGCGCTCGATCTCTGTCCGGGCCGCCTCGGCCTCGGCGTCGGTGATCAATCCCTGGGCCAGTTCCTGTTCGATCTCGTCCAGTTGGTCCTTGTAGACGTTGATGTCGTAGCTGAGCCGGCCGGCCGCGGCGGCCGAGCGGCGCATCAGCGCCCACAGCAATCCGGCGACGACGATCGCCGTGACGATGGTGACGGCCGCCCAGAACGGGGTCATGAGCCATCTCCCTTCAAGAGGTCGTCCAGGCGTTTCTTTTGCTCATCCGAAAGCGCCGGTGCCGCGACGGTTTCCGCCCGTGCGGCGCGCTGGCGGCGAAAGAAGGCGAAGGCGGCGATCAGCGCCAGCGCCACGAACAGCAGCGGCCCCAACCACAGCGCCAGGGTGGCGAACTTGAATGGCGGTTTCAGTAGCACGAAATCGCCGTAGCGCGACACAACATAGTCGACGACCTGTTTGTTGCTGTCGCCGGCGGTCAGCCGTTCGCGCACGAGGAGGCGCAGGTCGCGCGCCAGCGTCGCATCGGAATCGTCGATCGACTGGTTCTGGCAGACGACGCAGCGAAGCCCCTTGGAGATATCGCGCGCGCGGGCCTCCAGCGCCGGATCGTCCAGCACTTCGGCGGGATCGACCGCGAGCGCCGGCTGCAGCGCGGCGAACAGAAGGGCCGTGGCGAGAAGCAGGCGTTTCAGCATCTCAGGATCCGCCTTTCTGGCCGCCCGTTTGGCTGCCGTTTCGGCGAAGCTGTTGGATCAGCGGCTGCAACACCTCTTTCCAAACCTCGTCGTTGACGGGGCCGATGTGTTTGTAGCGGATGACGCCTTTCTGATCGACCAGGAAGGTCTCCGGCGCGCCGGTGACGCCGAAGGCGATGGCCGCCTTTGAGCGCGGGTCGTCGCCGACCAGCGTGTAGGGATCGCCGAACCGCTTCAGCCAGCGCGGGCCGGCGTCGGGGTCTTCCTCGCGCCAGTCGATGCCATGGATCGGCACCGCCCCTTGTTCTTTCAACTTCATCAGGTAGGGGTGCTCGGTACGGCAGGCGACGCACCAGGAGCCGAAGATATTGACCAGCGTGACGTCGCCCTCGAGATCGGTGCTGGCGAAACCCTTGGCGCCGCGGTCCTTGATCGGCGGCAGGTCGAAGGCCGGCACCGGCTGGCCGTCCAGCATGTTGGGAAGCTGTTTCGGGTCCAGCGTCAGGCCGATGCCGAGATAAATGCCGAGCACGCAAAAGATCGCCAACGGGATCGTATAGAGCCAACGGTTGTTCATGGTGCCGCTCCGCCGCCGATCCGTCAGGCGCCCGCCGCCACGGCGGCGCCGGCGCGGCTGCGTTTCGGTGCGCCGACCCGGTAGCGCCGGTCGGTGAGGCTGAGCACACCGCCGAAGACCATGACCATGGCGCCGATCCACATCCAGACGACCAGCGGATTGAAGTAGAGGCGTGTCACGTAGGCGCCGTCCTCGCCCTCCGGGTCGCCGATGACGGCATAGAGATCGCCCGCCAGGCGGGTTTCGATGCCGGCTTCGGTGGTCGGCATGCCGCCGATGGGATAGTTGCGTTTCTCGGCGACCAACTTGGCGATCTCGTCGCCGCCCTTGCGCACCGTGAACTTGCCGACGATGGCCGTATAGTTGGGGCCCTGGCCCTCGCTGGCGCCGTCGAAGGTAAACTCGTAACCGGCCAACTCAACCTTTTCGCCGGGGTGCATGGTCTGAATGCTTTCCTTGGTCCAGCCGCCGGCGCCGGCCATGCCGGCGATCGCCAGCGCCAGGCCGAAGTGGCCCAAGACCATGCCCCAACTGGCGCGTGGCATGCGCCGGAAGCGGCCCCAGGCGCCGGCCGGCGCCGAGAACAGCCGCGCCCGGCCGGCCAGTTCCGTGAGCGTGCCGACAGCGAGCCACACGGCGAGCCCCATGCCCAGCGTCGCGAAGATCGGCCCGTCCGTCTGCCACATGTAGGTGGCGGCCAGCGCGACGAGGCCCAGGATGGCGGCCAACTTGAGCTGCCCGAAGGCGGCGACGAGATCGCCGCGCTTCCAGTTGAGCAGCGGACCGAAGGCCATGGCGGCGATCATCGGGATCATGATCGGAATGAAGACGGCATTGAAGAAGGGCGGTCCCACCGAGACCTTGCCGCCGCCGATGGCGTCCAGGAACAGGGGATAAAGCGTGCCTAGCAACACCGCCGCCGCCGCCGTGGTCATCACAAGATTGTTGAACAACAGCGCGCCTTCGCGCGAAATCGGCTGGAACAGGCCGGATGACACCAGCTTCGGCGCGCGGAAGGCGTAAAGCGCCAGCGAGCCACCGATGACGACGATCAACAGCATCAGGATGAAGACGCCGCGTGTCGGGTCGGTGGCGAAGGCATGCACCGACGTCAGCACGCCCGACCGCACCAGGAAGGTGCCGAGCAGGCTGAGCGAGAAGGTGATGATGGCGAGAAGCACCGTCCAGCCCTTGAGCGAGTCGCGCTTCTCCACCACGGTCGCGGAATGCAGCAGCGCCGTCCCCGCCAGCCAGGGCATGAAGGACGCGTTCTCGACCGGATCCCAATACCACCAGCCGCCCCAGCCGAGCTCGTAATAGGCCCACCAGGACCCGAGCGTGATGCCGCCCGTGAGGAAGCACCAGGCGGCCATGGTCCAGGGCCTGACCCAGCGCGCCCAGGCGGCGTCGACGCGGCCCTCGATCAGGGCGGCGATGGCGAAGGAAAAGGCCATGGAGAAACCGACGTAGCCGAGGTAGAGCATCGGCGGATGGAAGGCGAGCCCCGGGTCCTGCAACAGCGGGTTCAGCTCGCGGCCGTTGATGGGGGCGGGAAACAGCCGTTCGAACGGGTTCGACGTGAACAGCATGAACAGGTAAAAGCCAACCGCGATCATCGACTGCACGCTGAGCACCCGGGCGCGCAACGCCGGCGGCAGGTTGCGCCCGAAGGCCGCCACGGCGGCGCCGAAGATGGCCAGGATCAGCACCCAGAGAAGCAGCGAGCCCTCGTGGTTCCCCCACACGCCGGAGATCTTGTAGAGCATCGGCATGGCGGTATTGGAATTGGACGCCACGTTGAGGACGCTGAAATCGGAGGTGACGTAGAGATGCGTCAGGCAGCCGAAGGAAATGGCGACCAGAAGGAACTGGAACATGGCCGTCGGCCGCGCCAGGCCCATCCAGACCTCGTTGTCGCGCGCCGCGCCGACCAGCGGGAACACGGCCTGCACCAAGGCGACGCAAAGCGCCAGGATCAGCGTGAAATGGCCAAGCTCGGCGGTCATGCCTATTGATCCTTGCCCTGGTTGTTGCCTTGCCACTGACCCGACTTCTTGATCGCTTCCGCGACCTCGGGCGGCATGTAGTTCTCGTCGTGTTTCGCCAGCACTTCCTCGGCGACGAAGATGCCGTTCTGCAGCCGACCCTCGGCGACGACGCCCTGGCCTTCGCGGAACAAGTCCGGCAAAACACCCACGTAGCGCACCGCGACCGTGTTGGCGGTGTCGGTGACCTTGAACATGGTTACGCCGTCGCCTGGTTTCTGGACGCTGTCTTCCTCCACCAGGCCGCCCAGGCGCAGCCGCTGTTCGGGACCGGGTCGTTTCTCGGCTAGATCGGTGGGGCTGAAGAAAAAGACGATATTGTCCTCCAGCGCCGTCAGCACGAGACCCGCCGCCGTGCCCAACAGGGCCAGCGCGATGACCACGAAGGTGAGACGTTTGTGCTTACGTTTCATCTGCTGTCTCTCGGGTTGTTCCCGGGGTTGTTTCGGATTTACGCCGCGCGCGCGGGTTCAGCGAAGCCAGTTCCGCGTCGGCGGCATTCTGGAAGCGCTTGCCGGCGATGAATAGCCAGATCAAGACCACGGCAACGACACCATAGGCGGGCCAGATGAAGCCGGCATAGCCGCCCATCGAGAAAAATTGCGACAGCATGTCCATCTCAGTCGGCCCCTTCTTCGGCCGGCGTGCTCGCCGCGCCCGGCGCGCCGCCATGGACCTGGCGCAGCCGGAGCGCGCGCACCTTCATGGAGGAAATCTCGCCACGGATACGGATCAGCATGAGCCAGATGTAATAGGCCTTGAACGCCAGCGCCATCAACAACAGCGGCGTCAGCATGCTGGAATGGATGGCCGGGCCGCTCATCTTCACGACGCTGGCGGGCTGATGCAGGGTGTTCCACCAGTCGACGGAAAACTTGATGATCGGCACGTTGATGAAGCCGACGATGGCAAGGATGGCGGACGCCTTGGCGCCGCGTTCGGCATCGTCGAAGGCGTCCTGCAGGGCCATGTAGCCGAGATAGAGGAAAAACAGGATCAGCACCGACGTGAGGCGCGCATCCCAGACCCACCAGGTGCCCCACATGGGCTTGCCCCAGAGCGAGCCGGTGACCAGCGCCAGGAAGGTGAAGCCGGCGCCGATGGGGGCCGTGGCGCGCGCCGCCAGGCCGGCCAGCGGATGTTTCCAGATCAGCGCAACGCCCGAGGCGACGGCCAGCGCCGTATAACAGAACAGTGCCATCCAGGCGGCCGGCACGTGGATATACATGATGCGCACGGTCTCGCCCTGCTGGTAGTCGGCGGGAGAGTGGAACAGCGCGAAATAGAGGCCGGAAACCACGAAAACAATGGTCAATCCCGCCGCCCAGGGCTGGATAATATCGGCAAGGCGCAGGAAGCGCGTCGGATTGGCGAAACGATGCAGCATGAGCGGTGCCGTTAACGATGTCCCTGTGGCAGTTCGTTGGGCAGTACTATCGTCAATTCCCTGTCGCGGATACAGTACTGCCAATACCTAAGTTGGGCCAGTTTGGCTTTGACGCAAGTCAATATCATACCGAAATCCGCAGGTTTTCAGCTTCTTAGCGCCTGGCGCAGCGCCGCCGCCGAGGCCCAAAGCGATAGCGGCAGCACGCCGACCAAGAGACCGCCCAGGATCAGCAGATGCGCGCGCCAGGAAAACCCGTTCAGGGCGGCATCGACGGCGCTGACGCCGAAGATCAGCACCGGCACGTAGAGCGGCAAGATCAGCAACGACAATAGCACGCCGCCGCGCCTGGCACCCAGGATCAGCGCCGCGCCGATGGCACCGATCAGGCTCAAGGCCGGCGTGCCGATGGCGAGTGCCAGGACGAGCACCAAAAACCCGCCGCCGTCCATGTTCATCAGCACGGCCAGCAGCGGCGCCGCGACGATCAGCGGCAGGCCCGTGGTCAGCCAATGTGCCGCGACCTTGGCCGCCACCGTCAGTTCCAGGGCGATGGGCTGCATGATCAGGAGTTCCAGGCTGCCGTCGTCGAAATCCGCCTGGAACAGGCGTTCCAGCGACAGCATGGAGGCCAACAGCGCCGCCACCCAGATAACGCCGGCGCTGATGCGCGCCAAAACGTTGGGTTCCGGCCCAACGCCGAACGGAAACAGCACCACGGCGAGGACGAAGAACATCACCACCATCAGGCTGTCCATTCCCTGGCGCATGGCGAGGCGCAGGTCGCGCCGGACGATTTCAATAAAGGCCGTCATCGAAATCCGCCTCCGCTTGAAATTCGTCGAGGTTGAGGGTGATGGCGTCGTCGAGACCGAGCGCGGTATGAGTCGAGGCGACGACCATGCCGCCGGTGGCCCGGTGATCCGCCAGCACGCGTTCGAAACGCGCCACGGTGGCGACGTCGAGCGCCGTTGTCGGTTCGTCGAGCAGCCACAGTGGCGCGGGCGCGGCGAGGATGCGCGCAAGGTTCACGCGCCGTTTCTGCCCGGCCGACAGGAACCGCCCGGGCACGTCCTTCAGGTGGCGGATATCGAAGGCGTCGAGAGCCGGGTCGAGGCGCGCGTGCTGATCGCGGAGCGCCGCCCAGAAGGCGACGTTCTCGGCGACCGTCAGCACCGGTTTGACGGCGTCGTGGTGGCCGACATAGTGAAGCCGCTGGAAATGGCCTTCGGGTTCGTCGGCGACGGTGGTGTCCTGCCAGGCGAGGTTGCCGGCGATCGGCTGCAGCAGGCCCGCCATGATGCGCAGCAGGGTCGACTTGCCGCTGCCGTTGGGGCCCTTCAGCAGCAACGCGCCGCCCGGCCGGAGCTCAAACGACAGGCCCCGAAAGACCAGGCGTCCGCCGCGGAAACAGGCCAGATCGGTGCCGGAAAAATGTAGGTCCATGCCGGTGTCCGGTTGTCGAAGCAACTACGTTGCGTGAACCTAACCCATTGCTGCGGAAGAAAAAAGCGGCCGGGACATGGCCCGGCCGCGAGTTTCGGCAAAGGGATGCCGATAAGGGGACCAGAGAGGGGGGATCCCTGGTATAGACGAGGAGGTCTATGGTGATTATTTAGCGCCGTAAATGTGGCAACAATATGGGCAGGGTTTGATTTTTTCCGGGCAGTTCAGAATGCGACCGCCGGATCGGTAATTTCCTTAAGATTTTCAACGGTTACCTGCCGTTCCGCCGGCAGGCAGATGATGTTTCGCGAGATCAGGTTTTCGTATTCGTTGACCGGATTCTTGAAGAAATTGTCGGGATTGTAGAGCTTCGGCAGGTGCCAATAGACCCGGTAGTCCAAGTCGAGCATGCGGCCCAGCAGTTCCTCGGACCGGTCGCGGCGGTCGTTTTCCAGGTAGATGGTGGGCCTGAACCTGCCGATGGTCGCCGCCGCGCCGGCGACGACCTCGTTCTCCATGCCCTCGACGTCGATCTTGATCAGATCGCAACGGCCGAGCGCCAGGCCGTCAATGGTGCGACAGGGGACCGGCTCGCCCTTCTCGGTGCCAATGAGGGAAACGCCGCCGAAGTTGCCGCCTTTCGCGTAGTCGACGCGCGGCACCAGGATCGTGCCTTCCGATGCGCCGGCGGCGGCATGATAGGTGTAGACATTGCCGAGCGCGTTCAGTGCCACGTTGGCGCAAAGCAATTGGAACACCTGGCGCTGCGGTTCCATGGCCAGGACCGCGCCGCGGGGACCGACCGCGTTGGCCATGAAGATGCTGAGCGCACCGATGTTGGCGCCGATATCGAGCGCCGCCATGCCGGGTTTCAGCAGTTGCGCCAGAAAGACGGCTTCCGCTTCGGCGTATTCGCCGTAGAGATCGAAAGCCCGGCCGATATAGGTGTCGCCCACGTGGTAGGCCATCGGCCCATGGCGGCAGGTCTTGACCCGGATCTGGCCGTTGGAAAGCAGCGGCCCAGGAAGGTCCTGCGCGTCGCCGTTCATTTCGCGCTCAGTCGAACTTGCGGATGTCGTCGATCACCTTGCCGTCGTTCGGAAGGCTGCCGGGCTGGGCGTAACCGACCCCGCCCTTGAGCTTGCAGACGGCCTGGATGGAGGCGGCGATGTCGCCGGCCAGGCCGTTGCTGCCGCCGGCGGCATGCTCGGGGTCGTCGACCTCGCAGGAAAGGGTCATGACATCGGCGCCGTCGCGCTGGTCGACGACCAGGCGCGCCTTCAGGATCTCCGGGTGACGCTTGACGATCTCCGCCACCTGGGCCGGATGCACGAACATGCCCTTTACCTTGGTGGTCTGGTCGGCGCGCCCCATCCAGCCCTTGAGCCGCACGTTGGTGTGCCCCGACGCGCTGGCACCCGGCACCACCGCCGACAAATCGCCAGTGCCGAAGCGGATCAGCGGATATTCGGGTGTGAATGACGTGGCGACGACCTCGCCGACCTCGCCTTCGTCCACCGGATCATCGGTGCCCGGGCGGACGATTTCGATCAACAGGCTCTCGTCGACGATCAGCCCGTCGCGGGCCTTGGATTCGTAGGCGATGCAGCCGAGATCGGCGGTGCCGTACATCTGCTGGCAGTTGACGCCGCGGTCCTCGATCTCGGCGCGCAGCGACGGCGGCAACGCTTCGCCGCCGACCAGGGATTTGCTCAGGCTGGAAACGTCGAGCCCCATTTCGTCAGCGCGTTCGAGCAGGATTTTTAGGAAAGACGGCGTGCCGCCATATCCCGTCGGTTTGATATCCGCCATGGCGCGGACCTGCAATTCGGTATTGCCGACGCCGGCCGGGAAAACCGCGCAGCCGATCTGCGCCGCGCCGGTTTCGAACATGAAGCCGGCCGGCGTGAAGTGATAGGAAAAGGTGTTGTGCAGGATATCGCCATCGCGGAAGCCTGCCGCGTAAAGAGCGCGGGCCGTTCCCCACCAGTCCTCGCCGAAACCTTCCGGGTCGTAGATCGGGCCGGGCGATTGAAAGATGCGTTTCAGCTTGCCGGTGGCGCAGGTGATCAGGCCGCCGAGCGGCGGATCCTTTTTCTGCAGTTCGATCAGATCGGATTTGCGGGTCACCGGAATTTTCGCCAATGCGTCGCGCGAGGTGACGTCTTCCGGCGTCACCTCGGCGAGCAGTTTGGCGAAATAGGGTGCATTCGACTTGGCGATCGCGACCTGACCCGCGAGGGCCTGCATCAGCGCGGCTTCGCGCGCATCCGGGGAGCGGGTTTCCAGATCGTCGAAATGTTCCTGATCGGCCGGCATGGAGGCGGTCTCAGAGCCAGCGCTTGCGGCGACGGTAGTGTTTCACTTCTCGGAACGACTTGCGCCCACCAGTCGAAAGGCCCAGGTAGAACTCCTTGACGTCCTCGTTCTCGCGCAGCGAGGCGGCTTCGCCGTCCATGACGATGCGGCCGTTCTCCAGGATGTAGCCGTATTCCGCGTAGCGCAGCGCCACCATGGTGTTCTGCTCCGCCAGCAGGAAGCTCACGTCTTCCTTCTGGTTCAGGTCGCGGACGATCTCGAAGATTTCCTCCACCAACTGCGGTGCCAGGCCCATGGAGGGTTCGTCCAGCAAGATCACGTTGGGATTGGCCATCAGCGCGCGGCCGATGGCGGTCATTTGCTGCTCGCCGCCCGAGGTGTAGCCGGCCTGGCTGGTGCGGCGTTCCTTCAAGCGCGGGAAATAGTGGTAGACCTTTTCGAGGGACTCGGCGATCGCCGCACGGCCGTCGCGACGCGTATAGGCGCCGGTCAGTAGGTTTTCCTCGACGGTCAGGTGCTCGAAACAGTGACGGCCCTCCATCACCTGGATGATGCCGCGTTTGACCAGTTCGTTGGGCGTCATGTTGTCGATACGCTCGCCCATGGCCTCGATGCTGCCCTTGGTTACCTCGCCGCGCTCGGCGCGCAGCAGGTTGGAAATCGCCTTCAAAGTGGTCGTCTTGCCGGCGCCGTTGGCGCCCAACAGCGCGACGATTCCGCCCTTGTGCAATTCCAATGAGACGCCCTTCAACACCAAGATCACGTGGTCGTAGATGACCTCGATGTTGTTGATGTTGAGAAGGGGGGCGGCCTGAGCCGCCCCCGCATCGATGTTTTCAGCCGTTTGCTGCATCTTGGATCAACCTAGCTGCAGCTGCGCGGCTTGATGTTGTTTTCCTTGGCGTAAGCCGCGGCGGCGCTCTCAACCAGCGGACGGACGACGTCCGACATGGCCGGAATGAAGTCGGAAATCAGTTTCCACTTCGAACCGTCCCACTGCTGGATGAAGATACCAGGCGTATTGCCTTCGT
>Ga0181594_10006393_pt1 | contig 10213 bp, 8 predicted proteins | sample 071ome_18_FD_145603 | JGI IMG/M metagenome (GOLD analysis project Ga0181594, IMG submission 145603) | Coastal salt marsh microbial communities from the Groves Creek Marsh, Skidaway Island, Georgia - 071413BT metaG (spades assembly) | ecosystem: Environmental > Aquatic > Marine > Intertidal zone...
AGAGGAGGTCGGTGGAGACGTCGCCCACCGCGACCACGTAGGTCACGACCTTGACCGTCTCCTCGACGTCCGGGAGCTTCGTGAAGAACTCAGCCCGGGCATAGCTCTGGAGGATGTCCGTCGCGACGGCGCTGCCAGCCTTGTGGGCGGCCTCGAGGCGGTCGGTGTCGGCCTCGTAGAGGAAGACCTGGGTCTTGAGGACCGCCGCGGCGTCCGCAGCGATGCCCGCGTCATCTCCGAGGGCGAGGTCGAGGAGGACCTCCACGGAGGGCCCGCCCTTCATGTGGGAGAGCAGCTCGAGCGCGAAGGCCGGCGTGATCTCCGGCACCACCGTGGCACCACGGACGATGTCCCCGAGGAAGCGGGCCTTCACGACCGCGGCGCTCGTGGTCCCGGGCAGCGTGTTCCTGATGAGGAACTCGAGCGAGCCAGCCCGGTGCTCGTGGCCCGCGTCCAGGATCTGCTCAATGAGGACCTCGACCAGGTCTGCATCCTCAATCGGCTTGGGGTGCAGTCCCTCGGCCTTGCGGGTCTCGATCTGTGCCAGGTAGTCGGTGTAGAGGCTCAAGGGTCCGCCCAGTGCTGGAGGGGTGGGAGATTCGGCGCGCTGCCAGGGTGGTGGACCTATGTTGATCCCCAGGGGGCTGCAATGGCCCACGAACACCACCCTGCGGGCGTCCCGGGACCGCGGCCCCGGGGGTTGCTGGAGGGCCTCGGACCGGGGCGTTGGGGAGGCGGCCCCGGCCGGCGGGTCATCGGCCCAGCGCGTCCCGGGTCGTGTCGAGCCACCGGAGTCCCATGTCGACCGTGGCCGATGCCCCGTCCGGATGGTGCGTCGCGATCACGCCCCAGATGCCGTCTGCCGGGTCCCACATGGGGTAGAAGCCGAAGGCCCCGGGGCTGGACAGCACCGCGGCCTCATCACAGGCCTCCGACCACTCCGCGGAGTCACACTGGCGCCAGCACCCGAGTGCGTAGCGCCAGGAGCGGCCGTCGCGGGCCGCCGCAGGCACGCTGGACATGACGACGCCGTCCGGGGTGTGGTCCCGCGCCATGACCTCGATGCTCTCATCGGTCAGCAGTCTGCCCCCCGCCAGGGCCGTCAGGACACGGCCGTAGTCTCTCGCCGAGATGGTCGCGCCGCCCGCGACGCGCGGGTTGTCGAGGCTCGGCGTGGCGAAGGCCGTCGTGATCTCCAGGTCGAGGGGGTCGGCGACCTGCTGACGGAAGATCCGGTTCCACCCCAGGCCCTGCTGGGCGGACGCCACGGCGCCGGCCACCTGGAGATGCGAGGGGCCGTAGAAGAAGGTCGAGCCCGGCTCGTAGGTGAAGAGTCCCTCCGAGATCTCCCGGGCACACGCGTCGAGGGTCGACTGCCCATCCTCCACACACGGGACCGAGTCGACCCCTCCAGAGAGCCCAGACGTGAACGAGAGCAGCTGCTCGAGCGTGACGGTGCTCCGCGGGTCGGCCGGATCGGTCGCCCACCAGTCCAGGTGCCGCTGGGGGTGGTCATCGAGAGACAGCGCACCCGCCTCGACCAGACGCAGGACCGTGATCGCGGCGAGCCACTTCGAGGCCGATGCGGCGAGGTAGACCGAGTCCGCGTCCGCGTCCCCCTTGTGGTGCTCGAAGACCACGCCGTCTGCGGTGCCGAACAGCACGGTGGCGTCGCTCAGGGTCGAGGCATCGATCTCCGACCGCAGCGCTTCCCAGGTGGCGTCGGCGTCGGACCCTCCCGGGTCATCGACACCGGTGCCCGCCGAGTCGTCACCCACTTCGCCGTCTGCCGATGGGCTCGGCGGAGCGCATCCAGCGAGGAGGTGCAGGGCGAGAAGCAGCAGTCTCAACAGCGGACTCCCATCGACAGCACGACCCGTTGTCGGACACGGTGCCCGCACGCAGCGTAGCGGCGTCGAGGTCGATCCGGCAGCCCGGGGATCACCCGCGACCGAGCGCGGGCCGCCGGGACGTGGACTGCAAGGCCTCCCCGAAGCAGACGGCCCCCGGCCGTCGGGCCGAGGGCTCCAGGCGGAAGCAGGCGGGACTCAGTCGACCTGGGTCATCGACAGCAGGTCGCCCTGCTCGGAGAACTCGGCCTTGTAGGCGCTGCCCGACCTGCACCACACCTTGACGGTGCCCGGGTTGTACACGATGGCCGGCAGGCCGATCAGGCCGACCCCGTACGTGGCGAGGCCGTTGATGAAAGACACACCCGTGGGGCACATCTGGTCGAGGTTGAAGTCCGTCTCTCCGATCAGGCCGTACAGGAAGAACCTGGCCTTGTGGTCGGAGGCGGCGCCAGCCGGCGCTCCGGTGGTGATGGTGGTCTTCATGCAGCCGGCCGCGAGAAGCATCGGGCCCAGGAGCATGGTCTTGCGGATCAGGTTCATGTCGGTGGTCCTTCCGCGGACCCTGGGGGGCTCGCGTGCCCGATCGCAGAACACCGGACACTTGTCATGTAAACCCCATGTGCCCTGAGCAGTCGGTGGATAATGTCCGAGAACGCTCGTCTATCGGCGGATCGCCCGCCGACCCGACCCCCACCCCGCTCCCCCGAGCCTGCGATGCCCATCGAGAGCTGGTTTCCCGTCCCGATCTACTCGGCCGACGTCGACGGCAGCGAAGCGCTGAACGCAGCCATGATTCCCGTCCTCCGCCGGGAGACGGAGAACGGCCGCAATCACCAGCCGCTCGTCACCGGGCCCGCCTATTCGGGGAGCAATGCGCCGGATCGCACCCAGTACCTGCAGCGGGTCCCAGACCTCGCACCGCTGTACCGGGCCATCCACGAGCACGCCTCGCGCTTCGCGAGACAGCTGGAGCTCGACCTCAAGCAGGAGCACCTGTACCTCGGGCGCTCGTGGGTCAACATCCTGGGCCGCGGCGGCCGCGTCGAGCCCCACAACCACATGACCGCGCTGTTCTCCGGCGCCTACTACCTGCAGGTCCCGGAGTCCGGCTCCGTGCTGCGATTCACCGACCCGAAGGGCTCCATCCGTCGGGACCCGCAGTACGCAGCCCGCACGACCCCGTTCCACTCCACGTTCGTGGACTACGCGGTCCAGCCCGGACGCCTCCTGCTGTTCCCGGGCTGGCTGACCCACGGCATGCCCGGGTCGAACCAGAGCGATGGCGAGCGGATCTCGGTGGCCTTCGACTACTTCTCGGTCTCCCTGTCTGGACAGTCGCCGCCGCCCCCGCCCACGGGCCTCGTGGAGCGCCTGTGGCGGGAACTGGACAGCCGGGAACCCAGCGAGGACTGATCGGAGAAGACGGATCGGAGAAGACGGACCGGAGAGGACGGACCAGCAAGGTCAGCGCCGCGCGGCTGCCGCCCGGGCGTGGGCCTCGAGCCCCTCCATGCGGGCCAGGGCCACACAGTCGTCCACCATGCCCCGTGCTGCGCCCATGTCGTCAAGGTCGAGCCAGGTCTGCACCCGGAGGAAGGTGGCCACGGACAGCGCACCCACGCTCCGGGCGGTGCCGCCCGTCGGAAGGACGTGGTTCGGCCCCGCGCCGTAGTCCCCAAGGACCTCCGCGGCCGCCTCCCCCAGGAACAGGGCCCCGTAGTGCCGGAGGCGGGCCCGGGCCGCAGCGAGGTCTCCGACCTGCACGGCGAGGTGCTCGGGCGCCAGCCTGTCCGAGAGCGCACAGGCCCGGTCGAGGTCCGGCTCGATCACGGCAAAGCCGTTCTCCAGCGCCGCACGGGCGATGTCCGCCGTCGGAAGGTCCTTGAGCTGGGCCTCGAGTTCCGCTTCGACCGCGTCGACCACGGACTCCGAGAGCGCAATGAGGACCGGCAGGGCGTCGGGATCGTGCTCGGCCTGCGCCAGCAGATCGGCCGCCACCCGTGCAGCGTCCGCGGTGTCGTCTGCGATGACCACGAGCTCGCTCGGCCCGGCCAGCATGTCGATCCGGACCCGGCCCGCCACCTGCTGCTTGGCTGCGGTGACCCAGCGGTTGCCCGGACCGACGATGCAGTCGACCGCCGGCACCGGCCCGGCACCGAAGGCCAGCGCCGCGATGGCCTGGGCTCCCCCCACGACGAGCACGCCGTCTGCACCGGCGACGTGGGCAGCCGCGAGGGTCTCGTCCGTGGGGCGCGGGCTGGCGACCCACACCTCCTCCACGCCCGCAGAGCGCGCGGTGACCGCGGTCATCAACACGCTGGACGGAAGGGGGAAGCGACCGCCCGGCGCATAGCAGCCCGCCCGGTCGACGGGTGCGTAGCGCAGGCCCGCGCGGCCACCCGGGACGGGAACCTCGACAGGGCCGAGCGCCGCCGCCTGGGCATCCGCGAAGGCCCGGATCCGATCCGCGGTCCGCTGCAGCACGCCCTGGGCCTCGGGCGACAACCGCTTCCAGGCCGCCGCAAGGGCGTCCGGACCGAGCACGACCGGTGCACTGGCGTCTGGCAGATCACCGAGCCGGACGGACCAGTCGCGAAGGCCCTCCTCCCCCCGTGCGCGCACGTCATCGACGATGCCTCCGGCACGTTCGAGGGTCTCGGCATCCACGGCGTCGCGCCGGAGTGAAGGGACGGCGTCGGAAGAGATTCGACGGAGGTAGCTCATGACACGGCTCCAGCTGGCAGTGGCGGCGGCGGCTTCGCGTCGCCCTTGCGGCGGGTGGTTCGACGGGCGCGTCGATCGAGCACCCGGGTGATGTCGGACAATCGGGCCCCGCCGCGAACCGCCGCGACGAGGGTGAAGTACAGAAGGTCTGCGGCTTCGGCCGCGACGGCATCGGGATCCCGGGCCGCCATGAGCTCACCGGCCTCTTCCATCAGCTTGGCGCGCAACAGGGCCGGATCCGCGAGGAGCCGCGCCGTGTAGGAGCCAGGGGGAGGCGCCTCGACCCGGGCCTGGAGGGTCCGCTCCAGGGCGCCGAGTCCCTCCGAGGGACCGAAGCAGGTCCAGGTGTCCTCATGGCAGAAACCCGGGCCTGCCTGGTCGACGACGAAACGCAGCGCGTCCCGGTCGCAGTCGAGGTCCACCCGCAGCAGTCGCTGTCCCGCTCCAGAGGTCGCACCCTTCTCCCAGAGCCCGCGACGGCGAGACCAGTAGACACCGCGCCCTCGCTCCAGCGCGGCCGCCAGGCTCTCGCGGTTGGACCACGCCAGCCCGAGCGACACGCCGTGGACATCGCAGACCAGTGTCGGCCAGAGGCCATCCGGCCGGTCGCTGACCATGGGCGCAGCCAGCGCATCGGCGAGCGGCAGCCTTCCCGTGTAGAGCGCCATGCCCACCTGGGCATCGGCCCCCATCCGGTCGAGGGACGCGATCTCGTCGGCGGTCGTGATTCCCCCCGCGATGGTCACGCGGGCAGCTCCCGCAGCCTCGAGGATTGCCGGCACCCGGTCCAGGGCCGTTCCCCCAAGCCGTCCCTCGCGCTCCACGAAGGTGACCAGGAAGCCGCCCACGTATGGCGCCAGCCGCCGGACGGTGTCGAGGAGGGAAGCACCGGTCCGGGTCTTCCACCCCTCGACGACGACCTCGCCATCCACCGCATCCACCGCAGCGATGACGCGGTCCCGGGGCAGTTGCTGGAGGATCTCCGGACGTGCCGCCGTACCGAGGATGACGGCCTCTGCGCCCAGGTCCAGCCAACGGCGGGCGGCCTCGACGGAGCGGATTCCCCCCCCGACCCGGACCCGGTGCCGGGCGACCAGCTCCTCGATGACGGCACCGTTGTCGCCCACGCCCATGGCCGCGTCCAGATCGATGACCGCAAGCGGTCCCGCGAGGGCCAGCCGCTCGGCCACGGACCGGGGGTCACCGGCGTCGAGGGCCTTGTCCCGACCGCCCACCAGCTGGACGGTCGAGCCGCCCTGGATGTCGATGCTGGGGATGATCACAGTCTCACCTCCATGCCCTGCTGATCCCGCAGGGCCCGCTTCAGGTCTCCCACCGTCGTCTGTCGATCGTGGAAGATCGACGCCGCGAGCACGGCGTCCGCACCGGCTTCCACCGCCTCGGCCAGGTGACCCGGGGTCCGGCCCCCGCCCGACGCGATGACCGGAACGGACACCGATGCCCGGACGGACCGCAACAGCTCCAGGTCGTAGCCGTCGCCGGTTCCGTCCCGGTCCCACGAGGTCAGCAGGACCTCCCCCGCCCCCCGCCGGGCCGCCTCGGCGGCCCAGGTGAGGACGTCGATGCCGGTCCGGTTCCGGCCCGAGCGGGTGACGACCTCCCACCCGCCGGGCCGACGCGCGGCGTCGATGGCCACCACGACGCACTGACGTCCGAAGCGGTCGGCAAGGCGCGTGAGGAGCGCCGGGTCCGCCACGGCCGCAGAGTTGACCGCCACCTTGTCGGCCCCCGCCGCCAGGAGCCGGGCCGCATCCGAGACGGCCCGGACGCCCCCGCCAACCGTCAGCGGGAGGGGCAGCACCGAACGGATCGCCGCGCAGGTCTCCGCAGCAGTGGCCCGGCCCTCCGGCGTCGCAGAGACATCCAGCATGACGAGCTCGTCCGCACCCTGCTCCGCATAGGCCTGCGCCTGTGCCACGGGGTCGCCCGCATCCCGGAGGCCCTGGAAGCGGACGCCCTTCACCACTCGCCCATCCCGGACGTCGAGACAGGGGATCACGCGGGGTCCCACCCGACCCGGCGGACGTGAGGGCGCAGGCGCGTCGTCGAGCCAGCGCTGCAACAGGTCGAGGCCCCACGCGCCCGAGAGCTCGGGGTGCAGCTGGCACCCGAGGACCCGCCCCCGCTCGAATGCGGCCACGAATCGCCCTCCGTGCTCGCTCCAGGCCACGGCCCAGCCAGCGGGGGCATCCGTGAGCCGGTAGCTGTTGGCGTAGTAGGCCGCCCCCCCGGACAACAGCCGGGTTCCCGCTCCCGCCTCCACGGAGTTCCAGCCGAGCTGCGGAACGCGAACGGTGTCGGAGAAGCGTCCGAGGCGACCCGGAACCACGCCCAGACCGGCCACGCCGGGCGCCTCCTCCGAGCCTTCACACAGCAGCTGCATGCCGAGGCAGATCCCGAGCGTGGGCCGCCCCTCGGCCACCCGCGCCTGCAGGGCCCCGACGAGCCCGGCAGCCTCCAGGGAGGCCATCCCCGCTGCGAAGCTGCCGACCCCCGGAAGCACCACGAAGGGCGCCGTGCGGACGGCATCCGGGTCCCTCCCCCGCTGCACGTCTGCACCGAGGCGCCCCAGGGCCGCCGCCACGCTGGCCGTGTTGGCCAGTCCCGTCTCGATGAGGAAGACGCTCACAGGACCCCCTTCGTGCTCGGCACACCCCCGCCCCGCACCGCGACGGCGGTCCGAAGCGCGACGGCCACGGCCTTGAAGGCAGCCTCGGCGCGGTGGTGGTCGTTGTCCCCCTTCAGCACGTCGACGTGGAGGGTGATGCGCGCGCGCATCGCCAGCGAGTTGAAGAAGTGGGTCAGGTTCTCGCAGGCCACATCCCCCAGCCGCTCACGGCGCAGCCCGAGCTCGACGGCCGGCCAGGGACGGCCCGAGAGGTCCACAACGGCGCGGGCCAGCGCCTCGTCCAGCGGGACGTAGGCGTGCCCGAAGCGGACGACGCCCGACTTGTCGCCCAGGGCTGCCTCGAGGGCCTCCCCCAGGACGAGGGCACAGTCCTCGACCGTGTGGTGGTCGTCGACCTCCAGATCCCCCCCCGCCACGAGCTCGAGGCGCAGTCCGCCGTGACGGGCGAGGCTGGTCAGCATGTGATCGAGGAATCCGAGGCCCGTCTTCACGTCGGCGGAGCCATCCCCGTCGAGGTCGAGAGAGCAACGGATGGAGGTCTCCCGCGTCTTCCGGGAGATGGTGGCGGATCGGAGGCTCACGGCAGCAGCTCCAGAAGGGCGTCCAGGGAAGGCAGGACGCGGGCAGCGCCCGCGCGGGAGAGCGGTTCGGGATCGGTGTCTCCGGGTGCCAGCACACCCAGCGGGACCACGCCCGCCGCGCGCGCGGCCCGCACATCGTCGGGGGTGTCGCCGACCATCCATGCCCGCGCCGCACCGAGACGGGACAGCGCGAGTCGGACCGGCGCGGGGTCCGGCTTGGCGGGCCCGTCCTCCATGCAGACCACGGTCTCGAAGCGCCCGGCCCAGCCGGCGGCGTCCAGCAGGCGCTCGGCGTCCCGGCGCGGACGGCCCGTCACCACGGCGAGACGGACCCGTCCTGCGAGTGCGTCCAGCAGTGCCTCGGAGGCGAGCAGCGGCTCCTGCGTCCACAGGCCCGGCGCCGACGCCGTGCCCTGGTAGGCGTCCTCGAAGGCCCGGGTCACCGCTTCCAGGGAGACCTCCACGCCCGCAGCCCGGACCAGCCGCCAGGTGACGATCCAGTCGTTGTTGGCGTCCCCAGCGGCCTTGACCGCACGGATGTCCTCCGGCGTGACCGTGACCCCGAAACACGCCGCCCCCGCCACGATGGCCGCCCGGTAGGACCGGGAGACATCGACGAGCACGCCATCCATGTCCAACAGCACGACCTCGGGCCGGGCGACGGCGGCGAGGCCCTCGACCAGCCGGTCTCGTCCGACGGCGGTGGGGGGCACGGCCACCCGCAGGGCGTCCTCCAGCCCCGCGCGGCACGGGAAGGTCCGCACGCCGATGCCGAGCCCCGCGAGCCCATCGGCCAGCCAGGCGGACCGTTCCGAACGCGCGAACACGAAGTTCGCCTCGCTGGGTACCACCGCACAACCGGCATCCCGAAGGGCATCGGAGAGCGCGGCCCGACCGCCGCGGACCGCGGAGGTGAAGGCCTGCATGGGCCCATCTCCCGACTCGAGGGCCGCCTCGGCAAGGGCGAGGCTCGGGGCGCTCACGGCATAGGGCGCACCGGCGGCAGCCATCCAGGCCAGCACCGACGCCGGCCCGAGCGCGTAGCCGACCCGGATTCCCGCGAGGCCCCAGGCCTTCGATACCGTCCGAACGACGACCACGTTGTCGGTGGCCAATGCGAGTGCGGTCGGGTCCGACTCCGCGAACTCCACGTAGGCGAGGTCCAGCAGGACCACCGCGCCGACCTTGCCGGCAGCCGTCGCGATGGTCGTGATGTCCTCCGCCGAGATCACGGCCCCCGTCGGGTTGTTGGGGGTCGTGAGCGCCACGAGTCCCGTCTCCGGACCCAGGGCATCGAGAACGGCCTCCACCGGGAACGCAGCGCCCGGCCAGGGAATCTCCTGGATGTCCGCACCCGCGAGGGCTGCGTACCGACGCGTCATCTCGAAGCCCGGGCTCGGGAGCAGCAGCGTCCGCCCCGGCTCGAGGACAGCCCGACACAGGCGGTCGAGGGCGTCATCCCCGCCGGCCGTGACGAGGACGCGCTCCGATCCGATGCCGAAGCGGTCGGCCAGGCGACGCTGCAGTCCACCCACGTCCGGGTAGCGACGAAGCACGGGCGCGCCCCGGATTGCCTCGAGCAGTCCAGGATCGGGCACGGCACCCTCGTTTCCGCGGAGGTCGAGGTCCACGGGAGCGGGGTGCCGGGGCACCCGGTAGGCCGACACGCCAGAGACGCGCCCTGCAGGACGAAGCGCAGCCATCAGGGCACCAGCTGGGAGAGGGCGCTGACCACGATGTCGGTGCCTCCGGCTGCGCGCACCGCCGGAATGACGTCGGGCAAACGCTCCCGCGGCACGGCAGCCTTGACCGCGAAGCCCGAGGAAGCGTGGAGGCGGGAGACGGTCGGCTCCCGCATGCACGGCAGGATGTCGACGACCTGGTCCAGGTCATCCGGGCCGACGTTCACCTCCACCATCACGCGGCGGCGGGCCTCCAGCACCGAGCGCAGCACCAGCGCCAGATCTGCGATCCGCTGCCGCCGCGCCGGGTCGGTCCATGCGGTCTGGCTCGCGTAGAGCCGCGTACTGGAGCGCATCACCTCTCCGACGATGCGCAGTCCGTTCGCCGCCAGCGTGGCTCCGGTGGCCGTGTTGTCGACGATCAGGTCGGCGTCCTCTGGCGGCAGCACCTCCGTGGCGCCGTAGGAGCGCACGAACCGGGCATCGATGCCCTGCTCCGCAACCCAGCGGAGCGTGAGGGCTGCGTACTCGGAGGCGACCACGAGCGGTCGCGTGGGCAGGCGGCCCTCGGCATCGAGGAGCGAGACCGGTGCGGCCGCGACGACCCGGACGGGGTCCAGTCCGAGGTCGAGCACCTCGACCAGCTCCGCCCCCTTCTCCGCCACCCAGTCCGCACCCGCGAATCCGAGGTCACGCGAACCCGCATCGAGCATCTCGACGATG
>Ga0181594_10006396_pt1 | contig 10210 bp, 7 predicted proteins | sample 071ome_18_FD_145603 | JGI IMG/M metagenome (GOLD analysis project Ga0181594, IMG submission 145603) | Coastal salt marsh microbial communities from the Groves Creek Marsh, Skidaway Island, Georgia - 071413BT metaG (spades assembly) | ecosystem: Environmental > Aquatic > Marine > Intertidal zone...
CACCACTACATCGGCGTTGCATGCAGCATCGTCGTCATCCAGCAGGGGCCCGGGGCATCCCAGCTCCGTGCACGCACGTCCCAGCATCTCGCGGGTGGATTCATTGAGGCCGACGTACCCCACGCTCGGACGGGGCCACTGCCCGATCACCGGATCGAGGGCAAACGGCAGCACATGCCGGGCGTCGTAGCCCAGCACCGACATCTGCTCGCGGGTGTCGGAGGTGATGAGCGGCCCGGCCTGCCCGCCGCCGCGCGCCGCCGCAGCCCGCAGCCGGGGCCGCGGATCCAGGCGGGTCAACCGGATCTCGGGGATGTCCTCGCCTGCGAAGCCCCAGGTGTCGGCTTGCGCGGGTAGGTCGCTGTGGCGCACGCCGTACACGAACCGCCCCAGGTCGTTGCCCGTGGGCTGTGCGTTCATAAGGCGCGTGAGCGTGCGGTTGTGGTTGGTGTGGTACCCGGCGATGTCGGGGTAGAGCGTGCCGATGTCACCGATGCGGTTGTGCACCCGGCGCCACAGGTTGGAGTCCACGTGCCAGCCGTGGATCATCTCCTCGTCGAACGCCTGGATCTCCTCGATCAGAGGTCGACGGAGGAGCTGGAAGTCGCCGGGGGCGTCGTAGAGGATCCAGTCGTGGCCCAGGGTCACCTCGTTGAGCCCGATGCCCTCGCCCCATTCATCCAGGAGGCGGATCATCTCGCCGGGCGCCGTGCGCGGAACGCTTTCCCAGAGCCACTCCGGTATCTCGAACCGTGGCAGGCAGTAGGCGTCGCCCTCCAGGTCGGTCACCAACTCCGAGAGCGACCGTCCGGCCCTCGGCACGAAGATCATGTCTGTGTTGGTGGAGAGGATCCAGTTGCCCGGTGCAGCGCGCCGGATGGCGGTGTTGCGGGCGTGCGGCTCGCTGATCGGCAGCCGACTGCGATCGCCCACGGCGGCGGCGTGGAGCTCCGGCGACACGCGGAACACCCGCAACCGCTCGAGCACCCGATCGGTGAGGGTGTCCTCGATGGCCTCGGGGAGCGAGGGCATGCCGAAGGGGCTCGCGTAGTCGACGAAGAGGATTTCGTCGTCCGGGTCGGTCAGCACCTCAGCCATGGCGTTGAGTGACAGCGCCACCCGGCGATGCGAGTTATATCCGTGCTGGTCGTTTCGTCCGTAGACGATGAGGGAGATCAGGAGGTGTGTCCTTCGTCGAAGCGTTTGGGCAGGAGGCCCCGCCATCCTTCGAAGACAAGCCTAAGCAGAGCCAGGAACCACCGGGGCGATGGCGAGCGTAGTGGCTCGCCGAGATGCGACGCTAGATCGCTAGGAAAAGGCCCAAAGCGGAGGTGTGTTCGTTAGCTTCACCACATCCTCCGGTTTGTCGATCAGCTGGTGATCTTCGTTCTGCGGCCTGCCATCGGCGCTCGGAGCAGTCAGGGCGAACGGGGTGGCGAGGCCCGAATCGATCGTCCCCGCCAAGCCATTAAGACCTGCATAAAAAATCGTCTCTGGTGCGTAAGGCCAACGGTTCTCGTAGTCGTGAACGTCATGCTGGACTCGGCATATCACCGTCGTGGCCTTCTCGGAGCAGGGCGTGGGCCGAGGGGTCTTACGGCCCGCAGTCCACCCCAGATTGCCGTCGGACTCGGCTAGCGCCTTCCGGCTGTAAACCGTCCGGCGGTCGGCCCCGAAACTCACCGCGGACGGTCGTTCACCGCGGCGCACCTTGTTCACGGCAAGAGGGTATGGGTCGAGGATGACGCGCCCAAGGTATGGGTCGCTCGCCAGCCAGCCCCGCCTCGTCTTGACGAGCACGACCGAGTGGGTGGAGTTTGAGCCCTCCCTGCCGATGTCGAGTCTTCGGGTTTGCCATCCGCGAGCATGAGCGACGCCCATCAGGTACCGAGCAGCACCTGTGCACCACACACCGCCCGTGCCTGCCTCGAAGATTCGACGGGTACCAACAAAGTCAGTATCAGAGCTGAGAAGCGTCTCCGGACCACCCGCGACGACGATGTCGTGACTGACGGACTTAGTCAAGCTGACTACGTCGCTAGCCGTTGGCAGCGATGGGTGCGCTCCAATGGTCGGCGAGGGCAGAATGGCCAGTGCAATCAGGAATATGGCATTTGCAAACGCCGTGCCCATTAGGCGGCGAAAGTGCCCGGATACTGTGAAGGGCCTACCACCTTTGGTCCTGTCCAGGATCACATGGAACAGGGTACTCGTACGCACGGCAGGTGGCTTCTGGCGACGTCAGACAACAACTGATCAACACGCAGCAACTTGGCTACTCTGAAGCAATGTTTCTGCGGAGATTTCGTAGACGGGGAGAAGGGCCTGTAGAGAGACGTGTGTCTCGTCCCGACGGCACCGGGGGGGTGCCGTCGGGTGATACGCGACCCATCGTGGAATTGGAGTTGGCCGGAGCGCGCCCGAGGTGGGGCACGATTGCCACGATCGCCTACTCCGACGGATATCGCGGAGGGACGGGACAGGTCCGTGCTCAAGAGACGCGATCCATGCGCGTGACCCCGGAAGAGCAGCGGGCTGGGCAACGAAGCCGCTCTGCTCCAGACGGGAACCTGTATCTCTGCGTCGATGTCACCGTCACTCAAGGGGCAGTAGGGGTACTGGTGACCTCGCTTGATGGCGTTGAGATTGGGGAGGCGCACCGCGACCAAGTCGATCAATATGTAGCCGCCGTCCCGCTGCCGTCCGCCGGATCCGCTGGGGAGTCGGGGTCCGGTACCTCGACCCCAGTCAGCAAAGCGGGCCGTGTGCAGTTCCGAAATGTTGGTGCTGACGGGCAAGAGGCACGATTTCGTGTGGGCAGGGTTTGGGTACAGGCTGGCCTCCCCGCCGACCCACCCCTGGTTACAGTTGAGGGTGACCCATTCAACTCGTTCACTCGATGGTCTGGTCGGACGCCGAGTGGCTATTGGGCCGACTGGCTTGGCCAGCAGACGAATGCCGAGTTCTTCGATTTCAGAGAGGAATTGCGGCGAGCCTACGCGGAGGACATTGCCGACGACTGCCCATCGATTCCCAACGACAGCGAACACGCACTCGACTGGGCGCCTCTCCTCGAGAGCGTCCTTTGCGCCGACCGTGGGTTCACAATGGTGGCGCTCGGAGCCGGCTGGGGACGATGGTTGACGGCGGGGTGGCTCGCTGCTCGTCAGAGGGAACTTGACGTGACCCTTGTTGGGGTCGAGGCGGAGCCGACCCATTTCTCGTTTCTCCAAGACCATCTTGCGCACAACGGGGTACCGCCGGAGAAAGTGCACTTGTGGCACGCGGCTGCCACCGGGCGCTCGGGCGAAGTCTCTTTCGCGACTGGCAGTCCGGATGCCTGGTGGGGTCAGAGCGTCATCGGCGAAGGACAGGACTATCGACCTCCTGGTGGGGTCGAGGACTTCAAGCCGATCTCGATTCGCGCTGTGACCTTGGAAGAAGTCACCGATGGGCTTGGGTTCGTGGACTATGTGCACCTTGACATCCAAGGCGCCGAGGCCGAAGTCATCAAAGCCGCGTTGGAGGCCGATCCGACCCGCTACGGGTGCATCAACGTCGGCACACACGGGCGCGACATCGACGCTGCCCTACGGGAGACGTTCACCGCCGCCGGTTGGCGTTGCCTCCACGATGTTCCAACCCAGTGCGAGCGGTTCATTCGCATCGGTGATCGAGACCCTGAGCTCGTGTCGTTTCAGGACGGCGTCCAAGTGTGGGTGAACCCTGCCACGCGCTCTGTGCCCTAGGAGTGCCTCGCTTGCCCTCGGTCGCCGCGCCGGTGACGGGCGCGGAAGGGGCCGACACGCGGTTTGTTGTGTGTGCAACGACGTGCTGCGGGGCATGGCCGAATTCGAGCGGTTGGTGTGCCGCATGACAGCTTGGCCGCTGGAGACGGGGTATCTGTGAGGCGGCCTCGAGGCGAGCGGCGGGCCACCCCAGCTTTTATGGCCCCGGCCCTCGTCATCGCTCTCGTCTCTGTGCTTGTAGTTCTTCTTCTGCCTGACCGCTTCTTCCCGTTTGGCGGCATTGATCAGTGGATCTACTTGGGCCTGGCTGGAGACTGGTGGTCTGTCCCGATCGACAACTACAAGGAGAGCCGCCTCGGCTGGCTCTTGCCCCTCGCTGTCGTTGAAGCGCTCTTCCCGTTTGAGATCGGGAACACACTGCTCCAAATTGTGAGCTTGGCGATTGCTGGCCTGAGCGTCTTCGGAACGATATGGCGGATGGGTGGCAGGCGCGTTCCCGCGTTGTTTGTTGGCTTGGTGGTCGTTCTGGCTGCGCCTCTGCACGCCGTTGGTGGTGCCCTGTACCACAACACCCTCGCCCTACCTCTTACGGGCGCCGTGGCCCTCCTCCTCATCGTTGCCGTTCAAAGGGACAGTCGTTCAGCGTGGATCGCGTTTGGCGCTGCCGCTGCGCTCATGGTGCATACCAATCTTCTGACTGCGCTTCTGGTCGTGTACCTCTGGCCCGTCTACATGCTGCTACGCAGGTCTCCGACGGCGGTACGCAAGAGAAGCGGGGCCACCCGACTTGTTGCGGGCGTGACCGGAGCGGTCGCACTTACCGCCATGTTCGGCGTTATTTCCACGCTTGCCGGTCAGGGCTTCATGTTCTGGATGGCGGGAATTCGAACCGCGCTAGACCCTGTTCTCCCCGTCGAGGCGGCCCTCGGCCCCTTTGACCTGACGTACTGGGGAGAGACATGGCCATATCTGTGGCTACCTGCGGTGGCGTTCGTCGGCGCGTGCGTCTACGTCGCTGGCGCTATTGCCCGGCGCCAGTTGCCTGCCTCTTCGCCGGCTGCGTTCATCGTCGGTTTCTTCGCGCTTGGGCTCGCATGGATCCTGCTTCAAACTTCGGGCCGACCCGCGCTCGCGCCAGACTTCTACGCGATTCAACTGCAGATCCCGGCTGCCATTGCCATAGGGGCATTGCTCGTCTCCGCTGATCTCGTGCCGTTTGCCCGTGAGACGGCGGCACCCGACAGTTCGGCGGCCACAGGGATATCGTGGAGCCTCGCTGCCCTTTTCCTCGTCGCGTCGCTCTTGGCTCTGGCAATGATGGCGTTGTGGCTCGATCCGTTGGCCAATCCTGATCCACCGATCGGTCAGACGTCCAAGTATCTCCTGATCGCCTGCGCAGGTCTCGCATGCGGGCTGTGTGCGTGGCTGCCCCCCGGCGCCGCCTCGCGATGGGGAATTGTTCCGACGACGATGCTCGCCCTACTCCTTGTCCTGATCCCTGGGGACCCCCGGGGGGAATTCACCCCGGCGTACTCGTCCTGGGACTGCCGCGGGACGGCCGTATCCTTTGCGACCTCAGTTCATCAGGCTCGTGAGGTCCTTATCGATGCGGCCAGCTCCGATCTGGGCGGAGATGCGACAGTCTTGGTCTCGCAGGGGGACTTCATTCTGAAGCCTCGCGGCCCGACTCGGGAAATGGTCATCCAGTCCGACCTTTCTGCATACCTTGTTCGAGGTGACGATCGCGCACTCCGTTGCGCTTCTGGCGAAGGTTGGGCTCTCCCCGCGGCCCTCTTTCAGAGCATTGCGACTAGCAGGCCTCTCCGGTTCTTCCCGGTAGCTGGCCCGAGAGACCTCACTAAGGCCCCCGAGTGGGCGCCGTCCTCACCGGCCCCGGAATTGTCCACGCGTCCTGTTGTACTGGTGGCTTCGACGAGGCGGGATCTGCTTGCGATGGAGCGCGCCCTGTCGGGTGGTGCGGAGGGATCACGACCCGAGCCGCGTCGAACTGAGATTCGCCTCCCCCCATGGACCATTTTCATTTCGGTAGTTCAGTGAACGGGCTTGTCCAGATGCAAGAGACCTCCGGACGGGAGAGGCCCAAAGCCGCGCGGGACCGACGTACCTTGCGACCGTTCTCCAGAGACTGCGCGCGGGCATGCCTGGTGATCTGCCCAGGTGCGCGGACATATTCCGCCCTGCGCCGACCGAGATCGCGCCCGATGTGCTGTTTCACACGGTGCCAGCGTGCAGGGAACTACCGTGGCCCCGCTCGCTAGGGCCCCTCGCTGGCGCCCGTCGCTCGGCTATCTGTTCTTTGGGGGCCTCGTAGTCGGCGTCATGCTGCTGGGCGTAGCGGTGAATCGCGGCATGAGGTACACAGGTGCAAACTCCAGTTGCGATGCGTGGTACTACCTCGGCCATTCACTCGCCCCGGGTCTCACCGCGCAGCATGTAGGGCTGTCCATGGAGTACGAGCGCCAGTTGTCCCGGCTTGGGATTTGGGTCCCCCTACGCATCGCCGAGTGGATTTTTCCGGCCCCTCTTCTCGGCGTCATCCTCCCGGTCCTCGTTGCTCTAGCGAGCTACATCGGCATGTGCCTGATTTTTGCCCTGTGCGCCAAGAAGTCGATTGGGGCGTCGCAGGCTGCCGTAGCGGCTGCGTTAGCCGTTACCCCCTTCTATGCCTGGTCGCTGGACAACGCCGACATGGTCTTGAAGCCGGTTGCCGCAACCTATGGGGCCCTTGGTGTCGCCTTTCTGGCCGTCAGGATTTGTTCGGTTGCCCCGCTGGCGCCCCGAGTGATTCCTGCAGGGCTGGTGTGGGGGGCCCTGTGCGCGCTGACGTGGACCGTCTTCATGAATATCGGAATCATGGTTCTTGCGAGCGGGATTCTGGTGGCCGCTATTGCGCTGGCGTTTCACGATGCATCGGGCGTCGCGAGATTGAGGATCGCTGCGCAGGCAATCGCCGGTGCGCTTGTTGGAGCGACCGCGATCGTGGCTGCATATGGGGTCGTTGGCGCACTCGCACTCGGCGAATCCATTCCTAAGACACTGGCGCTCTTCGCGAAGCAAGGCACGTTCATCTTTGACCGTTTTGGTTTCGTACAGAACTGGACCGGTCCGTCGTTCTTTACGGATCCCCTCGGCGCGGTGATCGCGAGCCCTGGTCTGATCATCCTGATTACGGTCATCGCGCTTGGGTCGGGCTACTTGGCCGTCGTGCGTCCGCGCAGGCAGCCGCAGCGGAGAGCGCTGCATGGATACGTGCTCGCTTCCACTGCTCTTGCGGGAGCGTTCGTTGCCGTGGTTGCCCATGCCCTGGTGCTGGACCTCTACTCCGACAAGATGACGACCCAGTGGTTGATCCCGCTTCTCCTCCTTGGAGGAGCAATGTTTGGCTTGGGCGATAGAGCGCCCAGTGGCCACGAAGCGGCGCTCCAGTTAGGGCGACTGCGAATTCCGTGGACCGCAGTCGTTCCTCTAGTGGGAATAGCTCTGCTCTTAGCCATGAGGTTCCTCATCGCTGGCCCCTACTTTGACGCGCGCCACGAGGTCTGGAATCTCCTCATGGCAGCCTCCGCGGTAGTGGTAGTGGCGGTGTGGGTTTCGCTTGCGGCCGGCAAGCGTGGAATCGCCATGAAGACCGCGGGCCTTGCGTTTGGGCTAAGCGCCGTATTTGCGCTTGGTCAGACGGGCAACTACTACCGGACATCGGCTGATCGCCTGACGAGCGCCGAGGGACTGACAGCAGAGGCCCGGACCGCGATGTCCGACTTGGCCCAGCTCGAGCGGCCGGTGCTGGTGGCCGGGAGGTCGAGTGACTTCAACTCCGCATCGTCGCCCACAAGCGCGCTCTACCGGGCACTGTCGAACTGTGGAACTGACTACAGCGAAACGCTTGTCCGCAGAGACGGCTGGTCAACCCGAGTCCACAGTGCGCTCTCGGTGGTTACGGAGCCGGGTTTGCGTGGTCGTAGATGGGCCGAACGAGTGACGCCGGAGATCGGCGCGGCGCTTGGACAGCAAGTCGTGCTGGAGGCACGCTCACAGCCACTCGGCAGCGGGCTGGTGGTCTGGACCATCGCGACCACCAGCCCGTTCCGGGGGTTTGTGGCGAGGGTCCGGCCACCCGAGTAGGAAGCCCTTTATGCGCCGTGTAAGTTCTGGGCGCGGCAAAGGGTGCCCCTGACGCAATGAACCGACAATTGTCCGGAGTTGCCCCTGCACCTGATTCGCCGATCGGTGAACTTGAGGTGGTAGAGACCCCAGGGAGACGCGTGGCGGCCCAGTCATTCAGCAGGTCCTACCTCAACGAGGTATGCGCGATCGCCGGCCAACTCGATGACGCTGCGATTGAGGCCATGGCGGCGGCGCTCGCGGGCGTGAGGGATGCCGGCGGCCGGCTCTTCATTCTTGGGGCTGGCGGAGGGGCGGGTCACGCCAGCCACGCCGTGAATGATTTCCGCAAGATATGCGGCATCGAGGCCTATGCGCCGAGCGACAACGTCTCCGAGCTTACGGCGCGCGTAAATGACGACGGTTGGGAGAGCGCCTATAGCGAGTGGCTCAAGATATCCCGCTTGGCACCGACTGATGCGGTCCTGATCTTCTCCGTGGGCGGGGGGTCTCGGGAGCCGCAGGTGAGTATGAGTCTGGTCAGCGCAATTGAACTGGCGAAGGAGCGCGGTAGTCTCGTGCTCGGGATAGTCGGACGTGCCGATGGTGCTACGGCAACCCACGCTGATCACTGTGTTGTAGTCATGGGCGCACCAGCGGAGCGCATCACCCCGCATACGGAAGCCTTTCAGGCGGTCGTATGGCACCTCTTGGTTTCACACCCATTGATCGCGGTGCGCCAGGGCACGTGGGAATCACTCAGCGTAGGGCCGTGATTTGGATCCAAAGCCGGTCGTCTTCCTCGATCGTGATGGCGTGATCAACGCTCTTGTGCCACATCCGACGACGGGTGCCGCCGAATCGCCGCACCGTCCTGGGGATGTTGCGCTGCTTCCGGGTGTTGTCGAGGCGCTGCGTGCGCTGGCAGAAACCAACATCTCCGTAGTGATCGTTTCGAACCAGCCCGGTGCCGCCAAGGGTGAGTGCGCGATCGAGGACCTTTTTGCAGTTCATCGCCGAATCATGCGGGATCTGAGCGCGCGCGGGGCAGCGCTGCCCGATGACACCGAATACTGCTTCCATCACCCAGAGGCAACCGTGTCAGAGCTTCGGAGCTTCTGCTCCTGCCGAAAGCCCCTGCCAGGGTTGCTTCTGGCAGGTTTCACGGCGTTGGGGAGATCACCGGAAGACGAGGATTGGATGGTCGGCGATTCTGACGCAGATATTCTCGCCGGATCGGCCCTTGGCCTTCGTACTATCAGTGTCGAAACGCCGGAGTCCGGCCACCGTCGCTCGGGGCAGGTGCAGGCGGATTTCACGGTGCGGTCCCTCGCGGATGCTGTGCGCATCATCCTTACTGCGCCTTCGGTCTCGCGCGCGAGCCACTCATGACGGCGATCGAGGACCTCGAGGTCAAGCTCTACGCAGATGGGGCAGATCTCGCCGATCTGCTCGCGGTTGCTTCCGACCCACGGATTTCCGGATTCACGACGAATCCGACTTTGATGCGCCGGGCAGGTGTAAATGACTATGAGTCGTTCGCTCGCGATGTGCTCTCGCGGATCACAACCCGCCCTGTCTCCTTTGAAGTCTTCAGTGATGAACTCGACGAGATGCGACGCCAAGCCCTCGCGATCGCTTCCTGGGGCCCGAACGTCTACGTAAAGGTTCCGGTCACCAATACTCGTGCTGAGTGGACCGATGGCCTCGTGCGGGAGCTGAGCCGCGAAGGTGTGCAGGTCAATGTCACGGCCCTCACGACCGTTGCTCAGGTAGATCGCGTCGCCCGTGCGCTCGAGGGTGGCGCGCCGAGCAACATCTCGGTTTTCGCTGGCCGGGTAGCCGACACCGGAAAGGATCCGATTCCTGTCATGCGCGAAGCCGTCGCTGCGGCAGCGCAGGCAGAGCGTGCCGAGGTGATCTGGGCCAGCCCACGGGAACTACTCAACATCTTTCAGGCGGATGAGATCGGCTGCCACATCATTACCGTCACGCACGACATACTCGCGAAGCTTGATCTCGTCGGAAAGGACCTCGACGAGTTCTCCTTGGACACCGTGAAGATGTTCCACAGTGATGCACGTGTCGCCGGCTTCACCATCGATGTACCGAAGCCCTTTCGCTGACGTCGTGCACGATCGAGTGCTCATCACCGGGGCCGCCGGGTTCATCGGCTCCAATGTTGCCGATCGGCTCCTTGCCGATGGGCATGAGGTGGTTGGCTACGACAACCTCAGCACAGGGCGTCATGAGTTCATCGCGCAGGCCCGAGATCACGTGCGCTACACGTTCATCGAGGGCGACGTGCTTGATGGCGATGCCCTCCGCGCTGCCATGGA
>Ga0181594_10006402_pt1 | contig 10206 bp, 7 predicted proteins | sample 071ome_18_FD_145603 | JGI IMG/M metagenome (GOLD analysis project Ga0181594, IMG submission 145603) | Coastal salt marsh microbial communities from the Groves Creek Marsh, Skidaway Island, Georgia - 071413BT metaG (spades assembly) | ecosystem: Environmental > Aquatic > Marine > Intertidal zone...
TTGGCGGTCGCCCAGACCGCAGCATAACCGCTGGCGAGGTAGTTCCAGCCGATGCGGCCATCCGCACCACCAAGGTTCATCGGCTCCATCGCACGGATGGAATTCGGTTCGTTGCCGGTATGCTTGCCGAAGAAGTTGTCCTCGTCGGACGTGGCCAGCGACGTGTGGCTGTCGGTCGAACCGATCATGCCGAGCTTGTAGGGATTGACGCCGGTCCGTGCTTCAATCTCAAGACCGCGTTTCAGAGCCTCGCGGACATACTCCCCGGCATACATGTCGTTGGTCTTGGGCAGCGTCAGCGAAATGTTGCCCAGCTCCCAGCCGGCCACGCCATATCCGGCGAATTCGTCGTTGGGCGAGAGGAACGGATGGGCCTCGCTGTCGCCCTTGATCTGCGTCGCCTCGACAATCGGTTCGTGCGCCGCGCGCTTGCGGGCATAGTCCGCCGTCATCGGCCCGCCATCCGGCCCGACCAGTTCGAACATGATCCCGTTTGAGACATTGCTGTTGTGCGGGATGGCCAGCGCCTTGCCGCCGGTCGTCTGTTCGTAGCTGTCCATGTAGTCCCACAACCGCTCGACAGACATGCCCGCGCCCTGCGAGCCGAACGGCAGCACCTGATCGGCCTTGTCCTTGCCGTCGCGGAAGATCACCACGCGATGAATGTTGTTGCCGCTGGGCTGGAGCGAAAACTCGAAGCCCATGAAGGCGGTGAACTTACCCGGCTCGTTATAGCGCTCGACGATGCCCGTGTGCTCGGCCCAGATGCCGCGCGTCGTCTCTTCGGTGCTGAGAGCGCTATAGGCCTTAGGCAACCCGCCCTTGGCGCCGAGCACCATCATTTCCCCGATGATCTTTTGCGATTCGCGCGGGCCTGCCTTCATCAGGTCCTGCCAGTGCCGCAGGATGGGGTCGGTCACTTGCGCGCGAGGCATCTCGTAGAGCCTGCGCGTCACTCCCAGGCTATCGCTGTGATCGGCGATGACGAGGAAATCGAGCGGGCGAGCCAGCTGCGCATCGATGCCCGTCGTTGAACGGACCTTCTCACCCCTTGCGAAACGCAGCGCCTGTTCCGGACCGATCCGGTTTCCGAACGCGAAGGCGTCGAGCGAATTTGCCGTGTGCAGGTGTGTATCGCCCCAGTAGACCTGCTCGGGATAGACCGACTGGGAAACCGCCTGACCCGCATCGGCGCCGCGTACCGCCACCGTGCCGCCCTGTTCGGTGCACGCACCCAGCGCCGCAAGCGCAATCGCTGCTCCCGCCAGTGTCCTCATCCCGGTTCTCCTTCCTCACACCGACTATTGCCGGTGCCGATGCCCCTGTCCATCCCCGCAACGCCCGCGTTGACGGCAAGGTCGGATCGTGCACAGTGTGCGCAAACTGGTCGCGCAGACGACTGGGGAGAGAAGTCATGAAAGCAATGCCTTGGATTGCAGGCGTGGGCGGCGCGGCGCTGCTCGGAGTCGCCGGTTTGGCCCAGATGGGCGGCGAGCCGGCGAATGCATCGCAGGTGGAAGAGCGGGACTGGGCGGCCGAAGAAGCCGCGATTCCCGCCAACCCGCTAAAGGATGCCTGGTTCGGCGAACTGCATGTTCATACGCGCAATTCGTTCGACAGCTTCATATTCGGCAATCCAATCGGGCCGAACGAAGCCTATCGCTTCTCGCAAGGCGAGCCCGTGACGTTTTACGGCGGACAGATGCGCCAGCTCGACCGCCCGCTCGATTTCGTGGCGATCACCGATCATGCAGAGTTCCTTGGCGAAGTGAGCCTGTGCACCACGCCCGGGTCGGAGACCTACGATACCGAGATGTGTACGGGGATGCGGGCCAACTCGATGGCGACCTTCGCAAGGCTCGCGACCAGCGTCACCGCGCGCATCCGCATGGCCGATGTCTGCGGCGAAGACGGCGAACTGTGCGTCGCCTCGGCCGATACCCTGTGGACGCAGGTGCGCACCAATGCCAACCGGCACTACAAGCCCGGAAAGTTCACCACGCTGCTCGGCTACGAATACTCGCTGAACGCGCCCTCGGCGAAATTCACCGACATGACCAACAAGGCAAAGGCGGACGTGCCGGGCATGATCCATCGCAACGTCATTTTCCGCAGCGATGTCGTGCCGTCGAAGGCCTTCAGCGCCTATGACGGCACGGGCGAGCAGATGCATGAATGGATGGAAGCGAACTGCACCGGCAAGTGTCGGGTGCTCGCAATACCGCACAACATCAATTACTCGTGGGGCCGCTTTTTCTGGGACGGAAAGAACTCCGACGGCACGCCGTGGACGAAGGAAATCCTCGAGCGCCGCGCACGGGTCGAACCTCTGATCGAGATATTCCAGGTCAAGGGCTCGTCCGAATGCATGGCAGGCATCGGCCTCACCGACGAGGAATGCGGATTCGAAAATGCCGCGCCAGCCTGTCCGCCGGGCGAGGAAGACAGCTGCGCCAGCCCCAATGCATTCGTCCGCAACGGACTGGTCAAGGGTCTGAAGGTCCAGGACGAAATGGGCGTAAACCCGTTCAAATACGGGATCATCGCCGCCACCGACACGCACAACGGCAATCCGGGAAACACCCGCGAGGACACCTATGTGGGCTCCCATGGCAATGCGGATGGCACGCCGGCCAGCCGGCTTGGCTATGCCGAAACCGTGGGTGCGGACGGCTCGCGAGCCAAGGCGCGCAAGTTCGGCATGACGATGTACAACCCCGGCGGGCTGGCCGGGGTCTGGGCGCCCAAGAACACGCGCAGCGCCATCTGGGACGCGCTCCACAACCGCGAGACATTTGGCACTTCGGGCACGCGCATCAAGGTGCGCTTCTTCGGCTCCTTCTCCTATCCCGCCGATCTCCATCGCAAGGCGAACATGCTGGCCACGGCCTATGCGAAAGGCGTGCCGATGGGGGGCGACCTCAAGCGCGGTTCGGCAAACCAGGTGCCGCGATTTGTGGTTCAGGCCACGCGGGATCCGCAAAGCGCCCCGCTGCAAAAGATCCAGATCATCAAGGGCTGGGTCGAAAACGACGAACTGAAATCGCGAACCTTCGATGTCGTCTGCTCGGACGGAATCCGGCCCGATCGCAAGACCGGCACGTGCAAGGACAATCGTGCGAAGGTTGACTTGGTCACTTGCAAGCCCATGGCCGGCAAGGGCGCAGCGGAGCTCGCTGCTACGTGGAGCGATCCCGCGTTCGATCCCGCTATCGGCGCAGTCTACTACGTGCGCGTGCTGGAGAACCCGACCTGCCGCTGGAGCACGCGCGACGCGCTGGAACTTGGCGTGCCCAACGATCCGAACTGGAGCGCGACAGTCAAGGAACGCGCATGGACCTCGCCAATCTGGTATTCCCCGAATTGATCCGAATTGGAGAGCACTGATGCTGACCGAAGAACAAAATCGCCTTCTTACCGAAGTCGAAGGCGACGCGCCCTTCGGCCAGATGATGCGCGAGCGCTACTGGATACCCTGTGCGCGCAGCGCCAGCCTTGTCGCCGATGGTCCGCCTCAGCATGTTCGGCTGCTGGGCGACGATTATGTGGCGTTTCGTGCGGCAGACGGACGGATCGGCTTCTTCGACGAGGCCTGCCCGCATCGCGGTGCCTCGCTGGTCTTGGCGCACAACAGCGACTGCGCTTTGCGCTGCCTCTATCACGCCTGGAAGATCGACGTCTCAGGCAAGATCGTCGATGTGCCGAGCGAGGGCGCACGCGCGGCGACATTCGGCGAGAACATCAAGGTCAACACCTATCCCACTTTCGAGGGCGGCGGCTTGCTCTGGGTTTACCTGGGCAAGGGCGAATTGCCGGAACGCCCGCCGCTTCCCTTCCTCGACCTCGCCGACGATCTCGTCTGGGTGTGCCGCTCAGTCTCGCCGAGCAACTGGTTCCAAGGCGTCGAGGGCACGATCGATTCGGTCCATGTCGGCACGCTGCACCAGAGCTGGATCGGCGATCATTACAAGACAGAAGACAGCAAGAACCCGTCGATCGCGCTCACGCTCGACAGCCACCCGCGCTATGAGATCGAGGACACGCCCTTCGGCATGAAGGCCGCGGCGCTGCGTGACCTTCCCGACGGTCGCCAGTACATCCGGGTCACTTCCTACGTCATGCCGTTCGTCTCGCTCGTCCCCGCAGGCGGCACCGACCGAGAAGGCACGATGTTCATTGCAGTGCCGCGCGACAACCACGAGCACATGCTGTTCTGGGGTTTCTGGAGCGAGGAGCCCCCCCGCCTCGAAGGCGAAAAGGACATGACCGTAGGCGAGCGTGACCTCGATAACTGGGTCACGTTCGACGAAGGGCCGAACCGCACCTGGGGGCAGGACCGCGAGGCCATGGCCAAAGGCCATTTCAGCGGCTTCACCGGCTGTATCGTCGATGAAGACCTGGTGATCCAGGCTAGCCAGGGCGTGATCCAGGACCGCACCAAGGAGCACCTGTGCTCGAGCGATGTCGGTATCGGCAGGCTACGCCGTCGACTGCTCGACGAGATCGCCGCATGGCAGAACGGGTTGGTAGCTATCGACGGGCCGGTCCCGGACAAGGTGCGCCCGCTCGATACGATCGCCGATGCCAAACAGCCCTGGCGGGAGATGGTCTGAATGGCCGAAATCAGCAAGGCTGGCAGCGGCTTTACCCAGTGGACCGAGATGCTGGAGCAACTCGGTCCGGTCGCCGAGAACCTGATCGCGCATTGGGAAAAACCCAATCCGAGCCCGGAGGAACGGCAGGACCTTGAGCGTCTGACCCTGTCATCGCTGGCAGGCGCATGGCTCAGCCATGTCAGCCGCGACGTCTCGCAGCCCGCCTTCGCACCGCTGTGGAACGTATGGCTCAACATGGGCGGGCCGAACCCGGACTATTCCTATCGCGTTGCCGACATCGACCCGAAGGGTGTCTACCGGCTTTCGGGATACCGGGGCACCTGCCGCTTCGTCGAGATCGCCCAGAGCGCGTGGGAGATGATGCTGCCGCAAACCGCCGGGCATCCCACCGGTGGCGATAACACCAAACCCCGCCCAAAACCGCTGCCGTTTCATGATTTCGAAACGCTTTCCATCGATGACAAGGGATGGTTCTCGGTCATCCTCAGCCCTGAGCGGCCAGCAGGCTATACGGGTGACTGGTGGCAGACCGACCCGCGCTGCATCAAGCTGATGATGCGCTCGTGCTCATGTGACTGGGTCAATGAGATCGACGCGCGCGTCGCCATTGTCCGGCTCGACCGCAACGATCCGATGTCGCGCGACGAGCTCTCGCGCCGGATGGGCAACGTCGCGGCCTGGACCGAGGGCATCGTCGCTTTCGACATCCGCCACGCTCAGCACTACCGCGACACGCACCCGGTAAACGAGATGCTGGTCTCCCAGGCGATGCTTGCAGGCGGCGGCGTTGCCGAGCAGCTCTATTACGATTGCTGGTTCGATCTTGGCGAAGACGATGCGCTGATCGTCGAAACGGCGGTGCCGGAGGACGCGCGCTACTGGCAGATGCTTGTCGCCGACGACCGTTTCAGCACGGTCGACTGGGTCTATCGACAGTCGAGCCTCAACGATACGCAGATGCGCATCGACAGCGACGGGCGCGCCCGCTTCGTCGTTTCGGCGCGCGATCCCGGCGTGCACAACTGGCTCGACAAGGCAGACAATCGCACCGGCATCGTCCAGATGCGCGTCAAGTCAGGGCCGCAGGTCCCGGATCCAATGACGAAGGTGGTTCCCATCAGCGTGGTGCGCGATCATTTGCCCGCCGATACGCCAACTGTTTCGGCAGAGGAGCGTGCAGAGGCGCTGCGCCAGCGGGCAGAAGCGGCGCAGATGCGCATCTGGTGGTGAGCGGCCTGACTGACGCTCTCGCTGCGCAATTCGTTCGCATCGGCTATGTCGCGATCAATGTCCGCGATCTCGAGCGCAGCCGCGCCTTTTACGAAGCGGTCACGCCGATGCGGGTGGTGGCGCGCACATCAGCTCCCACGCAAAGCTTTGCCCTGCTTGGCGAGGCGCAGGGCAGTTTCGACGGCTACCTGCTCGACGACGGCAGCGGCGGCGATCCTACCCAGCTCCACCTGATCGAGTGGAAGCAGCCGGAACCGCGAGGGCAAGCCAATCCCACCTTCTTTCATGCCGGATGGGGCAAGATCGCCTTCAGCCATACCGGCGCGGACGACGTGCTGAAGCGGCTCGCGGCCAATGGCGTCACTCCATCAAATCCGGAAATTCAGCGACAGTATGTTTCGATCATCGATCCGGACGGGGTGATCATCTCGTTCCTCTACAATCCCCAGCGGCCGCGACCGACGTTCTTCCACTGTGTTTCCGGGCCTAGCGATCCCAAGCGCACCGTCGCCTTCCACCAGCGCCTGTTCGGGCTCGAATACTGGATGGCAAGCCAGCCGGGCCAAGTGTTGCCCACTTCACAGGGACCGGGTGCCGACGCGGCGCAATGGGATTCGCATATCCTGCGCAGCTGGGGCGACCATCGCTTCAACATCGACGTGTCGAAAATTCTCGTGCCCGCCCAGACCGGCACACCTTGTCCCGATCCGCTCAATGTGGGCATCGGACGGATCGGCATCGAGGTGAAGTCTATCGATACCGCGCTGCCATTGCTCGAACAGGCCCTTGCGTCTGAGCCCTGCGGCGAGGCCAGATTGGTGGGACCGGTCGAACACTGGGATCTGGGCAGCGAAGTACCGCGCCGAAAGGTAATCGGCATCAAGGACCCGGACGGCATGCATATCGACATTTACGAACCTGAGCGGCACTTCGTTGCATCAGTTCCGGGATAGGGGAACACACATGAAATACCGTCAGCTCGGAAGGACCGGAGCCTTCGTTTCGGAACTGGCGCTTGGCGCGGGGACTTTCGGCGGCGCCATGCAGCAGAGCGAGGCCGATGCTATGGTCCGCGCCGCGCTCGATCACGGGATCAACTTCTTCGATACCGCCGATGCCTACATGGCTGGCCAGTCGGAAACCATGCTGGGACAAGCCTTCCGTAATCTCGGACTCCCCCGATCCGATCTGTTCGTCACCAGCAAGGTCAACAATCCGATGGGGCCTGGTCCGAACGACCGCGGGTCCACGCGCATTCACATCATGGACGGGGTGAAGAAGAGCCTCGAACGGCTCGGGCTCGACTATGTCGATCTCTATCAGGTCCATTCGACCGACCCGGTCACGCCGATAGAGGAGACCATGCGCGCGCTCGACGATCTCGTCTCGCAGGGGCTGGTGCGCTATCTCGGCGCGTCGAACTGGATGGCTTGGCGGCTAAGCAAGGCGCTCGGCATTTGCGACAAGCGCGGCTGGTCGGGCTTTGCGACGACGCAGGCCTATTACTGCCTGTCCGCCCGCGACATCGAACGCGAACTGGTGCCCTGCTGCGTCGAGGAAGGCATCGGGATCCTTGCCTGGTCGCCGCTCGACGGCGGCTTTCTCACCGGCAAGTTCCCGCGCGACGGCACCATGGTGGAAGGAACGCGCCAGTCTATGCTTCAGGGCTATCCGCCGGTGAACAAAGAACGCGCGTGGGACTGCGTCGACGTCATGCGCGAGATCGCCGGCGAGTTCGGCGGGGGCGTCACGATCCCGCAGATTGCCATCGCCTGGGTCATGGCGCAGCCGGGGGTGACCAGCGTCCTGCTCGGCGCGCGCAAGCTTGACCAGCTCATCGATACGCTGGGTGCGGTCAATGTGACGCTGACCGAACAACACATGGCACGGCTGGACGAAGTGAGCGCGCTTCCTTCGGAATATCCCGGCTGGATGCTCGCCAAGCAGGCCCCGGAACGCATTCCGGCGCCGTTTGAGCGGGAGGGCTGACCGCTCAATAGGGCGCGTGGTCGGTGAACTGCAGCCGGGACCGCATCCGCGCGTTTTCGGCTTCCTGATCGCCCAGCACCTCGACCGAGTGATAGACATTGGCGAGCGCAAGCATCAACCGCATCAGCGTCGCGTCGGCCCCTTCGAGCACGTCGATCGGCTTGCCGTCAAGATGAGCCAGCGCCTTCTCCATCAGGGGCTGGGCCGCGTCGTAAAAGCGCTTGCGCTCCTCATCGCTCGCGGCGGAACGCGCGGCTGCCCGCGCCGCTTCCCCGGCGAGCGCCCAGTCCTCGACGAACGGCTCAAGCTCTTCGAAACCCTGCGGCAACAGCCCCGTCATCACGCTTCGGCCTGATAGGCCCGGACCTTGTCGACCACGGTGTTGTAGAGGTGGCGGCACAAGGCTTCCTGCGTTTGGAAGTGGATGTGCTCGAGCGCGCCGCTCGACAAACCCGAATAGCCATCCTCGATCACATCGACATCCTCGGCATGCAGGTCGCGCATCATGGTCAGCCCGGCGTGGCGGGCAAACAGCTCGCTGGCGTTCTCGGCCTCGCCGACCCAGTACATCCGGATCACCCCGCGCGTGCGTCCGGCATCGAGCGGATAGATTACATGGCTGAAGTTCTGAAGCGGGCTGCCGAGCATAAAGAACGTCGGGAACAGACCAAAGTACTCCTGCTCTTTCTGATTATCCATCAGGCCTTTACCCGCCGCAGAGACCGCTCCGCCGATGAACCCCGCCGTCTGTACCGGTCCGCGCGGTGTAACGTCGGGATTGAACCAGATCGTCTGACCGCGATGGTCGCCGAAGAAGCGATAGCGGCTGGGATAGCCGAATGGATTGTCGGGCCCGGTCCCTCCGGCGCCGGTGCGGGGATGGATGAAACGCAGATGATAGTTCTCCTGGAAATTGTCGTAGACGATTTTCCAGTTTGCGTTCAGTTCATAGGTATATTCGGAGAACTCGGTGGCGCGGGCGACCGGGACCGTGTCCATCTCATCGGCGAAGTCGCCCAATTGAGGCAGCAGAGGCTCGGCGCCGAGATCGAGATTGACGAAGATCAGGCCAGCGACAATCTCTGTGCGCACGTGCTTGAGCGCGCACTCGTCCTTGGTCGTGTTGAAGTTCTCGAATTCGGGCGCGGAAAGCAGCGCGCCGTCCTGCCCGAACGTCCAGGCGTGATAGGGGCAGGTGAATTTGCTGCGGTGGCCCGCCGCTTCGCGCACCAGTCGCGTGCCACGATGAGTGCAGGCGTTGTGGAACGCACGCACTTGCCCGTCCTTGCCGCGCACGATGAGCAGCGAGGCATTCGCGAATTCGAGCTGGCGGTGAATGAAGTCGCCCGCTTTCGGCACTTCGCATTGATGACCGATGTTGATCCAGCTGCGCAGGAACACGGCCTTGCGCTCGAGCTCGTACCAATCGGGATCGTAATAGGCCTTGGCAGGAATCGGATCGGTGCCGAGGAAATCGAGGTCCTCCTGCGAAATAGGTGTGAAACCAGAAGCGGGTGCACTTGCCGGATCAGCTTCCGCCATGTCGCTCTCCTCGTTCAGCCGCGAGGATGCACTGCAAAAACCGGCGCTGTCCAGTGCCAGTCGACGTCTCCCGGCCGTCGATGGCCGGGAGACGCGAGCAGCCTAGAAATTAACGCCGACCGACACGCCGTATGTCGCCGGCTCGCCGAAGTGGCGATATTTGCCAAAAGTGCTGAAGGCATCGCTGACCGCATTATACTTCTGGTCGAAGATGTTGCGACCGAACACCGAGATCTCATAGGTGTCGTCGGGCGAATGCCAGGTGACACTCGCATTGACGAGCGCAAACCCCTTCTGACGATACAGGTAGGCTCCCGTTGCAAGATCGTAGGTGCTGCGGTTGGGATTGTGCGACGACTTGTGGGAAACGCTTCCTGCAAGATCGAAGCTGCCCGTGCTGCCCGCGTCAATCATGTAATTGACGCCGCCCGTGAAGGTGAATTCTGGCGATCGTGGCATTTCGCGACCACTCAGGTCCTGTCCACCGGGCGGTGTACCCCAGCTGACGAATGGCGTACCCGGAATTGGTAACGGAAGCACACCCGCCGATCCGGGGTAGGACTTGTAGCGGGCGTGCAGGTAGGCCAGGCCTGCGAACAGACTCAGGCTCTCGCTAGGCGAGTAATCGATCTGCGCCTCTGCACCATAGATTTCAGCAGACCCGACGTTGGCCTGCACGGTCCGCAGGCCGCCATCCCGTTGCTGGACTTGCTGGTCCTGCAGGTTGGTGTAGTCATAGTAATAGGCAGCGGCATCGAAGCGCAGATCACCGCGCACGGTCTTGAAGCCAACCTCATAGGCATCGACGTTTTCCGGCTCGATGATGTTA
>Ga0181594_10006405_pt1 | contig 10205 bp, 12 predicted proteins | sample 071ome_18_FD_145603 | JGI IMG/M metagenome (GOLD analysis project Ga0181594, IMG submission 145603) | Coastal salt marsh microbial communities from the Groves Creek Marsh, Skidaway Island, Georgia - 071413BT metaG (spades assembly) | ecosystem: Environmental > Aquatic > Marine > Intertidal zone...
TCTGATCGCCCGTTTCCGCCGGGACGATTTCTTGATGATTGGTGACCATCGCTTCCCGGACCGTGATGGCGGGACGGTCGGGATGGAGATAGACCACCGCCGAGGCACCCGAGCGATCCTGGAGGATAATGTTCTGAACGCCGGCGCTCGGCAGTCGAGCCAGCGCGGCGATCGCCTGCTCCACATCGCTGCAGGTCTCCAGGACATAGCGAACCAGCATGGGGATGGCGAAACCGACGGCATGGGCGAAATCGCCGCCGAAGGTCAGCGCCGCCGTCAAGCCGTCTTCGTTAACGCCGTCAAGGCAGCCGCCCGCGCCCTCGCGCATGGCAAGGATGCGCTTGCCCGTCCACCGGGTCCGAGCGATCAACGCATCGAAGAATTGCTCGGTGAAGTCGTAGCTACGCAGCAAGGTGACGGGCGGGCCGGGAAGCGCCAGGACGCTGCACCCGCTGATCAGCGGTGGGCCGCCCCAGTAGCTGATATGCTGGCCGATGACCGGATCACCGCCGCAAAGCGCGACCCTCCGGTCGTGGCTGTCGAGAAACTCGGGCATATGTTCGCCGATGGCCCGGCGGCAGGCTTCATGAGACGGTCGATCCCCGTTTTGGTGTGCCGTGGCCCAGGCCGCCCATCGCTCGCGGCAACCGTTGAAGTTTTCCAGCCACTTTCTTCCCGGCTCCTCCTCATCATAGGCGGTGAAGGTGACACCGAACGAACGCGCCATCGGTTCAATCCCTCAAGGGAATGCAGAGTTGGGTTTCCAACTCGGCTTCCGGCGTTTCGCGTGGATCATTGAGGTAGCGCTCGATGCAAGGGCGATCCGCGACCTCCTCGGCGCTCTCGGGGAGCCAAAGGCAGAACAATCTTTGAAACGTGTCGGTGAAGCCCGCGTAGGAACCACGATGCAGCGTGGTCGCGTACCGCCCGCCCGGCAGCCACTCGCTTCAAATGCCCTTGGGCGGGTTGCTGACGATTTCGGCGACGGCGACGCAGGCGTCATAGCGCAACCGGTCCCGGGGGACCTGCTCCGGGTCGTCATGAGACAGGCCCAAAATCTTCGAGCCTGGGGTCATCAGCCCCTCGGACTGGACCCAATCCCACAGTCTCGCATGGGCGGCGTTGGCATGCTCGTAAGGGCCGACCTGGCGCAGGAGCACGGCCGGTTCGGCGGGAAAGGTTTCGATCTTGATGTCCATCCCATGATCTCCCGGGAGGTGAATGAACCGTACCGCGCCGGTCTCGGGTTGATAGGACAACCGGATATTGCTCGGGCGCATTCCCGGCGGGGAGAAGGCCCGGCGATAAGCGGATGGCGCGATGGTGAAGGCTTGGCGAAACGCGCGGCCAAAGCCCTCGACGGATTCATATCCCGCCTCGAAGGCGATCTCCGTGACCGTCGCGTCTGTCACCCGCAGTCGCCAACCAGCGCGGGACAGTCTGAGACGCCGAACCACCTCGGCGACCGTTTCTCCGGTCATGGCGTGAAAAATGCGATGAAAGTGGAACCGGGATACTCCGGCGATGGCGGCCAGTTCCTCCAGCCGCAACGGCTCGTCCATGCGCGCGGCGATCTCGCCGAGCACGCGCTCGATCCGTTTTGCGTAACTGGCCTCGGTTCGTTGTCTCATGAAGACAGCTTGCCAGATCCCGCCGGGCCCCGCTTGACCGGGATTGCTGATTCTATCGCGCGGAGGCCGTTGACCGCAGGTTCAGGCCCAGCGCTCCGACGATCAGCGCGAGCGCCGTGACTTCGCGCCAACCCACGGTTTCGCCCAGAACCACCGCGCTCGCCAGCACGCCGACGATCGGGACCGCCAGGGTGCCGAGGCCCGATACCGATGCGGGGAAGATCGCGATTACCCGGAACCAGGCGAAATAGGCCACGACGTTGGCGATCAGAATGTTGAACAGCAGCCCCGCCCAACTGGCGCTGGAAACCGCGCTCCAAACGGTTTCCGCCCCCCACGCCCACCAGAAGGGCAGGACGGGTATGGTTCCAAGGATCAATTGCCATCCCGCGATCACCGTCGGGTCCCCTTGCCAGGAGGTACGCTTCATCCATACCGTGCCGAGGCCGAAGGCGATCGCGCCGATCAGGGTGCAGAGCGCCCCGAAACCGGCATCTCGCATGCCGACGAAATCCTGGCTCATCAGCACCGCGAGGCCACATAGTCCGAGACCCAGTGCGCTCAGGCGCAGGAGCGAGGGTTTTTCGGAAAGCAGCGGCCAGGCGAACAGCATAGCCCAAAGCGGCATCGTATAGACGATCACCACCGTGCGTCCGGCGCTGAAGTAGTGCACGCCCAGGGTCATGCCGATCTGAAAAATCGTCATGTTGCAGAGCGCCGCGATCACCAGGTCCCGCCACTGACCGCGCGGGATTCGGACGCTCCGTCCCAGTATCGCCGCGAGCGCCAGTAACAAAATCCCGGCCACCCCCATGATGACCGCGCGCCCCGTCCAGACGTCGATACTCTCCAGCATAAGCTTGGTCGATGGATAGCTGAACCCCCAGCAGAACCAAACGGTTACCAGGAGTAGGAAGCCGACGGTCGAAGGACGCGTTTGGCTCACGCCACGTTGTCCGGAGCAAACGGCGCGCGCAAGCCGGCCTGCTCCATCAACGGCATCACCCGGTCGATCCATTGCCGCGCCTCGCCGAGATAGTCGACCCAGGAGAGCAGGATGCCGTCGACGCCCATGGCTGAGAGCCGCTCCATCTGGCTCACGATCTGGTCCGGCGTGCCGACAAGCGGGTAGCCGCCGTGACCCGCCTTGAAGTGGAACTTGAAGGCCTCCATCACCGCTGGTTCCAGGGTGCCGGACTGCACGCCGAAGATGTCCAGCATATTGGCGACGGCCACGTCGTCGCCTCGCTCGACGACATAGTGGTTGAGATAGTCGCGCGCCTCTTTCTCGGTCTCGCGGCAGGCCACATAGCCGTGGATCCAGCATTGCGAGGACCGGCCGAGATCGGCGGCGAGGGTTTTCAGATGGCTGATCTGCGCGACGTCGCTGTCCTCGTCCTTTTGGCGCAGCATGACGAAGTTCATATCCGCGTGGTTCGCCGAAAAGGCCTGTCCGACCGCCGATGAGCCGGCGTTCATGATCGGTGGGCGCGGCGACTGCAGCGGCTTGGGTTGGCTCCACAGCGCCTTGCCCTGGAAGAACTCGCCGTCGAAGTCGAAGGCCTCTTCCTCGCTCCAGAGCCGCTTGATCAGGGTGATCCATTCCGCCGCGTAGTCGTAGCGCCGGTCATGCTCGCGCCATTCGGCGGCGAACATCTCGAACTCGTTCTTGAACCAGCCGGCGACCAGGTTGATGGCGAAGCGCCCGCCGGAAATATGATCCGCCGTCGCCGCCATCTTGGCCGCCGCGACCGGATGGATCAGGGGCGCGTGAACCGTGGCGAAGACCGTGCAGTGCCGGGTGATCGCGCCGATGCCGGATGCCCAGGTAAAGCTCTCGAAGGTGCGGTTGTTGAAATTGGTCTCGCCGCCGTATCCCTTCCAGCGTCCGACCGGCAGCAGCACCTCCATCCCCGCCGCGTCGACCATCCGGGCCAGCGCCGCATTATCCTCCCAGGTCATCGGCCACGCCCCCTCGGCCGTCGTCACGGTCGAGCCGCCCGAGCAATTGAAGGCCATGACCCCGAGCTTCATCTTGTTGTCGTTGAAGAGTGCGTTTTTCATCGAGGTAGGGTATGCGAGGGAGAAGGCCCGGCCAAGAGGTGAGGCGGTAACGCCGGTGGTGAGCGTTTTTTTTAACTGTTTGATCCAAGGATCGGGAGCTTATGCCTGAGCCTCGCCGCCGCCGCCGACAACAAGGCGCGAGAATAGCATTTATGAAACCCCAGCAAGAACCCGAAGACAGGACCGAGTTCCGGTTCATTTGTTTTCTTGTTCCGTCTTGGAACCACCGCTGACCCAAAATAGAGACGCGTTGTTGGTGTCGTCCCGGCATTGTCGAGCGATCGCGCTTTGATCATGAACCATGACCGCGTGCGTCCGGAGATATCCCGTACCAGAAGTTGATCTTCCATTCTGGCCTCGACCGCCCAAGCGGCGAAGCCGTCACTTGTTCCCTCGGCGAAACCCCGGATCTGGCGGTCGGACGAGGGGCGAAAGGCAATCAAGTGGAGAACCAAGCGTTCGAGCCTAAACAGCCATGTCGTATAGAAGCCCGTTACGTAGTCCGATAAAGGCAACTCGGCCTCGATGTCGACGGCGTAACAATCGGTGTAGCCCCCATCGATCTCGGCGTAGGTACGGAGGTGCGCCTTCGAAGGCAACGGAATACTGGTTGGCCGCCGAAAAGGGAGATCTTCGGGAGGGCCTTCAGGCCGCGTCATGGTCTTTCAACACCGACCGAATCAATTCCGCCATGCGTTCGGCGTCGATCGGTTTGGTGACATAGGCTGCGAATCCCATGTCGCCAGGCTTTTCATAGTCACTGGGTGCCTCGTTGCCGCTGACCGCGATGATCGGGATGTCCTTGGTCTGCGGGGCGGTGCGCAGGGCCGAGGTGACATCGAAGCCGCTCATGTCCGGCAGCATGATATCCATCAGGATAAGCGAGAAATCATGCGCCTTGACCAACTGAAATCCCAGTTGCGCGTCCGTGGCGATCACCAGGTCCACGCCCGGAATGGTGCCGCAGACCAACTGCATGATCTCCGCGTCGAAGGGATCATCCTCGAAATACAGCGCTCGCCGCGACATTTCGGATGTTTCCGCGTCCGTCATATTCACGTCCCGAAGGTTCGGTGATGAGGCCTAACACTTGCTTGGTTAGTCATCCTGGATCTTGAGCGTGGGTGTTACTGTACATGATCCGGACGCGCGAAGTCATCCGAAAGAAAACAGTGTGTTTCCCATGGGTATTCCGAATAAATGGGAAATTACGCTAAAATTTGACGTGAATACGCCTACGCCTACCAGCCCAGAGCCTCGCGCAGTTTGGCAAAGGCTTCCAGGTGTCGGTCATGGTCGCCGGCGAAGCGCAGCATCAGATGCTCGCATCCTTGGTCCACGAAGCCCTTCAGCCATTCCGCCGCGCCTTCCGCCGGTCCGCCATAACAGGCCTGCCAGGTCCGCAGCCGGGACGCGGGCTGCATGTAGTAGCTTTCCAGGAAGGCATCGACCTTGGCGTTGGCTTTTTCCGCGTCGTCGTCGAGGGCGAGGGTGAGATAGATCGCGCCGGTAAAAGCGCCCGCGTCGCGGCCCAGGGCTTTCACCTGCCCTTGGACATCACGCCATTGCGCGCCCCAGGCCGCCGAATCGCTGGGGCCGGTCGGGAACCAGCCGTCGAAATTCTTGGCCGCGCGGGCGAGACTGGCGGGTTGGGAGCCGCCGCCCCAGATCGGCGGGCCGCCCTTGGTATGGGGTACCGGGCCAATGGATTGACCCTTCAGGGTCCAGCGTCCGTCCCAGTCGACCGGCTCGCCGGTCCAGAGCGCCTGGCAGAGCCGCAGGCCCTCCAGCATCGTGCCGACCCGTTTCTCGAAAGGAACGCCGAGCGCTCGAAACTCATCATGAATATTGGCGACATCGGCGGCGATACCGACACCGAGGATCACCCGTCCCTCGCTCGCCTGATCCAAGGTCGCGACCTGATGGGCCAACGCGACGGGGTTGCGCAAGGCCGGCAGCAAGACGGCGGTGCCCAGCGAGACTTTCTTGGTCCGCCCGGCCGCGGCGGCCAGCAAGGTGATCGGCTCATGCCGGGGGCGCGCGGTGATCGAGTCGCCGATCCAGATCGAGTCATATCCCAGATCCTCGGCTTTCTCCGCCAGGGTCAAGAGCGGCGCGGCGGCGGGCCGGCCCTCCATGATGGCTTCGCGGGTGGGCAGCAGGTATCCGACTTTCGGGGCCATGAATGAATCCTCGGGACTGGTAAGCATCGCTGGATCGATGAATAGCACGCCTGGGATGAATGCGAAGCGTCATGACGTTGGGTTTCGCCGACAATCCGCCTTATGCTGGCCGTACTATGCGGGTTGGCGAACAGGAGGAGGAGACGCGGCATGGCGATCGAGAAGCGACCCTTTGGACGCACCGGACATTTAAGCTCGGCGATTATCTTCGGCGCGGCGGCCCTCGGTAAGGTGGATCAGGCGACCGCCGACCGGACTTTGGACCTGTTGCTGGAGCATGGCGTCAATCACATCGACACCGCGCCTGGTTATGGCGATTCCGAGCTTCGGATCGGCCCGTGGATGGACCGGCACCGAGACGATTTCTTTCTGGCCACCAAGACCCGTGACCGGAGCTATGCCGAGGCGCGGGACAGTATCCAGCGTTCCCTGGAACGGCTGCGGGTCGACAAGCTTGATCTGTTGCAACTGCATGCCTTGATCCATCCCGATGAGTGGGACGTTGCGATGGGCGAGGACGGCGCGCTCCGGGCGGCGGTCGAGGCGCGCGACGCGGGACTGGTGCGCTTCATCGGGGTGACCGGGCACGGCTGGAACGTCGCGGCAATGCATCGTCGATCACTCGCGCGGTTCGATTTCGATTCCGTCTTGATGCCGTATAACTGGGTCACCGCGCACCACGCGACCTATGCAGACGATTTCGAGAAGACGTTGGAGATGTGCCGCGCGCGCGATGTCGCGGTGCAGACCATCAAGTCGCTCGCCCGCGGTCCCTGGGCCGCCGGGGTCACCAAGCGCCGGAACACCTGGTACGAGCCGCTGGAGGCCGAGGAGGATATCCGCACCGCCGTGCATTACGTGCTCGCCAGACCAGGCATCTTCCTGAATTCGGTGGGCGATGTCGGCCTGTTGCCCCCGGTTCTACGTGCGGCGGCGGAGCGGATCGAACTGCCGGACGACGCGGTTATGGCGGCGCATAGCGAGCGTACCGGGCTCGCCTCGATCTTCGGGATCTGAAGCGGCGATGCAATTCGATACAAAGGTTGCCATCGTCGTGCGCGAGGATCTCGCGACCTGGCAAAAACTGAACGTCACGGCGTTTCTTACGTCGGGCGTGGTTGGCGCTAGAACGGAGCTTTTGGGCGAGGACTACCAGGACGCGGCGGGCAATGGCTACGCGCCGTTGTTGATCCAGCCGGTGATCGTGCTGTCCTGTGACGGCGAGAAGTTGAAGACCATCTACCGTCGGGCGATGGATCGCGGGGCTAGACTGGCGCTCTATATCGACGAAATGTTCTCCACCGGCCATGACGCCGCCAATCGCGAAACCGTCAAGGTCCGCCGGCCGGAGGAAATGTCGATCGCCGGGCTGGCGCTGCGCGAGGAACGCAAGCTGGTCGACAAGATCATCAAGGGCGCCAAGATGCACGCGTGATTGATGGTTGGGAGGAGATTGACTATGAGCGCCGAGCAACGCCTGAAGGATCTCGGGATTGTCTTGCCGAAGGTGATGGCGCCCGCCGGTTCCTACGTGAAAGTGCTGGTTCTCGATGGTTTCGCGCATGTCTCGGGCCAAGGGCCTTTCGATGGTGACGGCAAGCCGATCACCGGTCAGGTGCCCAGTGAGCGTTCGTTCGAGGACGCGGTGGTCGCGGCACGGGCGGTGGGGCTGCAGACTCTCGCGGTATTGCGCGAGGAACTGGGCTCGCTTGATCGCGTAAGCCAGGTTGTCAGGACGTTCGGAATGGTGAACGCCGCGCCGGGCTTCACCCGGCATCCGACGGTGATCGACGGCTTTTCGAATCTCATGATCGAGGTCTTCGGCGAGGCCGGCCGAGGGGCCCGTTCGGCGGTGGGCATGAGTTCGCTGCCCTTCAACATCTCGGTCGAGGTCGAGATGACGGCGAGGTTGACGGACGCGTAACTAGCGATTCCGCGGCATCGGGCGTTCCTGGACCAGGGGGCGGCCGCGCACGCTTTCGCGGTAGAGGATATAGAGGCCCGAGGCGAGAATAAGCGCCATGCCGACCACTGCCGTCTGATCCGGTAGGTCCCCCCACACCAGGAAGCCCCAGAGGACCGCCATGGGCAGCGCGACATATTCAAACGGCGCGACGATCGCCGCCTCGCCGAGACGATAGGCCTGGCTCAGCAGATAGCCGCCGAAACCGCTGGAAATTCCACACCATAGGAACAGGGGAATGTCCTCGGTTTTGGGCATCCGCCATTCCCGGAACAGGAAATCGAGGCTGGGGTTTCCGGTTCCCGCGTAGCGCCCGTCTCCTAGGCCGAGACCGATACAGAGGCTGACCGCGATGAAGGTCATCTGGATATAGAAAGCCATGGTCGAGGCCTTGTCCGTCGCCCCCAGCTTGCGGGTCAGCATCTGCATCGAGGCATAGGTGAAGGCGGCGATGACCGGTAGGATCACCACCCAGTCGAAGATCCCGGCGCCGGGCCGCATCACGATGATCACGCCGACCAGCCCGACCATGACGGCGGCCCAACGGCGCGGGCCGACCTTCTCGCCCAGGAACGGGACCGACAAGGCGGTAATGAACAAAGGCGCCACGAAGAAGATCGCCACCGCTTCGCCGAGCGGCATCGCCGCCACCGCCAGGAAAAAGGTCATATTGGCGGTGACGATCAGGCCGCCCCGGGCGAGGTGCCATTTCAGGTGCTTGGTGCGCAACAGGTGAAAGCCGCCCTCGTATTTCAGAATGCCGAAGGTTATGACCAGCGCCAGCACAGCCCTTGAGAGCATGATCTGGTGCAGGGCATAGTCCGGGCTCAGCAGCTTCACCGCGCTGTCCTGAAGCGTGATGACAAGCATCCCGATCAGGATCGTATAGATCCCCCGGACATTATCGCTGGTTGTCGTCGCCTCGGTCATGGCGCTTTCTACGGCGAGCTTGCCGCTCTGTCTGCTCCAGTCGCGACACCGGCTGGCCGCGTCGCCCCGAGAGAGGCGGTTTATCTTGGCGGCAGGCTCCGTAGATAGGAGACGATCGCCTTCACCTCGGAAGGTGATAGGTTGGCATAATACGGGATCGCCATGGGCGGCATGATCCGGCGGCCATCGCGACGCACGCCCTTGGTGATGGCGTCGGCGATTTCGGCGTTGGTCCAGTCACCGATTCCGTTCGGCGTGATGTTCGGCGCCACCGAGGTTCCCCAGGGGCCGTGAAAGGCCATGCCGCCGGCGCCAAGCTCGTTCTCGATGTCCGGCTGGCCCTTCTCGTTGGGTGTGGAGTGACATTCGATACAATGGCCAAGCGGCCCCGCCAGATAGGCGCCGTAAGCGACGGGATCGTCCTTTGAAACGGGTGCGACGGGTCCGGCCGGCGGTCCCCAGGCGGGTGGCAGGGGAAACGAATATTCCGACTTTGGGCTCTCGGATCGAACCGGTGGAACAGAGCGGAGATAAGCGACGATCGCCGCCATGTCCTCGTCCGAGATATGGCGATACAGCCCATAGGGCATCGGCGGCCCCAGTGTCGTGCCGTCCGGACGCTTGCCTTACCGAATCGCCTTGATGATCTCGGCATCGGTCCAGGCGCCGATGCCGGTTTCCATGTCCGGCTTGATGTTCGGGGCGAAAGCCTTGAAGACGCCGGGCTCGACGATGGGCGGACCGCCGGCAAGCTCGCGGTTGTTATCCGGGCCGTTGGGTGTCTGCGGGGTATGGCAGTTTCCGCAGGCGACGATGCCGTTCATCAGCGCTCGACCCCGTTCAATCGGCGTTTCGGCGGCGGCGACGGACATGTGGACGCAGCCGACGACAAGCAGCGCGGAAACCGCGCCCATTAGGTTTTTTCTCAAAGTTCCCCCCTTTAGATCGGACGTCGATTATCCGATGGCGAATAATCGCCGAAACACGCGGGCCGGGAAATAAATATCTTGGCGCGCCGCGCCGATCTCGCTGGCATTTCAAATTCTTCCTGGCGCCGCCGTGCCCCGCATATTTAAATCGCCGCGAGGAAACCAAGATCGAGGCGAGGCCGCATGAGCCGCTATTTCAACGAAGCCGATCCCACGCGCCTATTGGCCGACTATCCCATCGGCGAGGCGTTTTCCGAGGGTGTCGCGCGGATGAGCCGCGATGAGCTTCGGGCGCTTCAGGAAGGTCGTTTTCTGGCACTGATGAAACGAGGTTGGGAAGTTCCGTTCTATCGGCGGCTGTGGTCGGTGGCGGGGATGGAGGCGGGCGATATCCGCTCCCTTGATGACCTCGCCAAGGTGCCGACCTTCTCGAAATCCGATCTGATGGACAGCGTTGAGGCCTACCCACCCTTCGGCAACTTTATTGGTCCCGGCGGCTGGACCG
>Ga0181594_10006409_pt1 | contig 10199 bp, 8 predicted proteins | sample 071ome_18_FD_145603 | JGI IMG/M metagenome (GOLD analysis project Ga0181594, IMG submission 145603) | Coastal salt marsh microbial communities from the Groves Creek Marsh, Skidaway Island, Georgia - 071413BT metaG (spades assembly) | ecosystem: Environmental > Aquatic > Marine > Intertidal zone...
GGCCGGGTTTGGCCCGAACGACTCCGAATTGCAGCCGGCGATGTTCAACAACACGCTCGGAACGCGGTTCAAGATCATCGCCGGATACCCTGGCTCGCCGCTGGCGCATCTGGCGGTGCAACGTGGTGAGGCGGACGGCATGTGCCAGTCGTGGTCGTCGTTCAAGGCCTTGGCGGGAAAATATTACACCGACGGCCACATGCTTCCGGTCGTGCAGATGGGCCTGCGCAAATCGCCCGAACTGACCAAGATGGGCGTGCCCACTGTGTTCGAATTCATAGAAAAGCAACGCATGCCCAAGGGCTTCACGGTCGATGAAGTCAAAACCATGTATGAAATGGTATTTGCCGCCAAGGACATGGGCCGCCCGTTTGCACTGGCCCCCAAGGTGCCGAAGGAACGCGTTGCTGCATTGCGCAAGGCTTTTAACGACATGGTCAAGGACAAGGAATTCCTGGCTGATGCGAAGAAGCAGAACCGCGAAGTAGACGTGGTCACCGGCGTCGAAATACAAAACACCATCAACAGGCTGTCGAAAGCGCCAAAAGCCCTACTGGCCAAGCTCGAAGACGTGCAACGCTACAAGGGCGTCAAGCAGAAGGCCGTGATCAAATACGTCAAGCACACCGGCAAGGTCAGCGCAACGAAGCGTGGCGGACGCCGCATCGAATTCATGCACAACGGCAAGAAGATGAAGGTGCGCGTCTCCGGCCGCAAAACCGCCATCACAGTCGGTGGCAAAAAGGCCAAACGCAAGGCGATCAAGATCGGCATGACCTGCACGTTCAACTATCCGGGCAACAACACCCAGGCCAAGAATATCGACTGCAAGTCGTAATTCATTCCCGGGCATTACCAAATCGCAAAAGGCGCGAAGCAATTCGCGCCTTTTTGTCGCCCGCGCAGTCCAATTGGACACGTTCACATTGTAATCAATCTGGCAACCGGTCGTTCATCATACGCAGATGAGCCATTTGACCAAACAGCAGGGTTCCCGCATGTAGTGGAGCGTTTGGATAGATAAATAGCGGCAATCCGGGCTCGCGCCAGTTTCGCGAGGGTTGGCATGAAAAAAGAATCGCAATCCAAGGACGCTTCACTAACTGCTCGCTTGATCGGCTTGGTCAGGCAATTCCTTCCCGATAAAAAGGCCGGGGTTGGCACCGTCCTGGCGCTTTCCATCGTCCCGCTGACGATTGGGACCGGCGTATCCATTGACCTTGGCCGGACATTGAACGCCAAGGGAAAGTTGCAGGCCGCATTGGATTCAGCCGTACTCTCCGGCGTCAAGACAGATACCACGACCCGGGATACATATGCCACCTCGCTGTTTGCATCGCAAACGTCCGGCATGGGAATTACCATTGGACCGCCGGCTTTTGTCACTAACAGCGACAAGAGTTACTCGGGAACCGTATCGGTGACGGTGCCCATGACATTGATGAAACTTGCCGGGAAGAACACTATCGACCTGACAATTCGCGCCAAGGCGAGTGCGCCAATCGTCGATGATTCCTGCGTCCTGACTTTGGGCAATGGAATTCCGGTCACGACCAATGCCCTGACCCTAAACGGCCCGTCAAACACCAATCTCACCGGTTGCAAACTGCGGTCCAACGCCAGCATGAAATGCAATGGCCATTCCGGCAACGCAGACGCCTCATACGCGGTCGGATCGGTCGACAACAAATGCCCCAGTCCCTACCCCAACTCGCCATCTGTAAAGGATGTGCACAAGGATTTGGCCAGCAAAATTTCGCCACAGTGCGGATCGACGTCGAACAATCTTACCTGGAGCGTCGGTGGACCGCCGCCTTCATCGCCGAACATGATCACAATCGTTAGCGGTGGGATTACCCATTATCACGTTTGCGGAAAACTGACGGTAAGCGGCACTGGCATTCTGCTGGGAAACGCAAGCGCCGATTCCGTCCTGGTAATCGAAAATGGTGATTTCGTGATCGGCAACAGCGCCGATGTAACGCTGACGCGCACCACACTCATCTTCATCGGATCGACCGGCAGCCACAAGCTGAAATTCCCCAATGGCGCCGGACACGCGGCAAGCTTGCACCTGACACCAGGGATGGACAAATCTAATCCCTGGGTCGGTGTTGGCATTTATCAGGACCCCAAACTCTCTTCAAATATCGATATATCCTGGGGACCGGGAGCAAATTTTTACGGCGACGGTGTACTCTATTTTCCCAATGCCGACATGACGATGTCCGGAAACGCCACCAGCGCAGGATCGAATTGCACCAAGCTGGTAACCAATACCTTGACCAGTAACGGCTCGGTCGCGTTCTCGCAGAACAACACCGGTTGCGAAAACATCGGCCTGAAACAATACGAGATACTTTCCTACCTCATGAATTGAACAAAAAAAGCCCGGTGCAACACCGGGCTTCACGATTCTCAGCTTGCGAGCATATTTCGCTCAACCTGTCTTGACGGGAAAATATTGTTGCAGCCAATCGCTAACCACGCTGCGCACCCTTGTATTGCTTTCCGCAAACATGAAATGATCGGTTTCAGCAAACAGGTGCAAGTCTGTCGGTTGCCCGGAGCGCTTGAACATTTCCACCGACTGTTCGGTCGGCGTCACCGAGTCCACAGAAGAGTGCAACAGCAGCAGCGCGTTTGGTGCGATATTGCCGACAACATCATCGGCGCGGAAATCATACATGCTTTGCGCAGTCTCGGCGGTAAATTCGTGGATCGAATTCTGCGCCAGGTTGGTCCGCAGATGCGGCGGGATCGGAACAATATCGTAGCGGTCAACCATAAGCGACTCGCCGGTTTCCTCGCGGTGCTTCTTTCCGCGCGCCAGCATGTCGGTAAATTTCTTCCATTTTTCCTCACCAGGATGCTGGCCACGAAACTTGCGCTCGCCATCGCCCCAGCCGCCAGAAGAAATGATCGCCTTGGCGCGATTGTCGACCCCGCCGGTATAAACCGCAACCGCGGCGCCGAAACTGGAGCCCAGCAAACCCAGCCTGTCCGGATCAACCTCCGGGCGGGTCTGCATATAGCTCATCGCGGCCCTTGTATCCTCGACCTGTTCCAGGCAGATCAGGTTGGCACGCTTGCCATCGCTCTCACCGCACCCGCGCATATCAAAACCGAGCGTGACATAGCCCCAGTCGGACAACATTTTGCAAGGCAGCTTGACATTGCTGGACGTGCGATTGCTGCCAAAGCCATGCAGGACCAAAATTGCCGGCCGCTTATCCCCGGCCTTGTAATCGTCAGGAATCGTAACGGTGCCCTTGATGTTCAGGTCGCCCGATTTGAATGTCACGTCTTCTTGCATTTCTTCCTCCCTGTCCTGCGATACGGCCAAATGCCGCCGTTTCCGATCCTTTACGCATTTTCCTATTGTCACGAAAGACCTCAACCGGTCTTTCTCAAACCGAACCGAATTTCTCCGGCGCAGCGACGCCCAAGCCCTTTGCCCGCTCGGCCAGGCTGGCGCACAACCGCGCACTCAGCAGGGTCCCGGCCTCCATTCGGTCGTCCAACACATTGGCCCCGCGCTCGCCCGGCATTCGAACCGGTTGCGCGTCGGCAAACCGCGGCATGGCTTTCACGACGTCTGCCAGCGCATTCACGTCGCTGACAAAACCCGTCGCATCGCGGAACTTGGCTATATCGATAACGATCAACAGCCCATTCGCGGAATGCCGCCGTTTGGCCCCGGCCGGAGCCTGTTCGGAAGTAATGGGATGGGCGCCCAGAACGCTCGCCAGAATTTCGATCATCAGCGAAAGGCCTGCCCCCTTTGCACCGCCGACCGGCAGCGAAATAGCCGCCTTCGAGGCATCGGTTGTCGGTTCGCCCTGCTTGTCGAGGGCATACCCCTCAGGCAGTGGGCGCTTTTCCAGCATGGCGGTCTTCAACCTGCCGCTCGACGCTATCGCCGTGGACATGTCAAAGACGATCGCCCCGGAGGGTCCGCCAGGGACACCGATCGCCAACGGCGATGTAGATACAGATTCCGCCCTTGTGCCGGGCCAGGCCATTAGCGGCATTCCGGCGGCCATGACAATCGCGGCAAAGCCATCGCGGGCTGCGCGGTCGGCGTAATAGCCGATCGCGCCGGTATGGGTCGTATTGTTGACCAGGCCCATCGATACGCCGAACTCGCTGGCGCGCTTCTGGGCTTCCTGCAACGCAATACACATGGCGACCAGCCCGGACGCCTTGTCCGCCTCGACGGCAAAGGCAGCCCCCGCGGCGTCGCGGATATTCAGTTCCGCCTTGGCGTTCATCTGCCCGCCAGCGATGAGATCCAGATACCGCGGCACCCGCTCGAGCCCGTGCGAAGACACATCCCGAAACTCTGCCCAACACAATACATCGGCGACCATCGCGCCGTGTTCGCCGGGCATTCCCGCAGCGGCAAACAGGTTTGAGGTGAACGCATGCAACTCGTCATAGCCTGCGAGAATATCATCGCTCATTCAACATGACTCCGGTGGCGCAGGCGCGCTGCCCTCAATGTACTTCAATTCAGCTCTTGGAAGCACGCTGTTCCAGTACCGGCTGCAAGGCGCGCAAATCATAGCCCGCATCTGCCGCCTGCTGGACTATTTCGCCAGCCGCCATATCCGGCGCGGCCGCAAGCGCCCACAAGTTCGTGCACCGCGTGCCGGTCCGGCAATAGGCCAGAACCGGCTTGACAGCCTCCGCCAGAGCTTTGCGAAACTCGGCAACATTGCCCTCGGTGAGCTGTCCAGACACGACAGGCATGTAGATATAGTCAAGGCCCGCCGCTGCCGCTGCCGCGCCAACATCGGCCGACGACGGTTGATCGGGACCGCCCTCTCCGTCGGGACGATTGTTGACAACGGTCTTGAACCCGAGTGCAGAGGCTTCCGCCATGTCCGCAGCCGCGAGTTGCGGAGCGACCGATATAGCGTCGTTGATCTTTCTCGTGTCCATGAAAACCTCTCAAAACAGGAATTGGACCGGAATTACCTGCCCGCACGCTGAACGTCCAGCACTTTCCCCGGCAATAATCGGGACCGCCTAAAGCGTTTTGCGTTTAATCCGGATTACCGGATTGAACGCAAAGGCCGATCAGATATTGGAACATCGTGCGTTTGCTTCATTTCTTGATTCAGAAATAAGGCAAAGCGCTTTAGCCGGGCGGTGTTTCCTTCTGCTTCAGCAGATCGAGCGCGACATCGACGATCATGTCTTCCTGACCGCCAACCATCCGGCGGCGGCCGAGCTCGGTGAGCAATTCCCGCGTGTCGACGCCGTATAATTCAGTAGCGTTCTCGGCGTGGAGCAGGAAGCTCGAGTAGACACCGGCATACCCGAGCGACAGGCTTTCACGATCGACGCGAACCGGACGATCCTGCAATGGCCGCACCAGATCATCGGCGGCGTCCATCAGCAGGTTGAGGTCGCAGCCGGTGGGAATATCCATCCGGTCCAGGACTGCGATTAACGCCTCAAGCGGCGCATTGCCGGCGCCCGCTCCCATGCCAGCCAGGGACGCATCAACCCGCACAGCGCCCTGCTCGATCCCGGCAATGGCGTTCGCGACGCCCATCGTAAGGTTGTGGTGTGTGTGGACGCCGACCTCGGTCTCCGGCTTCAACGCCTCGCGGAATGCCCGCACGCGTTCGGCATATCCACCCGGCAGCAGCGCTCCGGCTGAATCGGTAATGTAGACGCATTCTGCCCCGGCGGCTTCCATGATCTTCGCCTGCGCAACCAGTTCGGCAACCGGCGTCATGTGCGCCATCATCAGAAAGCCCACAGTATCCATGCCCAGGTTGCGGGCCGCCTCCATATGCTGGTTGGCGACGTCTGCCTCGGTGCAATGGGTCGCAATGCGCACCGAACGGGCGCCCTGGGCATGGGCTTCCTTCAGGTCATGCACGGTGCCGATGCCGGGAATCAACAGCACCGTCACCAACGCGTGGCTCAACTCTTCCGCGACAGCGGCAATCCAGTCGTTGTCGCCATGCATCCCGAAGCCGTAATTGAAGGACGAGCCGCGTATGCCGTCACCGTGGCAGATTTCAACGGCATCGACCTTGGCAGCATCAAGCGCCCTTGCAATCGCGCGCACCGGCTCCAATCCGTATTGGTGCCGGATTGCGTGCATGCCGTCACGCAAGGTGACGTCCTGGATGTAGAGTTTGTTTGGGTCCGTCCGCGCCATCAGGCCAACTCCCCGGCCCGAGCCCGTTCCGCCCACAGATCTGCCGTCGCCAGTGCCGCCGATGTCATGATGTCGAGATTGCCGGCATAGGCGGGCAAATAATGCGCCGCGCCTTCCACTTCGATAAAGACCGTTGTCTTCAATCCAGAGCTGGGGCCAACGCCCGGAATGTTCACAGGCTGGTTGTCCCCAATATGTTCGAATTGCACTTTTTGCTTCAGCCGGTATCCAGGCACATAACTCTTGATTTGCTCTACGATGCTTTCAATCGAGGCCGCGATCGCATCCGGCTCCCCGCCCTGCGAAAGCGTAAACACCGTCGCCCGCATCATCAGCGGCGGCTCGGCTGGATTGAGAATGATGATCGCCTTACCGGCCTCGGCGCCGCCAACGGTCTCAATGCCCTTCGACGTTGTTTCGGTGAATTCATCGATATTGGTGCGCGTACCCGGACCGGCAGATTTCGAAGCAATGGACGCGACAATCTCACCATAAACAACCCGGTCCACAACCCGCCGGACGGCATGCACGATCGGGATTGTCGCCTGTCCACCGCAAGTCACCATATTGACGTTCGGCGCATCAAGATTGTCGTCAAGGTTCACCACCGGCACGGTAAACGGGCCCACGGCGGCAGGGGTCATGTCGATTAGTTTTTTGCCGTCATTGCGCAGCGCCGCATCGTTGGCGAGGTGCGCCCGTGCTGACGTCGCATCGAAAACGATCTTGATGTCGTCATAGCCGGGCAGCTTCTTCATTCCCTCGACACCGTCATGTGTCGTGGCGATGCCAAGCCTCCCGGCGCGCGCCAGCCCGTCTGATTGCGGGTCGATACCAACCATCGCCGCCATTTCCAGATTTTTGGCGTTGCGCATGATCTTGATCATCAGGTCGGTGCCAATATTACCCGACCCGATAATCGCGCATTTCAATTTTGCCATGATCATGTATGCCCAGCGACCGGTCTGGATCAGGCGGAAACGCCAAATGCGACACGGCCCATATTTTCCATTTCCATTTCGACATATTGCCCGGCTGCAAGCGGCTCGGCTGCGGTGGCGCCGCCGGCCATCACAATCCACCCGGGCTTGAGCGGTTCACCCGCCTCGCCGGCAAATCTCGCTGCGGCAACCAGCGAACGAAGTGGATGACCCATGATTGCGGCCGTTGAACCGATCTGCACGGGCCGACCATCGAAATTCAGCACCAGGCCGAGATTGCCAAAATCAAAATCGGGAATCTGCCATGCCCCCGTCACGAATCCCGAGGACGATGCATTGTCCGCGACCACGTCCTCAAGCGAGAACTTGAAATTGCTGTAGCGGGAATCGATGATTTCCAGCGCAGGTGCAATCGCTTCCACCGCATCCATCGCCTGCATCGGCGTGATGCGGCCGGACAGGGGCCGCTTCAGCAAAAATGCGATTTCCGGCTCGACGCGCGGATGGATATAGGCGGAAAAATCGATAGGCGCGCCCTCCTCCACGATCATCCCGTCGGTCAACCGCCCCCAAATCAGATCGCTGATCCCCATCTGTGCGATTTTGGCGCGGCTGGTAAAGCCCATCTTGATCCCGGCCCGTTGTTCGCGCCGCAGCATCCGCAATGCGATCGCTTCCTTTTGGATCTTGTAGGCCTGTTCCAGATTGATCGGTACTTGCGCCGATATCTGCGGAACCGGCTCCGCGTTCAAGGCAGCCTGATCGAGCGTGCGCGCCAGCGCCTTGAGATTTGCCTTTCCGGATTTGCTTGCCGCTTTGGTTCGCCCCTTGTCAGACCGGGTTCTCTTTACACCGGTTGAAGCACGCCGCGTGGTCGATTTTGCTTTTGGTTTGCTCTTGGCGGCCGGCTTGCCCACAGCAACTTTCGGTGCTGCCATTTCGTCTACCCCTCGATTACGCAGTTCCAAACACGGCACGTACGGACCCCAACCCGTTGATACGCGCCTCGATGACGTCGCCCGGTGCAGCGATTGCCATGGGGCCAAGCGCCCCGGTCATGATGACGTCCCCAGCTTTAAGCGGCGCACCCACGCGAACCATTGTTCGCGCCAGCCACAGCGCGGCATTGAGCGGATTGCCCAGGCATGCAGCCCCGGCGCCCAGCGAGACCTGCTCACCACGCTTTTCCATGACCATGCCGCATAGTCGCCAGTCGAGAGCATCGATCTTGACCGGCCGCCCGCCCAGGACGAAAAGCCCCGAAGATGCGTTGTCGGCAACCGTGTCCAGCAACCGTATGTCCCAATCCTTGATCCGGCTACCGACGATCTCGATCGACGGAAGCGCGTAGGCGATGGCGGACATGACTTCCGTCAGGCCGAGGTTTTCATGGCTGAGGTCACGGCCCAGCACGAGGCTGATCTCGGCTTCAACCCGCGGCTGCATGACCCGCGACAGCGCGATCTCCTCGCTGTCCACCACTTCCATATCGGCGAACAGCATGCCGAAATCGGGAGAATCGACGCCCAATTGCGCCTGTACAGCCTTCGAGGTAAGCCCGATCTTGCGCCCGATCGCGCGCCGGCCCTGAGACAGGTAATGCGCGGTATTGGCTGCCTGGACGGCATAGGCCGCTTCGACGCCACCTTCGGCCAATTCATCACGAACCGGGCCTATGGCGTTGCCGGAAGCCTCGGCCTCCCGGATGCGCGCAGCGATCCGTTCAATTTTCGAACTATCTGAAACTTTGCCGGTTGTCATAAACGCTCCAAGAACGCCCCAAGCGCAATCCGGATTTTTCCGGACGGTCTCCCGCTACATCCATTTACCATTTTTTTCGCCCTGCGCCACCTGACCCGGCCAAATGAGCGCAGCGAATAGGCGAACCGGGAATATACAGGTAAGGCATCTTGCCAAATCCGAAGCGACCGGGCACATTCCGGCATGGAACAACGCGGATCCAGCCGATGCCGGTATCCGCCAGCTTGGGAATGCTGCCTTTCGGGGAGAAGGCCAATGAAATTTGGATATTTCACGCTTAGCGATAACCGCTATCCGGACAATCCGCGCACGCCCGCCCAGTTTCACATCGAAATAAGGGACCAGGCCGTACTGGGCGAAAAACTCGGACTCAATTCGGCATGGATTGGCGAGCACCATTTCAACCGGCGCGGATGCGTATCCATGCCCGGGATGATGCTTGCCAATATCGCCGCCGCAACCACCAGGATCAGGCTCGCACCCGCCGTCGTAGTGTTGCCGATCCATCACCCCATCTACGTTGCCGAAGAATGGGCGACACTCGACCAGCTATCCAACGGGCGCGTCGATTTCGCCTGCGGCCGCGGCTACGACAGCCACGAATTCACGCCCTTCGGCGCGGATTTTCAACAATCAGCCGAGCAATTCGCCGAAGGGCTGGAGCTGTTGCACAAATGCTGGCACGAACCCGGCCCGTTCTCCTTCAAGGGCAAGTTCTACGATTGCGAAGACATCGACGTTCATCCGAAAATGTACCAGAAGGAATTTCGCCCCTACATGGCCTCGTTCTCGAAGTTCTCCATGACTTTGGCTGCCGAATGGGACTGGAACCTGCTGCTCGCGCCATTCGCAACGACAGTCCTGTTCGGCAACCTCGCCAATGCCGTCAACGCCTATCGCGAGATTTGCGAACAGAAGGGCACACCGGCACGCAAGGTCAAATGCTCTTATTTCATTCATATCGGTGAAGGCGCAGAGGAAGAAGCGCGCGCCCAGGAGCGTATGATCAATTACATAACGATGGCCGGACTACGCAAAACCATGAGCCAGGGCGGCAAGGGCCAATTGCCGGAGTCGATGCAATATTTCAAACAGATCGGCGCGGCCCTGAACGACCCCAAGAGCGGCGATTTCGACGATCGTTCGATGCTATTCGGGTCTCCGCAACGCATCATCGACAGCCTGAAAAAGGTCGAGGAAATCGGCATCGACGAAGTGATACTCTATTTCAACTTCGGCAATGCGCCTGACCCTTACGTGCGTGAAACGATGCACCGGTTTGCCGAAGAAATTGCCCCAGCGTTCGCGGCAAG
>Ga0181594_10006415_pt1 | contig 10195 bp, 8 predicted proteins | sample 071ome_18_FD_145603 | JGI IMG/M metagenome (GOLD analysis project Ga0181594, IMG submission 145603) | Coastal salt marsh microbial communities from the Groves Creek Marsh, Skidaway Island, Georgia - 071413BT metaG (spades assembly) | ecosystem: Environmental > Aquatic > Marine > Intertidal zone...
CAGACGCAGGTTCAGGCGCGTTTCGCCAGGAAGCAGGAAGAACGGCGCAAACATTTGCAGGCTTTCGTCGACCGGTTTCGCGCCAAGGCGACCAAGGCAAAGCAAGCCCAGTCGCGTCTGAAAATGCTGGAAAAAATGGAAGTTGCGGAGACGATCGCCGCCGATTCCGTGTTGCCGTTCCGGTTTCCGTCGCCGGAAAAGCCACTCGCGCCGCCTATCGTGACGATGGAAAACGCCAGCGCCGGCTACAATGGAAAGGCAATACTCTCAAAACTCAACCTGACCATTGCTGACGACGACAGGGTGGGATTGCTGGGGGCGAACGGCAACGGCAAATCGACATTCGCGAAACTGGTCGCCGGGCGAATGGAACAGATGAGCGGAGTTGTACGGCGTCATTCGCGCATGCAATCAGGGTTTTTCGCGCAACACCAGATCGACGAATTGAACCCGGCTGCGAGCGCCTTCAGCCATGTCGCGCAATTGATGCCCGAGGCAAATGAAGCTGCCGTACGAAACCGCTGCGCGCAATTCGGCTTTCCTGGAGACAAGGCCAATACCAAGGTTTCTTCCCTGTCCGGCGGCGAAAAGGCGCGCCTGCTGATGGGACTTGCCACGTTCGAGGGACCGCACCTGTTGATCCTAGACGAACCGACAAACCATCTGGATATCGACAGTCGCACGGCGCTCATTTCGGCGATCAACGCATTTGAAGGCGCGATCATACTCGTGTCCCACGACCGGTATTTGCTGGACGCGTGCGCCGACCGGCTGTGGGTCGTGGAGGATGAAACCGTGCGCCCATTTGATGGCGACATGGCGGCTTACGGCAAATATGTGCTCGAGCGGTCGCGCGCGCAGCAAGCCGGTTCCAGCGCAAGCACCGTAGAGTCGGCGCAAACCATCCAGCGCCGCAACGCCGCCGAGAAGCGCCGCCAGACGGCGCCGCTGCGCAAAAAAATCGAGGCCCTGGAAGCGCGGATCGCCAAGTTCCAGGATCTGCTCGCAAAAGTCGACAACGCCCTCAGCGCACCCGACGCCTTCAGCAGGAACCCGGACAAGGCAGGTGAGCTGGCGCGCCAGCGCGCCGAGCTTGAAAAGGCGATCGCCAGCGCCGAAGATGAATGGCTCACATGCAGCGCGGAATACGAAACGACCAGCGGAGCTTAACCCCATGGCAAAAGTGCACATAAACGGTTGGGATTTTGACTGTCAAATTCGAGGCGAAGGTCCCGACCTCGTCTTCATTCATGGCGAGATACACGGCACGGATTACTGGGAGCACCAGATATCGGAGTTTGCGCGTGATCACCGCTGTCTGACCTACAATCGCCGCGGACATTTCGGAACCGGCGCGCCCGAATATGGTTATTCACTGGAAAACCAGACCCGGGACCTGGAAGGCCTGATAGATCATTTCGCAATTCAGCGGCCTGCGATCGTCGCGGTCGCATTCGGAACCACGATCGCGGCCAATTACGCAATCCGCCATGCGGACAACGTACGTGCGCTTACATTTGTCGCCTGGAGCGAATTGCATGAAGCCCGGCTCTATTTCGACCGCTGGGTAAAGGCAAACGAACGGGTCTGCGCTATACTTGAAACGGAAGGGCGCGAGGCAATGCTGGACTTCCTGCGCCGTGAGGCCGGCCGCAGCGTCTACATGGTGATCAACACGGATTCGCCGATCCGCGAGAAATGTATCCAGCTGTTTGGCCGCCACCCGCTGCACGAATACAGGACCGGAATGCTGGAATTCGCCACCTCGGTTCCTGATCTCATTAAACCGCTTGAGGATGTGACGGTTCCCGCGCTCGGCATTTGCGGCGACAAGGACCCATTTCCCGATCAACCAGAGCAGCTTGCGGGCATGACAAATTTTCGTGAGGCGCCCATGATCGAGGGTGCCGGCAGGTTTGTGCAATGGGAACGCCCGGAAGAATTCAACGCGCTATTGCGTGAATTTCTCAATTCCAATCCGTGACGCGCGCCCAGTTTGTTTTTGCCCCTACATGCCCGGTCAAAAGCCGGGCATGAACGAGGGCAGAAACACCGCAAGCGACGGTATGAGAAACATCAGCGCCAATACTACCAGGTCGGCAACCACAAACGGCATCACGCCGGCAAATATCTTTGTCAGCTCGACATCGGGGATCACGGATTTCACCGTAAAGACGTTAATTCCGATCGGCGGCGTGATCAGGCCAAGTTCCACAACGATGATCACGACAATGCCGAACCATATCATGTAGAGCGACGGATCCATGCCGGAAGCGTCAGCAACGTTTTGCAGCGACGGAAGAAAGACCGGGACAATCAGCAACAGGATACCGATGCTCTCGAATATCATTCCAAGCAATACGCAAATCAGGCAAATAACCAGGGGCAGCGTATAAGGTCCCAGATTCATGCCATCGGTAATATCAACCAATTCGCTGGACAGGCCGGCGAAGTTCATGAATTGCCCGAAGATCAACGCAGCGCCGCCGATGACGAATATCCGCGCCGTAACAATGGCAGCGTCAGCCGCAACCTCGATGTTCTCACGAATGCTCCACATACGGCCGCGCGACAGGGCAAATATGAACGCGCCGACACAACCAACGGCTCCCGCCTCCGTCGGCGTGAAAACGCTCAGATAAATTCCGCCAAGCACGATGCCGAACAACACGATGATCGGCCAGGTCTTGTAAAGCGTGCGCCATTTCTCGGCCCAGGGTACCGGCTCACCGGGCGGGCCCAGTTCCGGTTTAACCAGCACGCTGACGTAAACCGCGCCCAGATAAGACAGCGTCAGGATGATGCCCGGGATGATACCGGCAACAAACATTGCGCCAATGTTGGATTCAGTCACGATGCCGTAAATGATCATCGGCACGCTTGGGGGGATCAGAATACCCAGCGTACCGCCTGCGGCCAGCGTCCCGGATGCCAGTGAATCCTTGTAGTTATAGCGGCGCATTGGCGGCATGGCGACGCGGGCCATAGTCGCGGCTGTCGCAAGAGAACTGCCGCTTACGGCTGAAAACCCGGCGCACGACAAGACTGTCGCCATGGCCAGGCCGCCCTTGAACTTGCCCACCCAGGCGTAGCCTGCCTCATACAATTCGTCGGAAATATTGGCGCGCTGGATCAACGTGCCCATCATTATGAACAGCGGGACGACGGACAGGCCGAACAAGGTCGAGAAATCGAATATCTCCTGCCCCGACAATGTCAGGGCGCCGTTGAGATCGCCACGAATATACCAGAAGCCAAAAAAGCCGACCGCAAGCGTTGCATAGGCCAGCGGGATACCGGCGAAACTCAGGACCAGGATGACGGCAAATGCAATGAGCGCTTCTGTCACAGGGCCGCTCCATCAACGCCGGTTTCCGGTTTGGTCTTTCTGTCGCCCGGGGAATCACCGTCTTCGGTTACCCGCATGGCTTCAATCGGATTTTTGATTGCACGTATCGACATGAGAATGGCGAAAACACAAAGCACCGACATCAAGGCGCCAAGCCACCACCATTGCCAATGGCGGATTTCGGTATCGTTACCCTGCGTGTACATGAAATAGGAGTAGTTCATGATCAGGTAGGTGACCGCGACTATGCCGGCGATATTGGTGACGATCCCGAGCCAGAAATAAAAGCGCGGTACATTGCGTTCGAAGAAGGGCTCGAACAGCGTCACGACGATATGCGACCGTTCGCCAGTCACGATAACGAGGCCCGCAAACACAATCGTTCCGAGCAAATATTCGGTCATTTCATTGCTGCCGAGGATCGGCTGCCCCAGCCAGTAGCGCAGGTTGACGTCGACAAAGGTCAGGCACATCATCAATAGCAGCGCGATGGCCGCCAACCATTTGACGATTACATGCAATACGTTGGTGATGGCTATCATCGCATCGTCCGCTGCCGCCAGCCTGGTGTGCAGCGCACTCCTCGCACAAGAAGTTTATTGGCCTGCGCCGGAAACCAAAGTCCCCGGCGCATTGTTTCCTGGCGTCCCAGCGTCAAACTCGCCGGAAGCCTTCCCGATTATTTTTTCATCAGGCCCGTAATTTCCTTGGCGTAGTCGGCGAGCACCGCATTGCCATCAACACCAACGCCCTTGGCGCGCTTCAACCAGGCATCGATTTGCGGCTTGGCGGCCGCGGACAGATCGGCCTCGAACTTCGAACTGGCCTTGACAAATTTGACGCCGACTTTCTTCAACTTATTCTCCGCGACAACTTCAAAGGCATCGCCATCCTTGCCGATGCGGGCAGCAATCTTTTCGCCCGATACGGACATGATCGCCTTGCGCTGCGCGGCAGTCAGGGCATTCCACTTTTTCAGACTGACCATCCAGGCAAAGGAAGGCATCATGATGGATTTCCTGGTGATGGTTCCGGACTTTGGAAACTGTACCCCTGCGAAATTGACGATACCGGCCCTGGTGGTGCCGGCGAGCCCTTGAACAACCTTGGTCTGAGTGAATTCCGCCATGCGCGCGGCTGGACCAGAAACATGATTTACACCAGCCGCCTTGAGTGTGCGTGACGATGTACCGGCGAGCGCCCACATTTTCATGTTCTTCATATCCGCGATCGAATTGATCGGCTTGTCCTGAGACGTAAAGAATTGAACGCCAGGGAACTGGAACATCGAAATGATCTTGATGCCGTGCTTTTCGTACTCCTGCTTTGCAGCAAAATGCCTGTTCCAAACGCGCCAATATGCGACGGAGGCAATGCTGCTTCCCGCTTCACTGATGAACGGCAGAATGCCAAAAGCGGATCCGACGGCGCGCTTGGCTGTAAAGGCATGGAAAATAAAGGCGCAATCGAATGTGCCGCCAACGATGCCGTCTATCTGCTTGGGCGGCGGCGCGGCGCTGCTCGGCAGGAAACGAACCTTCACTTCACCTTTTGTGACCTTGCGGACATCACGGCCCCAGGCCTTCAGCCCCTTGTTGACGAAATGTTTCGGCCCGGTAAAAACGTTGCAGACCCATGTTGTGGTGGCCTGCGCGCCAGTGCCGATGAGCAGGCTTCCACCCACAAGCGTAGCTATTGCCAACGCAAATTTTTTCATTGTTTCCCTCCTGTGCGAACACCAAATTTGACTTGGCGAAATATATTGTCATTCAGGCGCTAATGTCAGCCGCAGTCCGGCATCAAGTCAAGCACACTTTTGGCGGACCTGCCGGACTGACTACAACGGCCAACCGGAAAACGGACAAACTACAGGCTGTGCCGCACAGCGGCATCTCCGCCCCGTGAATATTTACCGTTGCCGACCGTCGGGCAACAGCAGCAATGCTACCGGCATTCTTTTGCCCATGCTACATCCTTGCGCATGAAACGAGCCAGAAACAATGTCCCCCGTCACCTGGCGCAGGCTGTCCTGACCATTGATCTCGACGCCATTGCGGCAAACTGGCGGTACCTGCGCGGCCGCGTGGCCCCGTCCGAATGCGCCGCTGTGGTCAAGGCCGATGCCTATGGCACGGGTCTCGATCAGGTTGGCCCTGCGCTGGCCACAGCAGGCTGCCAGACGTTTTTCGTGGCCCATTCCAGCGAAGCAATCCGGCTGCGGACCTTGTTGCCGGACACAAGTATCCGCATTTACACGCTCAACGGATTTACCGGAGGCGAGGCGGAGGCGCGCGCCCTGCTCGAAGCAAATGTCCGTCCGGTCATTGGCTGCTTGGAGGATCTGCAGCTCTGGCGCCAGCCGGCTGGTGGCAAAACCATTTCCGGGTTTGGCCTGCAATTGTCCACCGGCATGAACCGGTTGGGTTTCCGGCCCGAGGAAGCGGCTGACATAGCCGCCACGACCAATGCGAACCGGCAGGCTGGAATTGATTTTGTCATGAGCCATTTTGTGGCGTCGGAAGAACCGGCCGCGGCGATCAATCAACAACAGATCGATGCCTTTGCTGCCGTACGCGAGTGTTTTCCAGGTATACCTGCCAGTCTTGCCAATTCGTCAGGCATCTTCCTGCCGCAAAAACCGCATTTCGAACTCGTGCGGCCAGGCTATGCGCTTTATGGCGGCAATCCGTGCCCGGGCCAGCCCAATCCAATGCGGCCAGTGGTGCATCTGACAGCCCCGGTCCTGCAGGTGCATTACGCGATGCCCGGTGAAACCGCAGGGTACAACGGCGTGTGGCGCGCGGAACGCAAGACCCGCCTGGCGGTGATTGGCATCGGCTATGGCGATGGCCTGTTACGCGCTGCCGGCGGCCCGGGCGATCCAGCCAATATCCAGATCGGGGGACACCCCTGCCCCGTGGCCGGACGCGTATCCATGGACTTGACAATACTGGACACGACCGATGCACCGGACGATGCGGTCTTTCCCGGCGCGATCGCCGAAATATTGGGACCCTTTGCCGGCGTCGATGAGCTGGCGGGACATGCGGGAACGATTGGTTATGAAATCCTGACGTCCCTAGGAAGCAGGTACCACCGCGAATACTTGCCGCTTACCTAGCGGGATCGTCCGGAAGCCCGGGAGGTTGTCCCGGCGGAGGGGCGCAGCATGCCTCGCCACCGGTCGCGCGCGCTTCCTGGATCGGCGGACAAGGCACATCGCCAAAAGAGCAGAACACGCAGCAATCTCCCGGCTTGGGCTTCAAGAGAACGCCACAGCTATCGCACTTGAAAAAGAACATGCAGGCGTCGACCGGCATTTCCTCGCGGCGCGCGCTGCCGCACGACGGGCACGTAAGTGTGGAATACAACTCCAAGACGGCAATCCTGTAGTTCGCCTGTAGTTCGCCTGTAGTTCGCCTGTAGTTCGCCTAGCGGATTGTGCAGGACCGGGATCAAATGTCCATGCTGACTGGACAAAACCAGAACGTTCTAGTATTGTTCTAGTCACACTAGCGATTCTGGAGCCGAACCAATGCTCGCCATCCTTGAAAAGTCACTTCCCCGATACGTTTCCTGCGATTTTGACATCGAAAATCCTGCTGGCCGCGCAAATCGGGCCAGGCAAAATGCTCCTGAGTCGCCAGGCAGCACCGAGGATTTCGTTCCGGCCAGCCCGGTAGTCCTGCCTGAAGTCAGGCGCCTGGACGCTTCGCAAGCCCTGGCGGAGGCGCGGTTAAACGTTGCTGCAGCGCTGAAGGACCTGCTGAAGATAGAACAGGCGCTGGAAGCACGGCTGACCGGATTGCAGGAACACATGAGCCGGCGGTGCGCTGCTCCGCAAGCGGAGAGCTAGTTTGGCAAAGTCGCGGAACAACTTTGTCTGCCAGAATTGCGGTACGGTCAGCACCCGCTGGGTTGGCCGTTGCGAGGAATGCAACGCCTGGAACAGCTATGTGGAGGAAGGCGGCAGCGCCGGCATCGGGGCTCGCAATGCACCCGGCAAGGGGCGGATATTCGAACTGGAAGGGTTGAGTGGCAATTCGCCCGAGGCGCCACGCGTCATTTCCGGCATGCATGAATTGGACCGGGTGACCGGCGGCGGCTTTGTTCCCGGATCGGTTCTTTTGCTTGGCGGTGAGCCGGGAATAGGCAAATCGACCCTGTTGATACAGGCTTGCGCCGCGCTGGCGCGGCGTGGAGAACGGGTTGTTTATATTTCGGGCGAGGAAGCCGTGGCGCAAGTGCGGCTGCGGGCCCGGCGGCTCGGCCTTGACGGAGCGGCAGTGGAGTTGGCGGCCGAAACCAGTGTCGAGGATATTTGCGCGACCTTGCGCGAGGGAAAGGTCCCAGCGCTGCTGGTTATCGATTCCATCCAGACGATGTGGACCTCCGCCGTCGATTCTGCACCAGGCACCGTCACGCAGGTACGTGCGGCGGCGCAGGCGCTGATCCGCTACGCCAAAACCACGGGCTCCTGCGTCATCCTGGTTGGCCATGTTACCAAGGACGGACAAATCGCCGGGCCGCGCGTGGTTGAGCATATGGTCGATGCGGTCGCCTCGTTTGAGGGGGATAGTGGTCACCAATTTCGTATTCTTCGCTCAGTCAAGAACCGCTTTGGACCGACCGACGAAATCGGTGTTTTCGAAATGACCGGCGGCGGCCTGCAGGAGGTGGCAAATCCGTCGGCCTTGTTTCTGTCCAGCCGCGAAGGCGCCGCGGCGGGAACCGCGGTGTTTGCGGGAATCGAGGGCACCCGGCCGCTGCTTGTCGAAATTCAGGCGCTGGTGTCGCCAACCGCGTTCGGAACGCCGCGGCGGGCGGTGGTCGGCTGGGACCCGAGCCGGCTGGCAATGGTCCTGGCGGTTCTGGAAGCCCATGGCGGCATCCGATTCGGCCAGCACGACGTCTATCTGAACGTCGCAGGGGGCTTGCGGATCTCTGAGCCCGCTGCCGATTTGGCGGTGGCGGCCGCGCTGGTGTCTTCTCTTGCGGGGACGGAATTGCTGGCGCAGACGGTGTTTTTCGGCGAAGTTGGATTGTCGGGCGCCATCAGGCCGGTCGCCCACAGCACCCAGCGGTTGAAAGAGGCCCACAAGCTCGGATTCGGAGCGGCGATTGCTCCTGCGATCAAGAAAGACGAGGAAAATGCAGTCTCGTTGCGCGCGATCAGCCATATTTCGGCGCTTGTCGCGGATATAGCAGCAGGCGGTACGCGCAGGCGCCGCGAAACCGGGCCGACCGCAATCGCCGCAGAATAATAAAACCGCTGTGGACTAATTGCCAGAATACCGGCGTCCATCCGGCGGCGACGCTGTTTCGGGGTGACGGATTGGCGGACCTCCGGTATAAGGCTATCGCTTCTGCGGGCGGCAGCAGAAACAGGGTGCGTTGTATTCCGATCCGCAGTCACTGACTTTGAATCGCATGATGCCTCCAGCTTTTGCCGTATTGATCAGCTTGCGATTGGACCGCAGCGCCAATACGCCTGCAAGCCGGTTGGGTTAAAAGAGTAAAGCATTGTATTTTGCGAGAACCGGTCGCCACTTCTCGCTCAATGCACTGGTAATACGCGAGCGCCGTTTATGCCCTCATATCTTGATCTTGGCTTGATTGTTGTTGTCCTGGTCTCAGCGCTGTTGTCGATGCTGCGAGGCTTTACCCGCGAGGTACTGGCGATAGCGTCCTGGGGCATAGCCGCGGCCGCCGCCTATTATTTTTATCCGGCCGGAGTGCCATATCTCAAACCCTATATCCCAAAAGAAGCAATCCTGCCCTATGCTTCGGCAGCGATTATATTTTTCCTGACGCTGATCATCGTTTCGCTGATCACGGTAAAAATCTCCGATGCAATTCTCGATTCCAAAGTCGGCGCCCTTGACCGATCGCTCGGGTTCCTGTTCGGGGCGGCCCGCGGGCTGTTGTTGTGCGTTGTAGCCTTCCTGTTCTTCAACTGGCTTGTACCGGACAAGTCGCAGCCGCAATGGGTCAAGAATGCAAAAACACGGCCGCTGCTTCAAAACACCGGTGAGCAGTTGATGGCGTTGCTGCCGGATGATCCGAACAACACGTTCCTGAAGAAGTTGCGTCCCAAGGACCTGAACACCAAGCCAGCGGGAAACCCGGCCAGTTCGCAGTAAATTGGACAGACCTTTTTTACGGTTGATAATGCGTGCCATGCTGTAATGGATTCGCTTCGTCGAAGTCGGGGACCCGCGCCAGCAATGCCGCGCCAGATCTACACGTGAGCAACGATCCCAGACCAGGGTTTCTAGTGACGATGGACAAGACATTGGGCAAACCCGCGGACGCGATCAGACCGGGAACAGCGATGAAGGAAATCAGCCAGCAGGAGCTGGAATCCGACAGGTTGCATGAAGAATGCGGGGTATTTGGTGCATTCAATTGCGGCGATGCGGCCGCATTGACAGCGCTTGGTCTGCACGCATTGCAGCATCGCGGCCAGGAGGCGGCCGGAATAGTCAGCTTCGATGGCGAGCACTTCCATTCGGAACGGCGCATCGGGCTGGTCGGCGATTATTTCTCCAAGGTTTCAACCATCGAACGGCTGCCGGGCCCGGCTGCAATCGGTCATGTGCGCTATTCTACCCAAGGCGAACCGGCTTTGCGCAATGTTCAACCGCTGTTCGCGGAACTCCATTCCGGCGGTTTTGCGGTTGCCCACAATGGCAACCTAACCAATGCAGCGGCCCTGCGCCGCGATCTCATCGGCGGCGGGTCGATCTTCCAGTCGACGTCGGATACCGAGGTCATTCTTCATCTGGTGGCGCGCAGCCGCAAGGATCGCCTGCTGGACCGGTTCATCGAGGCTGTCCGGCAATT
>Ga0181594_10006420_pt1 | contig 10192 bp, 8 predicted proteins | sample 071ome_18_FD_145603 | JGI IMG/M metagenome (GOLD analysis project Ga0181594, IMG submission 145603) | Coastal salt marsh microbial communities from the Groves Creek Marsh, Skidaway Island, Georgia - 071413BT metaG (spades assembly) | ecosystem: Environmental > Aquatic > Marine > Intertidal zone...
CAACGCCCGTCCCGCTTTTTCGATCGCTGATTCGTGTTCCCCTCGTCCCATCGCCCGTCGCGCCTCCTCCATCATCACCGCCGCCGTCGATCCGCCTTCACCGTCCGCCATCGTGCGTCGTCCGTCGTTCGTTCGTTCGTCGCGTCGGACTCTGTCGCGTCGTCATTCAAATTTCATTCAAATTTTTAACATTCATTCATTCAAACGCAGCTGTACCACCACACGCGGGTGTTTTCTAAACCCTAAAGAGAAGAACGTCTTGATCGACACCCTCGTTTACACGCATACAGAGTATGTACCTTTTGATCGTATTATATATCCAATTAATGAGATAAATGACTCTCATTTATGGAACCCACCGAGAAGGAACGCGCGCGAATTCGGCGACCGGGACGACAGAGACGACAGAGACGGACGACGACGCCGACGACCGCGGGACGGAGACGGAACGAGCGATCGCGCGATTCGATTCGTAAAGCGCGTTCGGTGATTCGTACCGGTGCGTCGATCGGTGCGTTGGCGAGCGAACGATCGATCGATCGCGAAGAGCGCGATTCGAGTCGTTCGGTTTGAGTGACGACGACGATGACGATGACGATGATGACCATGGCGACGACGACCCGGGACGTCGGTGACCGCGGAACGGTCGCGCGACGTCGTTCTCGCGGTCTTCGGGGCGGTCGCGGACGAGGGCGACCGACGGGACCGCGGTGCGACGCGATCGGACGCGGACGAAACGGACCGACGCGGACGGGACGCGGCGGAGACTGGGTCGCGTTCGGGGACTCTTCTTCCGAGGGTTCACCGGCGGTAGATGGGGCGGGGACGCGGACGCGGGCGATGAGTGGGATGGGGTCGAGTTCGAGCGGGGCGTCGAGCGGATCGGCACCGGTGGCGTGGACGACGTCGGCGTCGGTTGGACGGGTGGCGCTCGCCGCGGCGTTGGCGACGCGAATGAGAAAGACGAGCGGAAACGCCGCGTGGAAGGCGTCGTCGGCGCGGGTTTCTTCGTCCGTGGGCGTGACGGTGCGCGCGGTTAGTGATTCGGAAGATTCTCGCTCGTCGTCGTCGTCGACGACGTCGTCGTCGTCGCCGTCGTCGAACGCGTGGTTGTACGAGGACGAAAAGAAGCTCGGGTCGCCCGGGGGGGCTTTGGACGGCGTCGCGAGTCGAAACGGAGGTGGGGATTCGTCCGCGACGACGACGGCGGCGGATGGGTCGGACGCCGCGACGCGAGTGCGCGAAGGGAGTTCGAGACACGAGCGACACGCCGGTCATTATTTAAGCAAACCCTACGCCGTCTATCGCATCGACGCCAAGGGACAACGGGTGCCTTACAAGCAAATTATGACGCGGCGACAGCTGTTGAGAGATACGGATTTGTCCCCTCGTGATTTGCGCCGGATCGATCCGACGCTCGGTCAGACGACGAACACGCCCGCTGTGATTGTTCGCGAGGATTCCGTCCTGGTCAATCTCGGGGTGCGCATCATCATTTGCGCCGATCACGCGTTGTTGCTCGAACCGGATACGATGATGTCTGTCAACTTTCTCGAGTCGTGGACGTCGCGCTCGAGCGCGGCGCCCGAGGGTTCGTCGTCCGAGGGCATGGAAGTGCTTCCGTTCGAGCTCACCATGGTTGAAGCGGCGTTGCAAGAAACGTGCGCGCAGTTGGAGAATAGATTGGAGCACTGCACGCGAAGGTACCGAGCGCTCGAGCGCAAGCTGCAGACGGGAATCGAAAAGACGACGTTTGACGAGTTGAGATTTATGAAGCAGGCGCTCGTGCAGCTCGAATCCCGCGCCTCTGCGGTGCGAGACGAGCTGTTGGAAACCTTGGATGACGAGGATGACATTGAGCGCATGACGCTCTCGTCCGCAGCCACGGGAGAGGCTAAGGAGGAGGAACAAGAAGAGGTGGAAAACTTGCTCGAGTACTATGTGCAACAAACCGAGGCGGTGCACAGCGCCACCGAGGCGTTGTTGGAAAACACGAGAGATTTAGACGAGAGCATCTCCGTCACCCTCTCTGCCCGCCGTCTCGAGGTGAGCAAGATTGAATTAATGCTCTCCATCGCCTCTTTCGCCGCCGCCATCGGTGCCGTCGTCACCGGCATCTTTGGTATGAACTTGACGTCCACCCTCGAGTCGAGCGTCGCCGCTTTTTACCTGTGCACGAGTCTCTTGCTTTCCTCGTGCATCGGCATGTCCGCCTGGCTCTACCGCTTTTGCAAAAAGAGAAACATTCTCTAAAGACCACGAGAACGAGAAGAAGAAGTGGTTGTAAAAGACGGGAGAGGCGGCGGCCAAAAAGTACAAAACTTTCTCTCGCAGTTCGCATTCCGACGAATAAAAATTGTTGAAATTAATTTAATCATCATCACGCCAACCTACAAAGACTACTACTACGCGCTACGCCTACGCCTACGACCAGACTAAGACTTCCGACGCCTCTCCGCCCATTTTTCCTTCGCCCTGTCCGCGTCCGTCTCCCCTCTCAAAACCTCCCCTTCCGTCACGTCCTTGTGCGGCCTCGGCCACTTCATGATCGGCCCCGGCCACACGACGCGCACGACGCGGTCGAGATCGGTTTCCGTCGCCCCGTGTTTCCGAAGCATCGCTCGAATCGTCGACGTGCGCATCGCGCGCATCGCGTTCGACGCCATCGTCGTCACGCGCGTCATCGTCATCGTCGTCGTCGTCGTCGGTGAGTGCGGTCGGGCGCGCAAGCCGTTACGAATGTGATTGAATTTCCAGTTGGATCGCGCGCCGTCCCCCGCACTGCGCGACGCCGCCGAACGACGGAGGACGACGGGTATTTACTTATACACGCGCGGATGGGGTTGCGAAGCAGGGACGCGCTGGCGCGGGCGAATTCCGTCGTGAACGAGCGAAACGCGCGCGCCGGGAGAGTGCGTCGGAACGCGTCCGCACCGACATCGAAAGCGTCGGGTAACAAGACGACGACGACGGAGACGACGACGACGACGGGGAAACGACGGGATGAAACGCGTGGGGGATTATTCAGTCAAGGGAGGCGGAAGAAGATCCGATGGCCGGATATGGAAAACTCGACGAGGGAAGTGACGGCGAGCGGACGCGAGGTGGTCGTCGAGCTGGACGTCAAAGACGAGGACGGAGACGGTCCGGCGTCGTCGTCTTCGATCGCGAACGACGGAGCAGGAAAAGGAGGAGAAACGAAACCGCGTTTACGTCAATCACTCGAGACGACGATCGAGTACACCCCGAGCGCGAGCGAAGATTCCATGCACGGCGACGCGTTCAACCGTCTCCCATCCGTCGGCGCCGGCGCCTACGTCCGAGGCTACGACGATTCGGACGAGGATAGCGCATCCGACGAACACGATCGCGCCATGCGTCGGGCGGTTCGTGAGCTCGAGTTTGCGAATCAGGGTGATTCGTGTTCGTGTTGCGTCGTCATGTAATCTAAACGGTTAGCGATTTGTAGTAGGTACGTCAAACGTGTTGGGCGCTCGCGTCGCTTTTGGACTTCACAACGACACGCATGCACACCACATCCAAGACCACCGTCAACGGCGCGTCGTCGTCGTCGTCGTCGTCGTCGTTTGGTACAAAGTGTCGTCGCACTCGTCGATCCGCCGTCGTTCCCCGCGCTGCGTCGAACGAAAACGAAAACGAAAATGATGGTCAAGTTATCGGCATCAACTTTGGCATTGGACGAGGTTCACGAGCGATGTACGACGACGTGAACGGCGGACCGACGACGTACGTCGACGGACCACTGGATAGGCTTGCGATTTCACTCTTTAACGCCAAACTCGCGGCGGTGGTGAACGCGAAAGATTCCGAAGATGACGATTTGGATAGCAACGCGGCGGGGTTCGATCGATTGGTCGCGTTGGCGGATCGCGTGGGCGAAGGACGAAGCGTAGAGGAACAGCGAACGGCGGTGACGGATGCGTTGCTGAGTATCATACCCGCCCCGGTGCGGTATTTATTTAAAAAGCTCATCAAACCGTCGAATTGGGTGGATGAGATGAACGCGGTGGTGACTCGAGAGGCGTTCGCGTGGTTGGTGGGTCCGTGCGAGATTATCCCGAGAGAATCGGACGGCGTCATGGCGTCGGTGCGTTTGAGAAAGTGTCGGTACTTGGAACAGTGTGGATGCACGGCGTCGTGTACAAACTTTTGTAAGGTTCCGACGCAGAGGTTTTTTAAAGAGGCGTTTGGGGTAGACGCGACGTTGGCGCCCAATCACGAGGACGGGTCGTGCGTCATGACGTTTGGCGTCGCACCGGATGCGAAAGATCCGGCGTTTAGCGCCCCGTGTTACGCGACGTGTAAAAAGGCGAGCGCGACCTCGTGCGAGTCGGGCCAGCCTTGTCACAGGTTGGGTGAACAACCTCGAGGGTATTAGAGTTAGTTTGTGTACTAGTAATCGGATGGCGATGCGCGTCTCGCTCCTCCACCGTGATTGTTTGCCTCTTTCCGTAGGAAAGGCATATGAGATCTGTATGATTATTGTGATTAAAATGGATGGAATGGAGTAGAGTTTCGTGCGTTTGTTTCCTTCTTTCTTTACCACGGAATTTGCAACCCGTCTTCGCAATTGATGAAGAGCCCGTTGTACTCGGGAGTCATCAAACCAATCTCGTGCATGACGCGCTTCGCGCCGACAGAGGCGTCGACGGCGCCTTCAATCTCCCAAATTTTCGCATACTTGGCCGTCATATCCGTCTTGTTGAAACCCGGGTGAAGGATTTGCACCATGACGCCCTCGTGCTTGAGCTCTTGCGCCAACAATTTCGCGCCCATGTTTGCCGCCGACTTGGACATGTGGTGTCCGTAGTCGCCGCCGCTCGGATTTTGCACCTCGCGCCACGTCACGGACCCACCTTGCGAAGTCACCATGGCAATCTTTGACCCTTTAGGAATCTTCCCGGCGCGGTAGAGCGCGTAAGACACGCGAAGCGGACCGACGGCGCAAATGTCAATCATCTTCAACTCTTCGTCAAACGCCATGGAACCATCCGTCACTTTTTCCACCGGTTCGTAAAAGTACCCCGCGTTGTTAATCACCACATCCAGAGGTTCACCCACCGCTTGCGCCATCTTTTCACAGCTCGCCGTATCCGTCACATCCACCCCCTCGATGATTTGTTCCGGTTTCAACGCGTTCAACTCTTCGCTCGTCCTTCGGCACGTAGCCACCACGCGCGCCCCTTTATCCGTCAACTCTCTGCACAACGCCAACCCAATCCCTCGGTTTGCCCCCGTCACGAGCACGCGTTGGCCTCTCAAAAACGCCCCGTCGTACACGCTATCGATATCCATCACCCTCGGCGTGTTTGCCGCCTTTGCCGCCGCGAATCGGTTCACTTGGTTCGCCAGCGTGAACCCATCCGGTGGGACGTCAGAGGTGAAGACGCGCTGTGCGTCGTCACCGCTCATGGCTTTCGTCGCGTGCGCGCGCGCCCGTCGAACGGCGAACGAACGGCTTCGGTGGTTACGATGATGCGAACCGCGTCCTCCGAACGCGCGCAGTGCGGTGAACGTGACGGTCGAACGGGCGGCGACGGCGTGAACCATTCGTACGATCCGTCGTCGTGTGACGTCTGACGCGCTCGATCGATCATCTTTCGAGATGATTGATGGACGTGCGTCAGTGAACGACGCGCGCGCGCGCGCGATGTGGCGAACGGTGCGACGGTTGGATGCGTACACGCCCGCGGCGAAACACCTGACGACGCGAACGAACGCCGGGGCGTACATTTCGCTCGTGGGTGTCGCGCTCATGGTACTGCTTGGTGCGTCCGAGTTGATTGATTTCTTAACCCCGACGCACGCGAAAACGATGAGCGTGGACGCGACGGTGAGCACGGAAGGAATGATGGTTGATTTAGACGTGACGTTTCCGCGAGCGCCGTGTCAGGTGTTGTACGTGGATGCGTACGACGCGAGCGGGAAACACGAGGTGGACGTGCGAGGACGGTTGATAAAGACGCGTTTGGACGCGGCGGGACGATCGAAAGGGGATTACGAGAGCGCCGGTGGTGTCGATCTCGGTGGTTTAGTGTTGTTTCAGCGAAGGCCTGATCATGGGAACGAACTTAAGCACGCAAAGATGGATATGGAGGGATGTAGGATTCACGGGAAAGTGCGGGTGCAGCGCGTCGCGGGGAGTCTCAGGATATCGACGGGACCGGAGAGTTACGGAATGTTGCGCGAAGTCTTCAAGGATCCGTGGGAAGTGGATGTGAGACATCGAGTGGATCAGTTTGCTTTCGGTGAATCTTTTCCGGGATCGGTCAATCCGTTGAACGGCGTGCGAAGACGAGAAGAGAAGAGCGGCGTGTACAAGTACTTTATGAAGGTGGTGCCGACGACGTACTCCACGTCGAGAGTGTTGTTGGGTCTCCTACCGTGGACGTCGGTGTTGCGTACGAATCAGTACAGCGTCACCGAACACTACGTCCCGAGCGAAAGCTGGGTGCAGATGCCGCAGGTGTTCTTCATTTACGACTTGTCCGCCATCACGGTGAACATTGTCGTTCAGGCGAAGAGTTGGTTATACTTTCTCACAAAAACTCTCGCAACTTTGGGCGGCGTGTTCGCGCTCACCCAGATGGTCGATCGATACTTTGCGGTGGTGTTGCGCATGCAACAAGAAGGGGCGAAGAAGCGTGCGAGCGCGCCTTACTAGCTACAGTAGAAAATTTACATGTTACATCACGATAACTAGCCAGAGTTCTCGGGTTTCTCATCCTATAATCAATACGTGCGACAGCCAGTTTTGCTTGGACGCGTCCGTGGCGACGGGACGAAATCCGATGAGACTCTCGTCGTCACAGCTGTACACTTTACGGAAGGCGACGTTCAAGTCGTAATCAAAATCAACATTTTCCGCTTCGCGGCCCATGCACACGTTGTCGCGAACCGGAACGACGACGAAATCGCTCTCATCGCCTTGGCGCGAGGAATCTAAATAGCGCGACCGCAACTGCACGCGTTGATCGGGATCCGCTCCGAATTGGGCGATTTTACCTTTTGTGCACTTTGCGCAGACACCTTCTACGAATGGAGCGCACGGCTTGATTGCCGAAAGCGAGCTGCGCTCATCCTTGCCGCCCGTGCTCTCCTGTTTGCTCGCAGTGTTTCCCTGCGACAGAGCTCTCTGAGTCGTTTGGATGGCTTGGTTGAGCCATTCTTCTTCGTCATCTTCGTCTTCCCATTCTATGCCATCCATGATTTGCTCGATTGCAATCTCTTCGCTGGGTTCTTTAGGAGAATTCTCCACATTTGCAGCGATGCCTCCTTCGTACCGCTGGGCGATTTGCTCCAAGTCGGCGGTATCAAAATCGTCATCCATCAGCTCGGGAGCGGCGTAATCGACTTTCATTGGCGATGGCACCTTTTGGAAAAAGTTCGTAATCGGCACGCTTCGCACCACCTTTCGGGGAGATGCGCCGATGGAGACGCGCTTTCTCTTTGATTTCACCTCAACAGAGTTCACTTTACTCGCTGGTTCGTCTTCTCCCGGCGGATTCTCCGCATGGCACGCAAAAAACTGTCGCAGACTCTCCAGTTGTTCACCGAAATGAGACTTTGGCTTACTCATCGCCGGCTGCAACCACTTTGGAAGTGAAGAAATGTTCTGGCGATTGAAGCGTTCGTCGACGAGCATGATGGCGCCGTGATCAAAACGATGTCGCAGGCAGCGCCCGACAGCTTGATTCAACGCTCTAAATGCCTGCTGATCGTACCATCTCGCACCACTCAGAAGTCCGCGACTACGTCCCTCGTCGTTGTAGCTTCTCTTTTGCAAGACGAGCGGATCTTTCGTGTTTGGATACGGAATGCCGACGCAGATGACGGCGCGCGCGTTGGCGTCGGCGAAATCGATGCCTTCGCTCACCTTTCCTCTGCACACGGCGAGAAAGATCGCGCCGCGGGTACGGACTGATGGAGGTGCAGGCGCGTAGGGATGCTTTGCTGCCGCAACACTCTGGCGAACCGCCGCGTAGTACTTTTTCAGTACGTTGTCGAGAGTGACTGGCTTTTTGCCGTTCGTCGTCATTTTGCCCGGCTCTTGGAAAATCGTCTTTCCAGTCTGCGATTCAATCGCTTTCCAAGCCCCGGTTTCCTTCCATCTACGTGTGATTGTTTCCATCATGCTGTACGAGGGAAAGAAGACGAGCATTCCGTGTGGCGTGACTGTCGCCCACTCTTTCAGGCTGGCGGCGAGCTCGTCTTGAAACACATGGTTTCCTCGCGATTTGTAATCCGCCTTGAGTGGTTTATCGGTCGGGCCCATGGCGACGATGCGTCCCCACACCTGGCGGTCCATATCCACGCAGTGTTCCGCTTCCATGCTGACGGGGAATTCAACACCGAGCTCGCTCGCGAACGAGCTGAGCGGCGAGAGCGTACCGGAAGTGAGGACCACAGATCTCGCGCCGCGTCTTCCGGTGAGCTCGCGGAACGCCAAGGCTGGATTCAGCGCGCGGAAATCAATTTTGACGATGTGTTCATTCGGTAACCGATCCAGAGAAGACTTTGCGCGCTGTGTCGACACTGGTCGCTCGCCCTCGATAGTCTTGGTGAGTGTGATTCGGTAATCTCTAGCCGAATGTTCGCCGTTGGACAACAAGAACTTGATCGGGTGAAGTAATTTCTCACACGTCACGAAAACACCACCGGGAAATCTCTCCTTTGACTCTTTGATATCCTGGTTGTATTTCGTAATCGTCGAGAGAGCGCGCATGAGGCTCGCGATGTTTTCCTGTGTGAGGTGCTCACAATTTATCGATCGCATCAACCTTTCTCCTCGAATCATCGCGCTCCAAGCGTTCGTCGTCTGGGGAACTTGCTCGAGGCTGTATTCATCTTTTGACGGATCTGAAATGTTCAACATCCATGAATAAAGAGCCTTGATGGATTGGAAAACCATTTCGCACTCGTCAGAGTTGGCGGTGATCCGCTTGCGCATTTCGTCGAGACTATCCAACGCGTTGGCGACATCCTCCAACGCCACCTCCCCGCCCGCAGCTTCTCGCGCCACGTCTTCAATGTTGTGCGCCTCGTCAAAGATTATCAAAGATCCTTCTATGTCAATGTCCATCGCCGCGCGCGTCCTCGGATCCATGATGTAATTGTACGGTGCGAAAATCAACTCGGCGTTGCTGTCGGCGGCTAAAATTTTCGACGCAAAGTACGGACATCCCTTTTTACTTTTTCCCATGTCCACTAAATCCTCGATATCCAAAGGCACCGGCGAGCTCTTCGCCAACGACGCCAACTTGCTCGCGTTCTGGCCCGCGTAATAACACCCGCTTTTTCCTTCCCCGGACTCATCCATCATTCGTCGACACTCCTCGTTGACGTTACCGCTCCTCTTCACCTTTGCGTTGACGCAGTAATTTTCTCTCGATCCCAACACGACGGATTGCGGTCTGTACGACGTCCTTTTCAACTCTTTCACCACCTGCTCTATTTGCGAGTGCGTTCGCGTGCAATAGAAAACCTTGGGTTTCGGTTTACGCCCTCGTCTCTTCGTCCGCTTTTTCAATCCGTCCGATCCATCCGAAGCCTCTTCGCTCGCGTCGTCCCGCTCGTCCTCCGCGTCCGCCTCGTTCGCGTCCGCGTCCGCCTCACCCTCACCCTCCCCACCCATCAACTCCGCCTCCAACCACGCCAACCCGGCGCACAACAGCGCGAGTGACTTCCCGCTCCCCGTCGGGCTCTCTATCAGCGCGTGCGCCCCTTTCGTCGCCGCTCGAACGACGTTGGACATGACCGCGATCTGTGACCGGTACGGCGTCGGCAACGGAAATCGCACCTCGACCCCGCACATCGTTCGTTTCCATCCCGCGGGCGTTCGCCGCGACGGCGTCGTCGTCGTCGTCGTCGACGGGGTCGTCGCCGTTTGCGTCGACGTCGACGGTCGGTGCGGTCGCGGCGGCGTCGCCGCGCCGGCGTCGGCGTCGGTCGGCATCGTCGCCGTCCAGCGAGCGCGCAGTGGAGACGCGACGGGACGGGACGCGACGCCGAGGGGGACAAGGTAAGGTGCCTAGATTTTACGGAGTAGGGTGCCTAGTTTTGTACCTGCCGCGATCCCTCGACGCGCGCGACTACGCGGCGAGCTCTGTGACTTTTTATCAAGTATCATGATGAACATGTGCGAGCAAAATGTGGAATAGCGTGCCTATGG
>Ga0181594_10006432_pt1 | contig 10181 bp, 10 predicted proteins | sample 071ome_18_FD_145603 | JGI IMG/M metagenome (GOLD analysis project Ga0181594, IMG submission 145603) | Coastal salt marsh microbial communities from the Groves Creek Marsh, Skidaway Island, Georgia - 071413BT metaG (spades assembly) | ecosystem: Environmental > Aquatic > Marine > Intertidal zone...
CAAGGGACGGCTAGTGGTCTTCGGCTACCCGCTTATAGAGATCCTGTTGCTGTGGGGCGTTGCCTCTCTGATCGGCTGGGGGTGGGCGCTGCTCGGCCTTCTCGCAGGTATCCCCATCGGCCTTGCCCTCATGCGCAATGCAGGATCCACTGCCGCGACGATGATGCGTCAGGCCAACACCGATCCCGAGGCTGCTGCGGCTGCTGCCGGATCCAGTGTCGGGCAATTCTTCGCCGGGTTGCTCTTCTTGGTTCCGGGATACTTCACCGATCTGCTGGGGGCTGGTCTGCTGATTCCCGGGGTTCGGAGCCTGGTCGGTCGCCGGCTTTCGACGTCGGTCGAAAATCGTCAATGGATGTCCAAAATGCCGGGATTCCCTGGATCAGGCGAGATCATCCAGGGCACTGTGGTCATCGAAGACCTGCGTTACGAGCAGGACCCTGACGAGGAGACCGGGCGAGGCTCGGCAGGGGAGATCCCCCCAGGGAACTAGACGGTCCTGTTCGGTCAATGACCGTTGAGGCGCTGGACTCGCCCATTTATCGGAAGCCATCGTGGAAATCTTGGTAGGGGATGGGAACCGAAATGTTCGACACGACGTCCTATCGCTAACCAGTTCACTAGTGGGCTCGAGGACGCGACTCACGCGAACACGGACCCGACCACAAGGGAGGCGGCAATGGGCGAAACCTCGATGAAGGGCACCCGGCTTGGAGCCCTGAGTTACGAGCGTGACGAGAACGTGGCACCGGCGGAGCGTCGGATCGTTCGATACGTCTGCCCCGAGGGCCACGTGTCCAATGTGCCCTACTTCGTCGATGCAGACGAGATCGGTCGGGAGTGGACCTGCAAGTGCGGGGCAACGGCCATCGCGGACGAAATCGAGCCGGACGAGCCCAAGGCCGAGAAGCCGGCTCGCACTCACTGGGACATGCTGATGGAGCGTCGGACGCGCGCCGATCTAGAGGAACTGCTCGAAGAACGCCTCGCACTTCTCCGCGAGACGCGCGAGGAGCTTCCGAAGTCGGCCTAGCGGGCCAAGAGCGCTACCACCACGATCAGCACCGCAACAGCTGCGCCGATCCCAATCCAGGGGGCGAGCCTGGAGCGACGTTGGTACACCGGTTTGCCGGTGCCATCGGAAATCTCACCCGCCCTGCGCAGTTTGTCGTTCTCTCGCGCAATGCGCGCGGCTTTCTGCGCTCTCTCCTCGGCGGACGGCTCTTTGGGGCCAGCGGCGAGGAACCCTTCGTCGGGAATGAAGTCCGGGATATCAGGGACGTCGTCGTCCCCGCTCGGTTCCGGAGGTGACGTCGTCATGGACCCAGCATCGCATGACTATCGAGAATGCAAGACGAGCGACGGGGGACTAGTCGGTGCCGGCGTCGAAGGCCGATCGATCGTTGGCCTCGTCCAACCCTCGGTCGACGGCCCGCTCCTCGGCGCTAGCTTCCCGGTCGGCAATGCGTCCAGCGATTCCAGGTCGAATGTCACCCACGAGTTCCACGTGGCCATCGCGCAGGGTTCCCAACGCCGCGTACATCTCGAGCTTCGCGCGCGAATCGGAGATGTCTAGGTTGCGCATGGTGAGCTGCCCGATGCGATCATCCGGTCCAAACGCGGCATCCTCGGTGCGCTCCATCGACAAGCGATCGGGGTGGTAACTGAAGGCCGGACCTTCGGTGTTCACGATCGTGTAGTCGTCTCCGCGACGAAGCCGAAGTGTGACGCTTCCGGTTACTGCGCTCGCGACCCATTTCTGCAAGGACTCCCGCAGCATCAACGCTTGCGGATCCAGCCACCGACCCTCGTAGAGCAGTCGACCCAACCGGCGCCCTTCAGCGTGATAGTTCGCAATGGTGTCTTCATTATGGATGGCGCTGACAAGTCGCTCGTATGCAATGAACAGCAGCGCCATACCAGGAGCTTCGTAGATGCCTCGACTCTTGGCCTCAATGATTCGATTCTCGATCTGGTCAGCCATACCAAGCCCGTGCCGCCCACCGATCGCATTGGCTTCGCGTACTAGCGCGACGGGGGAGTCGAATGTCTGGCCGTTGATGGCCACTGGGCGACCCTGCTCGAAGGTCAGCGAAACATCCTCGGTTTCGATGGCGACCGATGGATCCCAGAACCGTACGCCCATGATCGGCTGCACAATCTCCAGCGAGACATCGAGATGCTCGAGAGTCTTGGCTTCGTGCGTTGCGCCCCAGATGTTGGCGTCGGTCGAGTAAGCCTTCTCCGCGCTGTCACGGTAGGGCAGATCACGCTCGGTGAGCCACGCGCTCATTTCAGCGCGACCGCCAAGCTCACGGACGAAGTCCGCATCAAGCCATGGTTTGTAAATGCGCAATGCAGGATTGGCCATCAGGCCGTAGCGATAGAACCGCTCGATGTCGTTGCCCTTGTACGTCGATCCGTCACCCCAGATGGAGACGTCGTCGTCCGCCATGGCCCGCACCAGCATGGTTCCGGTGACCGCTCGGCCTAGGGGAGTGGTGTTGAAGTACTGGCGTCCACCGGAGCGGATGTGGAAGGCGCCGCACGCGATCGCCGCGAGGCCTTCCTCAACCAGCGGGCCCTTGCAATCGACCAGTCGGGATGCCTCGGCGCCGTACTGGCTTGCGCGACCAGGTATTGAGGCGATGTCCGGTTCGTCGTACTGGCCGATGTCCGCGGTATAGGTGAATGGGATAGCGCCCTTCTCACGCATCCACGCAACAGCAACCGACGTATCAAGGCCACCAGAAAAGGCAATTCCCACGCGTTCGCCGATGGGCAAATTCGCTAGCACTTTGGACACGGCGCACAGCCTAGGACCACGCCTTCCACCGCTGATCGGACGGCGTGCTGTGTAATAGATGGATGCAGTCCCGAATAGTCGCATCGTCACTAGCCACTGCTGTTGTCTTGACCATGTCCACCATTGGTGCGATTTCCCCGGCTGTAGCCGAAGACGCGACCGCTGAGGTCGTTGCCGTGGACGTCGGGGGACTCAGTCCAGCGGGAATATCTATCATCGGAACCGGCCAGAACCTGCCGTCAATGAATTTTCCTGGTGATTGGGATATCGGGCCGGAAGCCGGAAAGCAGGTCATCGCCTACCAGGTGGACTCCGCACAAGCTGATAAAGCCGCCGTCGCTGCGGCAGCCGTCCAGTGGACTCGTTCGTGGCTGAAGCGTGCATGCCCGGGTGTGAAGCCTGCTGCGGTCCGAAACTGCCGAGCCATGGCCGTTTTCGACGTTGACGACACGCTGGTGGATGACTTCGTTGTTGGGCTGAGGAGTCAGCCGACCTTTACCTACGATCCAGCGGTTTCCAATCAGGCTGTGGCCACTTGCGAGGCCCCCGTCAACGAGCCGGTGCGTCAGGCGTACGAGATCTTCCGGTCCTGGGGCGTGGCCACCGCGATCGTGACGGGACGCTCACAGTCCCAGCAGGCAGCCACTATGGAGTGTCTAGGAAGACTCGGGATGAGCGACTGGGATTCGCTGACGTTTCGGCCTTCGAGCAGCACAGGACCAGCCGCTGACTACAAGAAAGCTGCGCGCGCTGGGCTCGTCGACAACGGCTGGAAGATTGGGCCAAGCATCGGTGACCAGATCAGCGACATGTCCTATGGCTCCCTGGGCCGCGGGTTCTTGCTGCCAAACGTCCGCTATTACTTGCACTAGCAGGTGTGGTGTCGGGCGGTAGGACTGCCAACGTGGGATTAAGCCGATAATGCACATTATGTCCGTGCACAGAGATACACTCGAGGGGTGACTTCCAGCCCCACCCACTGGGACACCTCCTACTCCGGCGACTACACAACTCGCGGCTGGTTCCAGGCCGCAGCGGATCCGAGTTGGCAACTCATCGGTGGCCTGAATCCGCAAACCTCTGCAGTGGATGTCGGTGCCGGCGCATCCGTCTGGGTCGATGAAGCCATCCACCGCGGCTGGACCGATCTGAGCGTCATCGACTGGTCTTCTGTAGCCCTTGGACTCACCCGGAGGCGCCTCGAGTTGCGCGCCGACTCCGTCCAGTGGATAGAGCATGACATTTTGACCTGGACTCCCCCTCGGTCCTACGGCCTCTGGCACGACCGCGCCGTCCTGCACTTTCTGTTGAACGACGACGACCGAGCCCGGTACGCCGATGTCCTGCGGGCGGCGACCACGCCTGGCTCCGTCGTCGTTATTGGCGGTTTCGCGCCCACCGGTCCTGAGATGTGCGCCGGGCTGCCCGTACGACGTCAGTCCCTGGCTGACTTCGAGGCACTCTTCGACGGCGATTTCACAATCGAACAATCGTTCGAGCAGGTGCACGTGAGACCCGACGGAGATACCCAGGACTACCTGTGGGTGAGAGCAATTCGTGGGTGACATGACGATCGCCATGCGTCGAGCCACCAACGGCGACATAGACCTGCTGCGCTGTTGGGAGCACGCGGATCACGTAGCCCCCGTCATCGGCACCGGGCCTGGCTGGGAATGGGAAACCGAGATCAACGTCGATTGGCAGGAAGTCTGGGTGTGCGATGTGGACGACAGTCCGATCGGCGTTGTCATCCTGCTCGATGCCGCCGGCGAACCTTGCCACTATTGGGACACCGAGACCGAACGGGTCTCCCCCACCACCTTCGCCATTGATATCTGGATAGGCGTGCAAGACGCCATCGGACGCGGTTACGGCACTGCCATGATGCAACACGCCATCGCGCGCGCATTCGACGTACACGGCGCACAGCGCATCGTCATTGATCCCCTCATCACCAACGAGCGGGCGATCAGTTTCTATCGAAGCCTTGGATTCGTAGAGGTAGGCCCGCGTCGGTTCGGTAACGACGATTGCCTGGTACTGGAACTCTGGGCCGATTGAAACACCCCTCTGCCCTCCGCGAACGGCCACTGCATAACAGTCGAACGGCCAGCCAGTAACTCCCCAGTGGCCACTGATGGGAGGCGCGCAGGCCTTCGGCCTGCTCGCCTGTTACTGGCTGGCCACTGACTTGTTACTGGCTGGCCGTTCGATGGTTTAGGGGGAAGGGATGTGCTCTAGTTCCTCGGGTCGCGGGCACGAGCAGACCAGGTTTCGATCGCCGTAGGCGCCGTCAATTCTGCGAACCGGTGGCCAATACTTGCCGTTCTCCATTCCCGGGGCCGGGAAGGCTGCCAGCCTCGCCGGGTAGGCGTGTTCCCACTCCCCGATCAGGCTGTCCGCCGTGTGCGGTGCATTCACCAGCGGGTTGTCGTCCCCCGGCCACTCACCTGCAGAAACCGCATCGATCTCCGCCTTGATTGCGATCATGGCGTCGCAGAAGCGATCGAGCTCTGCACGGTCCTCGCTCTCTGTCGGCTCGACCATGAGAGTGCCGGCAACGGGAAAAGACATTGTGGGCGCGTGGAATCCGTAGTCGATCAGTCGCTTTGCGATGTCATCCACACTGACACCACTACTCGCGGTAATGGGACGGACATCGAGTATGCATTCATGGGCCACCGTGCCATTCGGAGCGGTGTACAGAATCGGGAAGTGATCCTTCAGTCGGTGCGCGATGTAGTTCGCAGACAAGATCGCGGTACTCGTCGCATCTCGTAACCCGGTGTCACCCATCATCCGGATGTACATCCACGGGATCGGCAAGATGCCTGCACTCCCCCACGGTGCACCACTGACCGGACCGTTACCTCCGTCGGCGAAACCCCGGCCGACGGGGCCGGCATCCGGACGCAGCGGATGGCTCGGTAGGTAGGGAGCCAAATGCGCACGGACGCCGATGGGGCCCACGCCAGGTCCCCCACCCCCGTGCGGGATCGCGAAAGTCTTGTGCAAATTGAGGTGGGAAACATCCGCGCCAAACTTGCCTGGCTTAGCGAGTCCCACGAGTGCGTTGAGGTTGGCGCCATCCACGTACACCTGGCCGCCGGCGTCGTGCACCATCGCGCAGATCTCCTCCACAGCCTCTTCGAAGACGCCGTGCGTGGATGGATACGTGATCATCAGCGCTGCGAGGTCTTCGCGATGCTGTTCGATCTTGGCCTTCAGGTCGTCGACATCAACGTCACCAATCTCGTCAGTTGCCACCACCACGACGCTCATGCCAGCCATCACCGCGCTAGCCGCATTGGTGCCATGCGCACTGCTGGGAATCAAGCACACCGTGCGCTGATCATCGCCATTTGCGCGGTGATACCCGCGGATAGCCATCAATCCGGCGAACTCCCCTTGCGATCCAGCATTGGGCTGCACGGAGACGGCGTCGTAGCCGGTGATCGCCACCAGCCACTGCTCGAGCTCGGTGATGATGTCCACATAGGGTGCCACCTGCTCGGCCGGGGCGAATGGATGAATCTCTGCGAACTGCGGCCACGTGATGGGAGCCATCTCTACGGCCGCGTTCAACTTCATCGTGCACGAGCCAAGCGGGATCATCGTGCGATCCAATGCCAGATCCTTATCCGCCAGCGAGCGCATGTAGCGCATGAGTGAGGTCTCGCTGCGGTGGGCATGGAACACCGGGAACTGCAACAACTCCCTACTGCGTTGGATGTCTGTCGGAATGGTCGACTCACTGACCGATGCCAGTTCGAAGCCGAGTGCGGTGGCAAGTGTGCGCGACTGCTCTTCGGTGGTCGTCTCGTCGATAGTGAAGGAGATAACGTCGTCGTTCACCTGCCGGATGTTCACCCCGGCTTGTGCGGCTGCAGCAAAGAGCTGCGCTGCCTTGCCGGGCGCGCTGATCGCAACGGTGTCGAAGATTTGCTCATTCACCGTCTCAAGACCGGCGTTGCGAGCGCCCTGGTGTAAGCGATTGGCCAGTGAGTTCACCCGCAGCGCAATCTCAAGTAGCCCGGTGGGTCCGTGATAAACGGCGTACATACCGGCAAGCACCGCGAGAAGAACCTGCGCCGTGCAAATGTTGCTGGTTGCTCGTTCTCGGCGGATGTGCTGCTCGCGAGTTTGCAGCGCTAGACGGTACGCCGGACGCCCATCGGCATCGACGCTCACGCCCACCAAACGGCCCGGGAGCGACCGCTCAAGTCCTGAACGCACGGCGATGTAGCCAGCATGGGGTCCTCCGAATGCCATGGGCACACCGAACCGCTGCATGGAACCAACCGCGATGTCCGCTCCCAGCGATCCGGGCGATTCGAGCAGCAGGAGAGCAAGCGGATCGGCATCGAAGATGACCAGTGCACCCTGGTCCTTGGCCGCTGCGACCACGGGCCTGGGGTCGGTGATGCCGCCGGTTGACGCCGGGTAAGCAATCACCACTCCGGAGAAAGGGCCCTCTGGCAGGCCATCTGTCGGATTGAAGTCGACGATCTCGATTCCCTGCGGTTCGGCGCGGGTCGCCACTACTGCTCGGGTTTGCGGGTGAACGCCCCGATCGATCGCGATCCGCTCTACTCCCTTAGGCCCATGCTTGATAGCCATCGTCACCGCTTCGGCGACAGCGGTTGGCTCGTCAAGCAATGAGGCACCGGCCACGCTTAGCCCGGTGAGGTCCTCCACGAGCGTTTGGAAGTTCAGAAGAGCCTCGAGTCGGCCTTGGGAAATCTCAGGTTGGTATGGGGTGTAGGCCGTGTACCAACCGGGGTTGAGCAGGATTCCCCGCTTGATCGCCTCGGGCATCACCGTTCCGTGGTAGCCCAACCCGATCATCGAGGTGGGGCGCTCGACTTGAGCAATGCGCCGCTCGAGTTCACCCAGTGCCTCGGTCTCACTGGCAGCCGGTGGCAACTCCATGGCGCACAGGTCCTTGATGCCTGCAGGGACTACTGCATCGATAAAGTCATTGAGATTGGCATAGCCAAGTTCGGCGAGCATCGAATCGATGTCCGCGGAGCGTGGGCCGATGTGACGTGCGGGGAAATCCATGGCGTCTCCAGGTGCGTCGGGCGAACAGTAGTAACTGCTCCCCCTCTGTTATCCGCGCGATGCGCGACCTGAGAGCTTCACCGCCACACGCTGGCGGCTTTCACCGTCGGTAGGGACGTGTCCCTTTTCCAGAGTTGCCTACCCACGCGGTACCGGTGCCTGAGAGTTTGTCGGGGCAATTGCTCCTTCGGCGGCATCGACCCTGGCGTGGGCCACTGCGCTCTCCCGCACGGGGTAACTGGCGTGACGATCCTAGCGCAGGAATGCCGAAAGGGTGGAGAAACTCTCAACCTGCCGCGCGGCGGGCCCGGCGCTGCGCGAGTTCGTCGGTGATCCCCGCCGGAACCACATTCTCGCCGTCGGGATCCTCGGCCGGAAGCGTGGCCAGTGTTCCTTCGACCTCACGCCACACACTGCCGACAGCAATGCCGAATACCCCTTGACCACCGCGAACCAGGTCAATGACCTCATCGGCGCTGCGGCACTCATAGATGCTCGCGCCATCGCTCATCAGGGTGATCCGTGCAAGATCATCGCCCTCACGACTGCTCAGGTGATCAACTGCCGCGCGAATGTTTTGCAGGGAAACCCCGGTGTCAATGAGTCGCTTGACAATCCGCAGGATCAATATGTCCCGGAAGCCGTACAGCCGTTGAGTGCCTGAACCAGCCGCGCCGCGCACCGTAGGCGCCACAAGGCCAGTCCGTGCCCAGTAGTCGAGTTGTCGATAGGTGATACCGGCCGCAGAGCATGCAACAGGCCCTCGGTAGCCGACGTGAGCCGGAAGCGGCCGCAGTTCGGAGTCGTCGAAAAGCGCGGCCTGCGTGCTACCCGCCGCGGGCATCTGGCCACCGGTCACTGGTCCTCCTCGTCCTGCCTCACCCTACTGCCGTGGCGGGGGCCAAGGCGCGGGTCCAGGTGGACCGCTCGGGGAAGCCGTGCCAGGAAATCTAGGGACCGGCCTCAGCGGCTACAACGCGACACGCCATCGCTAACCCGACTGAAGTCTCAACGTCAACTGAAGGCTCAGGAGGGTCCAGGAGCTCCGAAATCCTCCGGGGAAACCTGATCGAGGAACTCGCGAAACTTCTCGACCTGGTCCTCCTCCACCGGCTCGTCTTCATCGGGAATCTCGATGCCGGCTTCCTCGAGAACACTCTCGGCGCCCACGATCGGAGCCTCTGCTCGCAGGGCTAGTGCGATGGCGTCCGACGGGCGCGCCGCTACCTCCAGACCACTCGCGAAGACGATTACGGCGTGGAAGACGCCGTCCTCGAGCCCGGTGATGCGCACCTCGGAAATCGGCGCATCAAGGGCGTCGAGCAGATCTCGCATCAGGTCGTGCGTGAGTGGACGCGGCGGAACGACACCCTGTTGGGCATAGGCGATCGCTGTCGCCTCAACCGCCCCAACCCAGATGGGCAGGTACCGCTCCCCTTCTCGTTCGCGTAGCAACACGATAGGTGTGTTGGACGGCATCTCCATGCGTACACCCACGACGTCCAAGGGAATCATGTCTTCAAGGCTAACCGGGATGTTCGGTTATCGATAGCCACACGAAAACGCTGGGAGCGAAATCAGGCCTTGCCAGCGCGAATCAACTCTGCTCGGAGCAAGGCAGCGTGCAACTGCACGAAGAGGGCTGCAATTTCGCGAATTGCCTCCTGGGAGCGGACTTTAGAGTCCCGATCGCGCCCCGTGGTTCGGGTGAACGGGGTAGCCATCTGCTCGATCAGCCCGGACTCTCGGTCTGCGACTACTCGGAAACTGCGCATGTGTCGTCCTTCGAACCCGAAGGCGGACAAACGAGCAGCGACCTGACAGATGGTGACGGCGTCTTCGTCGTAATGACCTGCCGGGCTCACCCACACCAGGCCGAGTTCCTCGAGTTGGGCGACGTACTCCTCCTCCAATTCGGTCATGTCCGCCAGCTCGGATCGGGTGAGGCGCATACGCCCGGCACCTGGGCGAAAGTCCTCCGGACGCATGCCGCTGCCAGCAACGACCGTCTCGTCCGCTGCCTGATCCAGCTGCTCGCGAATCACCTTGAGCGGGAGGTACTGGTCCCGTTGCAGGGTAAGCACCTCACGTAGCCGCCTCACGTCGTCATCGGTGAAGCGCCGATAACCACTCGCGGTCCGGGCCGGGATGACGAGGCCTTCGGTTTCGAGGAACCTGATCTTACTTATGGTGACGTCCGGAAAGTCTCGCTTAAGAACGCTGTGCACTTCTCCGATGCTCAGCGTGCCCTTGCTCGACGGCTCGGCGGCCTCGCGTGCACTCATGCTCCGGGCTCTACGCCTACCAAGAA
>Ga0181594_10006434_pt1 | contig 10180 bp, 18 predicted proteins | sample 071ome_18_FD_145603 | JGI IMG/M metagenome (GOLD analysis project Ga0181594, IMG submission 145603) | Coastal salt marsh microbial communities from the Groves Creek Marsh, Skidaway Island, Georgia - 071413BT metaG (spades assembly) | ecosystem: Environmental > Aquatic > Marine > Intertidal zone...
TCGAAAGGTGGAAGAGGAGATCAAGGAAATCGAATCGTCCTCCCCAGGCACTGTCGATGGTAACATCACCAAGGCTATCGAAGCTAGGTTGCACAAGCAACCTGATCCATTCTTGGAGTTGCGTCGAGTTGTCGGTACGCAAACAAGCGGTCGAGGTGGAACCAAGCTGTTCACCTATGCTCGACCGTCGCGACGGCAGCAACCCGGCGGCACAATCAAGGCGGGATACCGCACGCTTGTGCCATCGTGTTCGATCATCATCGACACGAGTGGGTCAATGCAGGGGCTAGAGACCAAGGCTCTCACCGCAATAGCCCAAGGGTTAAAGCGTGTCGAGCGTCCTCGTGTTGTTGCCTATGACACGAGGTGCCAGGACGCAAAGAACATCACCTCCCTCAAGCAGTTCAAGTTCGTCGGCTATGGCGGGACGAACATGACGAAGGCAATCGAGGAGGAGGACGAGCGTCGGCCTAATGCCATCGTCCTTGTCACTGACGGCGAGACTAATTGGCCTACTACGCCAACAAGATCAAGGCTTATCGTCGCCTTGGTAAAGCGGTCTCACTACAGTGCGCCTCCCTCATGGGCCAAGGTCATTGACTGTACGAGAGAGGCGGTGACCTACCATGGATGACCTTCTGACAATGGCGTTGTCTGTTCTAGTTCTTTTCCTAATCGCAATGATAGATAAGTGAGGTGAGTGATGAGTGCAAAGAGGTTCGCAGTAAGGGAGTGCGGGCGAGGGGCGGTGATAGGAGGACTTGAGGGCATCTCGCAAGATCACGGAGTTTTCTTGCTGATATCCCCAAAAAGTCCTATCGCAGAGCTTTCCGTAGGACAATGTACGACCGTTTGCGGGAAGGGCGGGAGCGTTTACGAGGTCGTGAGGCTCCAAGACGAGGATAATGCCGACATGACAAAAGGAGGTGAGTGATGGAGTGCAAGGAGTTTCTTGAAAGAGCGAACGGCAAATGCAGGACGAGGGTATTCTCCGCAGTGGATTACGATGACTTCTGCACAGCACTGATGACTGCTGTTTCTGCTGCTAGCAAACGCGAACCATTCTACGTTGAATGGGATGCGGGTGGCGTTGCTAACTCTTACAAGTATGCAACAACCACTGCGAGGTGCGGGGTCTACACTACACCCAGTGGTCACATTGTTCCTGTTGTTGATAGGCCAGCGGCGCGAAGACAGGGTGCTTCGTGCATCTACAGCGGTGGCGAGAGGAGTTACTTCAAATGGTTTAGGGAGGTGAGTGATGACATACGATAACGAAGATGTCACCGTGTTTAACATAGTGAAGAATGAGATACTCAAAGAGCTACGCAAGAGGATAGCTGTTCTGAGCAGGAGTACAAACATTCACCCTTCTATCAACAAGAGGTTTGTACAAGGGCTGGCCGATAGGTTGATGAAGTCTCTGCACGGGGGGCCACCATCGGGAAGGGTTAACGCTACTATCATTGTCGATGATATAAAGATATGCATCATGGAATTTCTCAACCGCATGTTCAACGAGATTCGCATAGCCAATGACTTGAGAAAGAGCCGTGATGAGATTGATATCTTGCGTCACCTCCCCCCAGTGCAGCGGCAGCGGAAGCTTAGAGAAAAACCTATGAGCCTTGTTGAAGAGCGTCACCAATTAACGAAGGAGAAGGTTCGAGATTGGGAACGCAAGCTGAAGCTGGCGAAGACTAAGCTTGCGAAGTACAAAAAGAAACTTGCCTACTACGAGAGAAGGGAGAAGGCCGATGCCTAAAGCCTACGGTTACGGTCGCGTCAGCACTGGCAAGCAGCGTGACAATCAGACACGCGAGGATCAGGAACTCTATTGTCTCCAGGCATTCACCCAAATTTACAAGCCGAAGGGGTATGAGTGGGCAGGGTTTCAGTTCGACCAGGAGTCTGGCGGCAAGCCATTCAGTGAGCGTGACAAGGGGAGGATCGTGTACTTCTCACTTGAACCCGGCGATGTCCTGATCGTCAGCCAGATGGATAGACTCTGGCGTAATAAGGTGGACGGGATAGCAACGCTCGATCTGCTCGACAAGAAGGGGGTGAGCCGCCACGTTGGTGACATGGGTGACCTGTCCGGGTTCGCTCAGAATGATGTCGCCATAGACATGGTCGAATCAAACCTAGTCTTCGCTGCTCACATCATGCGGAAGCTAAAGTCGCAGGAGATGATCAGGAAGAATCATGTCAAGCGTGGCAGTGGCATGCCTGTGACGGGGCATGCCCCGATAGGCTGGAAGGTTGTTGGCACTGGCATCAATCGCAGATACCGGGCCGATGCCAACGAGCGGAAGCTGGTTGCTCACTTCGCCTCGATGCATGAGAGCGGGATGAGTGGTTACGAGATTGCTATGTGGTGCATGCGGCGTAGCAACATCGAACCATTCAAGCCCACACGCAAATGGACTGACGCGAAGACTGTACTGTGGGCAATCCTCGCTATGGAGAATGACTACCCACTAATCGAGGGACGCAAGAGATTCATGCGTGCCCTACGCGACGGCAGCATCAGGGACTATCCCCTTCAGCCCGCTGTAACTTCTCGATAGCCCGTCGCACCCTCTTGCTTATCGTGCGGGGATCGCACCCTTGCTCATAGCCAAGCTGTTCGAGCGTCACCTGTTCGATCAGACGGTCTTCGAGCAGAGTGCGATCTTCCGCCGATAGCATTCTCAATGCACGCAATGCACGCATCTCTTGTCTCGTGCGATGAACCGATGGTTGCGGATCGAGAATCCTTTCGGTCGGCACATAGCGACCATCGATCTTCTGCTGCTTCAATACCTCGCGATACAGTGCATGCCTGATCGCTGACCCGAAGTACGTTGTCGGCTTAGATCGCGAGGCATCGAACGTGAATGCCGCCATGCAACATGCCATGTTACCGACACTCACCATGTCCACTCGCTTGGCCCATGGTCGGAGGTCAGGGTTACGCCGCATGAACACGGCGATGGTCGGCCCAACAAACTGCATCGACTCTTCAGCGAGCCGCTGTTGGCGTGCGGTCAGTCTTCTTTTGGGCATCACTCATATGTGATAATGCACTTGCCATTAACGCATCTCTTCACCATGCGTTTCTGCTTTGGCTGCGCCTGTACCCCATCCCCGCCATCCGGTTTGATCTCAGCCACAGGTTGTTCCTCCTCTGCCGCAACCTGTCGTGCCATCGAACTGTATGCAACCATCGCTGATGCCGATGCCCTGGCCTGCACAGCCACCACCTCTCCACTGTCACCACTTAGCCAGACGAGCAAGCCGATAAGCCACTTCATCAGAGTGCGCTCCTGTGGTCTACCTCACCCTGCTGCACCTCGCGAGGCTCGCATTGTCCAACCTCATCACGAAACAGCTTCGGCCTGTTGCTCCAGAGTGCCCATCGCAATCCCCACTTGGCAAACCGATTCACTGTCCTGCTGAGTGGCCGGTCACCACCGATCCATGATGTCTGATTAGCCACGCCGCCCAACGCAAACACGATCAGGAGAGCGATGATAATATTCTTTACTGTCATTGCATCAGCCACTCATTGTGATGGATGTCTCTGTACTCAAGCTTAACTTCCGATATTACCCAACAGTCACCCTGCGACAGGATGCGTTGCATTGTCTTTGGGTCACACCAGAACACACCATCCGGCAGATCACTGGGCCACCGGGGTGCAGTATATGAGATGTAACTGCCCCATGAGTTGACAATGGCGAACCCCTCCCGCCCACTGGCTGGCGTGCGGTAGCCGATGCATGCCATCTGATGCATCCAGACTCCGCTGGGCGAGGCGAACGAATCGGCATCGAGAGTGCGGGTGAATCCCTGCGAGGACGCCAGGGTGCAGGGATGGCCTGACATGAGTGCGGCAATTAGCTCATCGGTATTAGACACCTTGGCGACATGCAGACAGGGAACCTTCCTGGCCTCATTGTCCAGCCGCCCATCGTCACCCTCTCCACCACATCCCCAATTCCCCCACGCCTTCTCAAGCTGCTCGCCTGAATTAGTGCAGTCCACCGATGGGTACTGCTGCTTGTAAATGACCCCCCATTCTCTCAACCACTTGGCGGCATGGTAGCCGGTGCTGCCGTCACGATATCCACCCTGCCCCTCTCCCTTCCCCCTGGCCTCAACCCTGCTGCCACCGTAGATCGCAGCCTGATTCGCGAGGAGAGGTGGTTCGCTACGCTGGCCGATTGACCATGCCACCGCCTCGCTGCAATACACGGCATGGGCTGCACCGTGGGCAACGCACGATCCAACCCCCTTCTGGTTGCTGCATTTCCATGGCGTGCCATACCTCGCACGGTGTGCTGCATCCATGGCCCTCCACAAGAACGTGTCTACTGGGGTGGCCTTCTCGATAGCGTCGGGTGCTGCCTCTGCGAATGTGGGGGCAGGCAGGCTGGCAGCGAATGCAGCCGCACCAGCTGGGTCTGGTAGGTAGCCATAAGCCTCGTCCGGTGGAAGGCGGTATGAGGCTGGCAGGAACAGAGCGGCCAGCAGCAGGGCTAGCAGGCCCGCTACGGCCCATCGGGGTTCATTGGATGACGGCACGGGCAGACTCCGCTATCGCCCGATATGCGGCCACCCAGGCCGCTCTACCAGCAGGCGTGACTACCCCCCCCGAATTCCCAACCTTCTCATCCAGATAGCAGGCCACCGCATCACGCAAGGCCGGGTACTTCTCGCCCAGGCTCTCACCCTTGATCATCAACTCCCTTGTTCTGGTGCGCATCTCATCAAGCTGGACGCCCGTTGCCAGCAGGGGATCAGGCTGCATCCCATCCCACTCGATGATGTCCGCTATCGAGTCGCACATTTCCGCAACGATCAGGCAGTCCTTCGCACCGTCCTCGTGAGCGAAGACCGCTGACAGATCGAGGGCAGCGGGTGCTGGGGGTACGGGCTGTTCCCCGCTGTCACTCAGCATCACTGCCGCACCGACTAACGCAGCTGCGATTAGGATGCGTGTCATTCGGTCGCCCCCCTACTCAGTGCCAGAGTGAGCGTATCCACCGCAGCCACCTGATCCTCATCGAGCAGGCCGGTTGCCACGAGCCGACGCTGCACGGTTTGCAATGCGGCCACTGCCTCGATGTAGCTGTCGGCACGGACAGGAGCAACATCGATCACACCGCTTGGGAGATCGAGCTTGGGGAGTGCGGGCTGCTTTCTCTGTAGCTGCTTGGGCCAGAGTAGTACCAGTGCGGCGGCTGCGATTAGAGCGTAGATGATCATCAGGATTCGTCGCCTCGAACGAGGGGAAGGATGGCCTCGATAGCACCAGACGCCAGCGTCTGTGCGAGTGAGCGGGCAGCTGGTCTCACTAGCCACCACACTGGCTTGACCGCAAGCGGAACCATGTAGTCTGCAAGGGCATCGAAAGTGTTGCCGCTAATCTCTAACACGATGCGCTTCTTCTCATCGCCCGCCATCATCGCGAGAGCATCGAGGGCATGGACTGAGATTCGGATCGCACCCAGGCCAAGCTCCGTAAACTCCGACAACGTCAGGCCATCAGCTGCCTTTGCCCTGGCAGCTTTGAGGTAGAGGTCAATCTTGTTCGCAAGCCCATCTGCTCCGACGCTGGCTGCAATGGGGTACTCACTGATCGGCATTAGATAACACTCCTATTACTGCCCTGCTTATGGGGTTGTTTGCTGGGTCTTCGGCATACTTTATTATGGCCTTCTGGGTTCGATCACCATCAATGCCAAGCGTCAAGCACACCTCGTCAAACGTGATCACACCAATGTTACGTTCCGCCAGCCATCGGCGGGCACGCTTTTTCTCCCGGTACTCATCCTTGCGTTGTATCTTTCGGCGTCTGATACTGACTATAGTCTGGGCCAGGAGTTGCCCGCATATGGCGCAGTAAGCACCAGCGATCTCGCTGCTGGTGATTGGCTCAAGCAGACCGTCGATCAACTGTTCGAGCGGCTCGACGTTCTCGTTCTCGCTGCAAGTACCAGACTGCTTTGTCAATGTCTGTGATGCCATGATCGTCCTTGTGTTTCTTGTCGCATCGGAGCAGATACTTGATTGCACTGGCTATGTTCCAGCCACTTGTCTCAGCAACTTGCTCGCAGATATCGACAACCTCCACGCCCTTCAGCCATGTGTAGTGCGGCGGATGATTAACCAGTTCCTTTTTCAACGCCATCATTTCCTCTCCACTTCGGTATCTTCCAACTCACATTCCCCGTCTTACTGAAATTAACAATACCTTTGAGGCAGTCTTCAACCACCTTCCGAATGTAATTTGCACACCGCTGGTTGCAGTCAAACCTTTCGCACCAATCATTCCCCTCGTCTGTGTTTGATGATGCTTCCGTAGATAGCCCAGAATATAGCATCGTGCTGGTCGGAGCCGGGCATGGGGGTTTCTGATCTGATGGCATGTGCCCACTCTTCGATGAGTGTTTCGCAGGCGGCATCATCTTCTGCTCCTGATCTGATTCTGATAAGAACGCTGCTGTCATCATAGATACATAAGCCGTGGTAATCGTGGGCCTTACTTGGTGAAACCATTCTGACTATTACACGCCGCCGTATCGGATAGTGCTTCCGCAGCCACCGCAACTCTCGTTTCAACCTCATGGTCAACCGCTGATTGGTAGGCATGGACAAGCCCCGGCAAGTCACTGAGTCTGATAGTCAGCATCCAACCGACAGTGCATCTGTCAGGCCGGTGCAGTAGTACTGGCGTCTTCCGCCCGCATTGCTTAGTGGCAGTCAGCAATGCTCTGGGTACATTCAGCTTATTAACACGCTTCACCTCATAGAAAAGCGAGGGCGTCTGCATGCAGATGATGTCAGGGCTGTCTCCACCTGACCAGCCAGAGAACTGTTGTGTGCGGCGGCAGACCCAGCCAAACAGTGTCTGGAGAATGTGACAAGCTTCCTGCTCACCTATCTTCCCCTTCCTGCGTGATCGCTTCCCACGACTCGATGCGTCTGTCACTGCCACTCCTCCACTCGTAAACAACCACAGCAGCCAGCACACCAGCCATCAGGGCGAGCATGGTAATGGTCACTGTTGATCTCACCCTCACGGCCACGGGTCTCCACCGTTTCTAATTCTGTCCTGAAGAAACGGTTCAGGAATTGGCTCAGGATCGTACCCAAGATGCTTCTTGTGCTTGAGTGACGCGAGTGCTTGCAAGTCAAGTGGCCCGTCCTCCTGAATTTTTGCAGTTAACACTGCCCCTTTACTAAGCTCACCATACTCAGGAATCCTGCTGTGGATTGCGACATGGCATCGTGAACAGGTGCAGAGCCAGTTCGATCCATCGGGAGGGTTCTTCCTGCCAGGGCCAGCCACAATATGATGAAGCTCAAGTCTCCTCCCCTTCCTTGTCCCCGGCCAGTGGCAGATCGCACAGTGCGGGTGGAGCATCATGTAGTCCGACATTGTTATCTCGTTCGACTCGCAGCAGTCCATCATCTAGCCTCGTAAACAACTTGCATTGAATGCCCAGTATCTCCAGTGCCGTGGCAGTCTCTGATGTAAAGCATGCCACCGGCTCATTGTGTGTGGGCAACTGATAGGTGCAGGCAGCAACAGCTGCCATCAGTACCGGGAAATCTACGGACTGTGTGCAGATGTAGAACAGTTCTCCGCAGTAGCCAGCCGCACAGTAACCAACGATCTCCATATCGTCGGCGTCTGTGTAAACCCAGGAAAGAGTCCACCCCGTTGTGTCATCCGGCACGATCCTGGCTGCGAGCGTCTGGCTCCAGCTGAACCGCACTGACTGTGGGGCTGCGTCATACCAAGTTGTCTGGACGTTAATCATGTTTCACTCCATGGAGCGGGGGGCCGCAGCGAGGTTCTCACTCGCGTTTCCGCTGCTATACAGCGGCGTCTTGGATCGAGACTATGCAGCCATCTTCCGATCAGAAAGGAATTGGTTCGTCTGATGCATCGCTTGCTGAAACGGCACGGCTCTCACGCCAATCCTCCCAGCCACCGTTGGGAATCCAGTTGCCATCACTGGACTTCCTGCGAGGGAAAAGCTTCCCTCCCTGCTTGGTCTGACCAAATGAGAGTCGGCAGGGGCAGTTGCAGCAACGCATCTCGTAGTACTTGTTACCGTCAACCTCCCGCACCACTGGCCGCACCTCTGGTGAGCCGCAAGCCTTACAGACGCTGTGACCAAACACCTCCGCAGCCACTGATGCCTGCTCAAAAATCTCTTTTACATCGCCATCAAACTCGATCTCGACTGAACCGAAACGCTGTCTAGCTTTCATAGTCACCTCTCTGGTTGGAGTTGCTTTTACTGAACACTTCCATTCTCCCAACTTGTCAAGAGCAGCAATCAATCCGGCTGGTGAGTGCAGACCCCTCCCAGAGCGGATGCCCTGAGAGGGGCGACCAATCCGGCTGGAGCCGTGCTGGACGCCTAGAGGGCATAGTGGTTTTGGTATCGCTGTTCTTCCCTCATCTAACCCATGAGTCACAGCGTCTGAGGGCCGCAAGCGACCGACTCCCCCGGCCTGTTGTGGTAAGCGCAACCGGGGCACAGAATCCCGTTTATCCCACGGGCAGGATTCTCTCCAATGGCTAGCCGTGCTGCCGTTGAGGACAGGAGAGCGGGCCTCGTCTAAGTTGTTACTAGCTTGTGTATTCTGCTAAGGCCATGTCGATCTGACTCCGCACCCAGTTCGACGCATCGTCACGCCGCTTCTTTAGGAACGTAATCATGTTCGCTCGTAGGCCGGGGTCTGAGACCATTCGTTTTTGTAATAGGTAGGGCAAATAGCCTGGACTCTCAGCGTGGATTTTCTTGAAGGACTTTCCTTTGTGTTTCCCAAACGGCATCCACCAGTAATCCTTCTTTCCCTTTTGCTTGTCCTGCTGCTCCGCATCGGCCAGCAACTCACGGTGATAGGCAGTGACCTCGCCATCGACCTCGATGCCTAGCCTGCTCTTGAGGGCACGCCGCATGGCAGCTTCTTCCATAGCCCTCAGAGCCGCAGCTTCTTTTTGTATTACTCTGTCAATAGCAGCGACCGGCTGGCCCCCATCTGCCGCAGCCCGCTCCCTCGCCTGCACCATCAGCCTGTCATCGAGTGTTGGGTACAGCACATCGAGGGCGGTCTTGATCGAACAGTTGCGAGTCGAGTCGGTGATATCAAAGATTTCAGCGAAGGGCTTTGTTGATGCGTCTATCGCTGCCTTGCGTTCTTCGACTGTGTGCAGGCGAGAGAGTTGGTTGCCGATTACAGTTCGCGTCAGCCGCCCAAACATCTGCAAGTACAGTGGCAAAGACTTAGTACACCGTGCGACGAACCCCTTGCATACCGGGGGGAAATCCCAGCCCATTGTTAAGATGCCCACGTTCACAATGATCTTCGACCGGCCCGTCATAAAGTCGTGCAGATGCATGCGGCGTTCTTCGGAATCCATCCGCTCTGTGTCGGAGTGTATGATCGACGCCTCAATGCCACGGCCTGCCAGATCGCCGCAGATGTACTCTGCGTGATCAATGTCAGAGGCAAACACTACGCTGGGCTTGCCTTCCCAGTAGTCTTCGATCATCTGACCAACGCCAGCGATCATGTGCCGCTGCTTCAGCAGCTTGGCGAGTGCCGTCTGATTGTAATCACCGAAAGAATCACGAACCTTTGATAGGTCGAAGTCCCGCATGACAACGAGGTGCTGTCTAACTTCGCATAGGTAGCCGTCCTCCAAAGCCTGGGGGTACGAGTAGGTGTAAGCTGGCGTGCCGAAGTGTTCGCTGAGTAACTCGTACTGACCGCTGTCCTTGTTCTTCTTCAGGTTCGGTGGGCTGGCCGTCATCGCCACGATCTTGCAACCGTGGGCCACCAGATCGTTCAGGCAGCTAAGAAGCAACTCCGAATAGTAGGAGTGGTACTCATCGATGTACGCTACGCCAGTGTGCCCCAGGTACTTCTCGATCCGCCTAATCCCGCCACGCTTCTTGATAAGGCTCTGATAGCTGGCGACCGTCACCTCCGCATCGCTCCGCATCTGGCCCATTTCTATCTCGCAGTCTATGCCACGAGCCTTGAGCCGCTCTGCCGTCTGCTGCACGATCTCCTGCCGGTTCACGACGAACAGCTTGCGAGGCTTACCCCAATCTCGTTGCAGCCCCATGCAGGCAATCTCAGTCTTACCACACCCGGTGGCTATAGC
>Ga0181594_10006437_pt1 | contig 10174 bp, 7 predicted proteins | sample 071ome_18_FD_145603 | JGI IMG/M metagenome (GOLD analysis project Ga0181594, IMG submission 145603) | Coastal salt marsh microbial communities from the Groves Creek Marsh, Skidaway Island, Georgia - 071413BT metaG (spades assembly) | ecosystem: Environmental > Aquatic > Marine > Intertidal zone...
GGATGGCGCGGTAGACAGCGGGATCCTCGTCGGTGAGCAACTTCACCAACGCCTGCCTCTCCCCAACGGAGAAGGGGGCGGACCCGGGTTTTGACAGCGTCGCTTCCATGGTCTTGGTAGAGCGTTGCAGATCGTCGACGGGCCTTCAACAAGGAAAGCCGCCCAGTTCTGACGCGACCCGATCGCCAAAGATTCACCAGATCCCCGGGATGCAGCGCCACTTCACCTGCCGGCAATAATCCCGATACTCCGAGAACCGTCCGAGAAACCGCTCCTCCGTCGCGATTCGGACCAGGTAGATCCCCGCCAGGGCCAGAAAACTCAGCAGATTCGAGAACACCGCAAAAAATGGCAGCCATTCAAAGAACCATCCGCCGATCTTGGAGGCATACTGCGGATGGCGCACCCAGCGATAAAGCCCCCAGGTCGTCGTCCCACGGTAAGAGAGATTCGAATATCGCAGTCCCAGATTGACGGCGCTGAAGCCGTAGACCGCATAGCAACTCACGCCCAGGACCGCGCAAACCCAGGCCAGCGTCGATTCCATCGGGAAGATCTGCGCCTCCTCTTCGATCCGCTTGGCCAGCAGCGACGACGTCAACAGCCAACCCGGCGGGTAACAGACAAGGCAACTCACCCACCCCAGCCAATTGTTGTCGACGGCCCGGACCGCTCCTCCCGAACGTCGAGATTCCACCGAATAGGCGATCGAGGAAACCACCGCGTCCACCAGATCCACGCTGACGCGCACCGCGACGATGATGAACCCCAGCACGAGCAGCATTGATGGTTCGGCCGTAATCCGTTGAATAACGCGCGTCATATTGACCGCGGTGTTCACCAGCGAACCGACCGCGATCGGCAGGAAGTGAATCTTGATGAGCAACAGCAGCCACCGATCCCGGATGCGCGCGTGTCGCCAATAGAGCCCGCGCGCGGGCCGCAGACGCCGGAAACTCGAACGCCGAAACAGCAACGCCAGAGCAAGAAAGCAGGGATAGGCGCGAAGTCCCGCCCCCGACAGGATCGCGCGCCGGGAAGGCAACCAACCAAGAAGGGCGTAGGCCCCGAGCGCCGCCGGCGCCCACTTCAACCAGCCCGCGAAGAGTTGCAGCACGGAATCGATACCCGTCGCCAAACCAGCCGTCCCGGCGTTGCGCAACAGATCCGCGCCGCCCGCAAGAGTCGCCGCCACGGCATAGCTGCCCAGATAGATGAGCGCCCACCACGACATATTGGCGAGGTGCACGAACATCCAGTTCCGCTCATGTCGCGGACCCGATGGCCCGCCATGATCGTTCTTCGCTGCAGCGACGTTCATCAGAAAGGCGACGGGACAGACTGACCGTCTTCCAGCAGGCTTGAAAGCCAATTACGCCCATCATTGTCCGCTCGACGCGAACCGGGCCCACTTGACATTCGGGGAAAGGGGATTCTCTATCTGGGGCCGGACCATGAGCGACCAACCGCAGCCAGCCTCACCCTCACAGCGCAGGACCATGTATGTGATCCTGGGGCTGCCGGTAGCCGCGGTCATCGTGATTCTGGCCGTGGGCATCTACGCCCAGTGGGGGAAGATCACCCCGCGCTGGAAGAAACCCGCCCCGGCCGCAATGCCGCCGAGCCAGAGCGGCGCAACCAACGACGTCTCCGACGCGAAATAGGATCGGACTCCTCGGTCAACGATCATCCGAACGCGCGGCCTCCACCGGCCAGCCCCAGAGCCGAATGCGCTGAATCACGCCGCCCCAGACAATGCGAAGGCCGTCCCCTTCTCAGGCAACGGGGACAGGTTCCTCAGGCCTCAATCCGACCGCCCGAACTGGCGACAGGCCTCCTCGTAATCCTCGGGCGTGTCGATCTCCACAAAGGCTTCCGACGCCTCCTCATGCGCCCAGACATCGTGGGCCGGAAGAAAGCGGTTCATGATATGCTCCCAGTTCTTGAGCAGGTTCCCCTCGTCGGCAAAGAATGCCTCACACTCCTGAATCAACCGGCGACGCCGCTCCTCGTCAAACTTCAGGACGCCGATCGCCTCGCCCGCAAACTTGTAGCGCGCCAATTCGTCCTCCGTCACCGCGCGCTTGTCCACTGTCATGCGGGCAAATCCGTCGGCATCCTTGAGCGTCTTGGCGCATTCGATATCGCCCAGGCTTCCGGGACCGACGAGCACGGCGTTGGAATGCCCGTCATTGACAAAGCGCTCAAGAATGTCCCGGGCGTAGACAAGATCCCCGTCAAAGATCAACGACGCTCCTGCCGCCGCCTGAATTCCGAAGTACATGGAGTAGCCATTGCCGAGGCGCGTGTAATCGTCATTGTCGACGAACCGGATGTTCAACCGGTCCGCGAACGGTTGCGCCGCATCCATCACCTGCCGCTTGCGATAGCCCGCCACGATCACGACATTCCGGATGCCAAGCTCCTCGAAGATGGCGAGGTGGCGATGCAGTATGGGGCGCCCATCAATCGGCAGCAGGATCTTGGGATCCTCGGTGATCTCGGCGATGCGGCTGCCGAATCCGGCGGCCAGAATGATGGCGGTGTAATCGGCGGCGGGCATGGCGGCTTCAATCATTGATCCAGAATCGGCTGCAGGTTCGCTTGAGCGGACGCGAGCGATCGCCCGCCAGATATTCCTCCAACCCAACAGCTCCATCGGCGTCGCGAAACTCCGTGCGACCATGGAAGATCTGGCGGTCGTTGATGACGGCGGTCTCGCCAGGCTTCAGGAAATAACGGAACTGGATGTCCCGATCGTCCATGACGGCGTCCAGCTTGTCCATCGCGTCGACCGCCTCCTCGCTCAAGGCCTCACCCGTCTTGACCGCAGCCTCCTCGATGTAGTTGCGCAGGTAGCGCCAGATGAGCCGCCCCTCCTCCACCTTCACAATCGGCTCACGATAGAAATCCTTCTTGATGCCCTTGTACTCCCAGACCAGTTCGCGCCCCAACACATCAAGCGCCTCGGGATGCCGCTCCTGCAACCGCTGCAGGATCGTAAACCCATTGATCAGGATGCTCTCCCCGCCCTGCTCGGCCGGCGCGATGCAACTGAGCAGGAAACAATCATATCCCGACTTGAGGTTCACGCCGTCCGTGTGAAAGGAGCCGCCCTGGCGGGTCTGCGAGTAACGCGCCCCCTCCTCCATCCGACCGCCGCGATCCGTGATGATGTAGGCACGGTCGCCATTCTCATTCTGCTCCAGCAACTCGCCGAACAGGCTTCCCATCACCCAAGGCACGGCCATCTGTTGTTCAAAAGTCAGGCCGGCAACCGGCCTCACCACCGCCATCCGAACCCCGCCGACAATCTGTTCCTGCATTCGGTCCATCTCCTCAGCTACCGCGGGAACGTCGCCGCGGCTCACCCTGATCGACTCAATCGGCTTGATGCCGGTCATGCCCTCAAACACCGTCTGCGCATCCAGAAACCCCTTCAACTCCGCCTGCGCCGCCCCGTTCATATCGAAGAAGACACGCTCCGGATCAAGGTTCGCATCCCAGGCCTCCGCAGATCCCATGTCAAAATTTCTTGGAGTCGTCATCGTCGTCGCAGTAAAAAATCGAGCGCGCATCAAAACGCTTCCGACGGAAGTTAGGCAACAGTAAAAGCCATGCCAATGGAATCGCCGCGGCCTCGCAATCCGCGGCGATCGGTTGATGCGGGGGGATGTGGGATCCGCCGCGCAAGGCGATCTCGGCAAACACCCGCTCACTCACGCCCCGCAGCCCGGGCTGCCGCGGTCAACAGATGTGCGCGCCCTTCGTCTCGACGTAGACGGAATAGACCGACTGGCTGGCCGTCATGAACAGTCGATTGCGCTTGGTTCCCCCAAAGCAAACGTTGGAACAGATCTCCGGCAGCAGGATCTGGCCGATGAGATCGCCATCCGGCGCGTAGATGAAGACGCCGTCGACCCCATGCCCCGTCCAACCGGCGCTGGACCAGAGGTTGCCGTCGACATCGCAGCGGATGCCGTCGCCGCCGCCCACCAGTTTGTCCGGTCGCGGATCCTTGAAACCCGGGAGTCGCTGAACGCCTTCTGATCCGACTTCAATGCGACTGAACTCCTTGCCGTTTCTCAGCTTCTTTCCATCGACCACATCCCAGACCCAGGTCGGTTTCGGGGCGTCGACGCCGGTGTCGGCAACGTAGAGCTTCTTGTAGTCGGGGGAGAAACAAAGGCCGTTGGGTTTGACGAGCTCATCGGTCACCTTGGAAACCTTGAGCGTCTTGTGATCGATGCGATAGACAGCCTCCTTGAGATGCAACGGCCCCTTGTTGCCCTCATAGTTCATCATGCTGCCGTAGCAGGGGTCCGTGAACCAGATGTCACCATTCGGGTGAACGACCGCGTCATTGGGGGCATTGAAGGGTTTCCCTTCAAACTCGCTGGCGAGCACGGTGACGCCGCCGTCATACTCGTATCGCACGACGCGACGATGGCCATGTTCGCAGGAGATCTGCCTCCCCTGCCAATCAAAGGTATTGCCGTTGCTGTTGCCCGACGGGTGACGAAAGGTCGTCACATGCCCGTCCTCCTCCAGATAGCGCAGTTGGACGTTGTTCGGGATGTCGCTCCAGACCAGGTATCTGCCCACGCCATTCCAGGCCGGACCTTCCGCCCACAACGTGCCGGTGTGGATCCGCTGGATCGGCGTGTTGCCCAGCTTGTATTTGCCGAAACGCTTGTCGTGGACGATGACATCGGGATCCGGATAGCGCACCGGCGTCTTGCCAGACCAATCGCGTCCCGACGCCCCCAGGGGGCTCAGCAACGCTCCCGCAGCGGCGGCCGCGCCGCCCAGGAACGAACGGCGGTTCAGCGACTTGGATTCGGGGTCGACGGCGGAATCAACAACGGGGGACAAATCCTTTTTCATGGCTGGAGGAGACGAAAGCAGTTCTTCGATGATGTTCCCCGAGATTTGACAGGGAGCGGGGCGAATTCAAGGAAAACGTCACGCCGTCCGCCTCCCCGCGCAAGCCGCCTCAACGCGAAACAATAGAGCCGGCGCTTCCCATGGACGCGCCGGCTCTTGAAAGCGGCTTTCAACAAGCGCGCCGAAGACGGCGCCGCTCAGTTGAAGAACGTGAGTTCGTTGGTCAGCAGGAGCACCTGCGCAAATTTCTCCCATGCCGCCAAAGGCCTCGCTTCAACCGTCTTGCGCGGCCCGCTGAACATCTGTTGCGAAGCCCAGGTGGTGGAACTGCCGGGAGGAAGCTGCTTCTCGTCGTTGACCACCGTCATGGTCACCACCGGGGCCCAGTTGAACTGGTCGGCGCCCGGAACCTTGAAGCCATCGACGATGAAATCCAGGGTGTCGCCCTTGCGGACAGGCAACCGATTGACATTCATCGCCTTGGCGCTGTTCTTGACGTTCTGCGGCGCGCCCAGGATGCCCGCGCGGCTCGACACCATGTAGCCCCGCACGCCGTCGCCAATCTCCTCGGTGTGCCGCAACGTTCCGGTGACCTGAATGATGCCGTCAGCCTGTGCGGTCCAGCGACGGATGATCCCGATGCCGGGCAGTCCGGCATGGCCGCCCTGCGCGTTCAGGTAGGCGTACTTCAATTGGGTGCCTCCATGCCACGCCTCCTGATCCTCATGGAACAGGGGCATTTTCTGGAAACCCACAACCTTGCGCGACCGCGCGTCATAGCGCCCCACACCATACTTCCACGGGTCTTCAAAGGCGGCCTGCATTTCCAGCGTGCCCTGGGTCGAAAGATACCGCTTGGCCAACGATAGCTCCTGCGCGCTCGGATAACGCTGGTAGATCAGCTTGTAGAGCAGACGGATCCGCTCATCGTCATTCACGCGCCCGCGAAAATCGCCGCGAGCCGTCAGATTGCGGGCCTGCTCCACCACCAGGGGATTATTCATCAGGAACAACGCCTGCTGCGGCACCGTCGTCTGGTAACGCTGCGCCGTGCTCAAGTCCGGGTTGGCGAAATCGAAGGTGTTGAAAATCGACTGCAGGCTCCGACGATCCACCATCCCGTAGACCGTGCGGCGGGTCGGGAACGGGTCGGCCATCAGATTGACCGGCTTGCCCCCGATTTCGAGGTCAATCTTGCCGCCGATGGCCAACAGCGTGTCGCGCATGCCCTCAAACCCGAGGCGGCGAACATTGTAGCGGTAGAGCAGTTTGTTTGCGGGATCGACCTGCCCCTTGCGCGGATCCTCCTCGCTGGTCAACTGGTAGACCGAGGACATCATGATCAGCTTGTGCAGCTTCTTGATCGACCAGCCGTTGTCCATGAACCAGGTCGCCAACCAATCCAGCATCTCCGGATGCGACGGCGGTTCACAGCGCGTGCCGAAATCGCTCGGCGTCCGGACAATCCCCTCGCCAAAATGATGCATCCAGATGCGGTTCACGATGACCCGCGCAGTCAGCGGATTGTCGCGTGAGGCAATGGCATTGGCCAGGTCCCAACGACCGCTGCCAGTCTTGAAGGGCTTCGGCTCGTCGTCCGACAAGGCCTCCAAAAAGCGCCGCGGCACTTCATCGCCCTGATTGCGCGCGTCCCCACGGATGAAGATGCGGGAATTCCGGCCATTGCCGTTGTCCTTGACGATCATGGCCCGCCCGGGAGCGCCTTCATGGGACATCTTGAGCGCGACCATGCGTCCCTTGATGCGCTGCAGGCGCCCCTGAAATCCTTGCGAAAACAGGCCAAAACTGGCGTTCGTATCCGGATTGCAGGGGGTCAGGCGATCCTCGCCATACAAGGCCTCCCGAATCTGCTCGCGACTTTCCTCCAATGGCCGCGGCTTGCGACCTCTGCTGCCCTGGCGCGCCAACGCGTTCTGCCACTGGGTGTTCACTTCCGCCAGCAACCGACTGTAGATCGCCCCCACATCCCGCATGCTTCGGGGCGGACTGGTGCGCAGGGCGCGGGCAATCAGGGTGTTGATCGGCTTCTCCGCCTCCGTATCCGCATATTTCTCGCTCAATTCGCCGGCTTTGCCCGCCTTCCAATCCTCCGGCTTCAGCGCGGCGTAGGCCTTCCACGGACCCCAGACCGGATCGTCTCCCTTGCGGGTCTGCAGAAAACGCCGCCAACGATCGAAGAAACCGTTGTGCAACCGACGTTCCTGTCCAACGAAGATGAAGCGGTTCAGGGTATTGGTCGGCTGCGCCACCTCCCAGGTGGCGTAGAGGTAGACGCCCGCCTTCTCCCGGGCCTCTTTCCGAAGCCGCTCTTCCTCCTTGAAGCGCGTCTCGCCGTATTCCTTGTGCAATTGATTCAATTGATACACAAACTCGCGATATTCCGGCGTGACCTTGACCGGCTCCAACAGCGGCAGATCCGTGTCCTCGAAATTGTCGCGAATGCTGTTGAAGACGCCATGCCACGCGTAGTAGTCAGCCGTGGGAATGGGATCAAACTTGTGATCGTGGCAGCGCGCGCAAACCACGGTCAAACCGAGGAACCCTTTGCTGACCACATCAATGCGGTCGTCGATGATCTCATTGCGCTGGCCGCCGAAACGCTTGCCGACCGTGAGGAAGCCCAACGCTGCCAAGTCGTTCGTCTGGACCTGCCCTCGCTCAAGCATGATGTCAGCCGCCAACTGCTCGCGGATGAATTGATCGAACGGCTTGTCCTCGTTGAAGGAGCGGATCACATAATCGCGATAGGTCCAGGCGTAGGGATACCGGAAGTCTTCAACCCGGCCATTGACATCGCCCTTGGTGTCCGAGTAACGCGCCACGTCCAACCAATGCCGTCCCCAACGCTCCCCGTAGTGCGGCGATTTGAGAAGGCGATCGACGACCTTCTCCCAGGCATTCGGCGAGGTGTCGGACATGAAGGAGTCGAACTCGCTCGGCGAGGGCGGCAGTCCGGTCAGATCATAGGAGGCGCGACGCATCAAGGTGCGCTTGTCGGCTTTCTCCGAAGGCGCGATGCCGGCCTGCTTCAACCCCTGGCTGATAAAGCGATCAATCTCCGTTTGTTCCCAGGCCGGGTTGACCGGCGCGGGCGCGGGCTGCCGCTTGACGGGTTGGAAGGCCCAGTGCTTCTTCGCGACCTCGCGGGGATCGGCCACCACCAGCTTGCCATCGCGCGGATCCGGCGCGCCCATGCGAACCCAGGCTTCCAGGTCGGCAATCTGGGACGAGGACAATTTGTTCTTGGGAGGCATCTGCATGTCCTCGTCGTCCCAGCGCACGGCCTTGATCAGCAGGCTCTTGTCGAGATCGCCCGGCACGACGGCGGGCCCGAGGTCGCCGCCCTTAAGTGTGCCTTCCCGCGTGTCGAGCGTGAGCGCGCCGCGGCTCTTGCCTTCGGCAACACTGTGGCAGCGGTAGCAGTGCTCCGCCAACACCGGGCGGATCTTCTTCTCGAAAAACTCAAGTTGCTCGCGATCGGCGGCGGCGCGCGCAGCGGCTGGAAGGAGGAGAGACGCAGCGAGCGCCGCGGACATAAGCGCTGGAGTGGCGGTGAATTTCATGGGCAATCCTGTTTGATTCATACCAGCAGACAAAGAGGCGGCCGAACGCAATCGAACGCGCCCGGCCGCCGAAAGAAGAGCTTCCGTCAGGCAATCACATCCCGGACAACGTTCCCGTAGACATCGGTCAACCGGAAGTCGCGGCCGTTGTAACGATACGTCAGCTTCTCGTGATCGAAACCGAGCAGGGCCAGCACCGTCGCGTGGAGATCGTGGATGTGCACCTTGTCCGAAACGGCGCGATAGCCGAACTCGTCGGTGGCTCCGTAACGCTGACCGCCCTTGACGCCGCCGCCGGCCATCCAGGCCGAGAAGCCTCGGTGGTTGTGATTGCGTCCGGGAACTTCGAAGTTGTTGTTGCCGTTCGGCAACTGACGGGTCGGAGTTCGGCCAAACTCACCGCTCCAGATGATGAGCGTCTCCTCAAACATGCCGCGATTCTTCAAGTCCTGAATGAAGGCGGCGATCGGCTTGTCGATCTCGCCGGCCTTGTTCCGGATGGCGGTGTCGAGATTGGAGTGGTGATCCCAGCCGCCATGCCACGCCTGGACGAAGCGGACGCCCTTCTCCAGCAGACGACGCGCGATGAGCATCTGACGCCCTTGGGCGCTGTCGCCATACATGTCCCGGACGCTCTGCGGTTCCTTGCTGATGTCAAAGACCTCGGTCGCTTCCGTCTGCATCTTGAAAGCCAGTTCAAAGGCCTGGATCCGGGCTTCAAGCTGCTCTTCCTTCTTGAGGTTGAGGCTGTGCACCGCGTTCAACTGGTGCAGGAGGTCCAGTTGCTGACGCTGCTCGGGCAGCGTGATGTAGTTGTTCTTGATGTTCTCGATCAGCCGTTCGACACGCGGCTCGCGGGTGTTGATGTGGGTGCCCTGGTAAGAGCCGGGCAAGAAGGCCGAACGCCAGTTCTCGGACCCTCCGGGAGGACCTCCGCCCGGAGTCAGCGAGATGAAGCCCGGCAGATTCTGGTTCTCGCTGCCGAGGCCGTAGGTCACCCAGGACCCCATGCTGGGCTTCACCAGGCGGCCGGAGCCCGTGTTCATCATCACGCTGGCAAACTCGTGCGCGGGAATGTCCGTGTGCATCGAGTTGATGACGGCAATGTCATCAATGTGCTGCCCCAGCTCCGGCCAGATCTCAGCTACGGGAACACCGCTCTGCCCGCGCCGCATGTAGTCAACCGGCGAGGCAAAGGCGACGCCGCCAATGTCCGGCAAAGGCTTGCCATTCATGTCGCCGCCGCGGGCCGCGTCATAACGAACCAGGTCCGGCTTGTAGTCCCAGGTGTCCACCTGCGAAGGCGCGCCTTGCGCAAAAATGTGGATGACGCGCTTGGCGCGGGCTTGGAAATGCGGCTTCTTGACCGCCAGCGGTGAAAAATTCTGGGCGGCGCCGGCGTTGGGGTTGATCAGGTCCGGCTCCAGCAGACTGGCCAAGCCCAGCAACCCGAAACCCGTGCCGTAGCGGCTCAGGAACTGACGGCGCGTTTGAAAGTAGTCCTGCGCCTGCGGCGCATGGTGATCTGGACGAAACTTGTTCATAATCAATGGTTTTTGCTGTTCGCGCCGCAGCCAAACAAGGTCCCAACCAACCCCGCAACCACGACTTCAACTCTATCATACGTCACCTTATCAAACGCCGCGATCCCGGACAACCCGGGAATCACAAGCCATCCAAAACCGACGTCATACGATTCTTTG
>Ga0181594_10006439_pt1 | contig 10170 bp, 9 predicted proteins | sample 071ome_18_FD_145603 | JGI IMG/M metagenome (GOLD analysis project Ga0181594, IMG submission 145603) | Coastal salt marsh microbial communities from the Groves Creek Marsh, Skidaway Island, Georgia - 071413BT metaG (spades assembly) | ecosystem: Environmental > Aquatic > Marine > Intertidal zone...
CAGACCCAGAATGCGCAGCGCGTGATGCAGGAACTGGCGCCGCAGGCACAAGAGGTGTTGCGCGAGATCATCGAGACCGATCAGATTGGCCTCCTGCTCCAGCAGCAGGCGGTCATCCACGCCGACTTGGGCTACAACATCACGGCGAAAGTCTCAGACAAGATGAACCAACTGGGCGCTGAGTAGGCGCCATGACCACCCTCGGGGAGCTCGCCAAAGTCTTGGAGCTCGAGCTCCGGGGGGATCCAGCGCGCTCCATCGCTAGTCTGGCGGCACTAGAGTCCGCCACCGCCGGTGATCTGAGCTTCGTTTCGGAAAAAAAACATCTTCACAAGGTTTCCGATACCAACGCGGGCGCACTCATTTTGCACCCTGACTGGGTCGAGGCATGGTCTGGTTGTGCGTTACTGAGCACCACGCCTTATGTGGCGTTTGCCAAAGCGACCCGTATCTTCGATAACCATCCTCCCAGCAGCGGACAGATCCATGAGCACGCTTCCGTTGCAGACAGCGCACGCATTGGTGTTGATGTCACCATTGACGCGGGCGCACGCGTAGAGGCGAATGTGGTGCTGGGAGACCGGGTCTGGATTGGTGCCGGCGCTTACATTGGCCACGGCGCAAGTATTGGTGACGATACCGTGATCAAGCCCGGTGCTGTGATCTGTCACGCCGTGAAAATCGGCCAGCGGTGCACGATTCATCCCAACGCAACGATCGGTGCGGATGGCTTTGGCTATGCGCCCAGCGCAGAGGGGTGGGTGAAAATCGAACAGCTCGCGACGGTTGTGATTGGCGATGATGTTGAAATCGGATCCAACTCGACGGTCGATCGTGGTGCGCTCGAAGACACGGTGGTGGAAGATGGCGTGATCATTGATAACCTCGTGCAACTCGGGCACGGGGTGCGAGTCGGCCGCCAGACTGTGATCGTCTCGCAAGTGGGCGTCTCGGGCAGCACAAAAATTGGCGCCCGATGTGTGATTGCGGGGCAGGCCGGCTTAGCGGGGCATTTAGTCATCGCCGACGACGTGCATATCGGTGGTCAGGGTAGGGTGGCGAGCTCAGTGACCGAGGCGGGGCACTATTCATCCGGTACGCCCATTCAACCGCTCAGATCTTGGCTGAGAAGCGCCTCAAGATTTACTCAATTAGACCAGATGGCAAAACGTATTGCGGAACTGGAGAAAGCCACCGGTCTCGATCAGCAAGAGGATGACAAGGCGTGACACTCGACATTGAAGAAATTCGCAACCGACTTCCCCACCGATATCCCTTTTTGTTGGTTGACCGGGTGGTGTCGGTAGAGCCGGGTGAGCGCATCGAGGCTTACAAAAATCTCAGCATCAATGAGCCATTCTTTGACGGTCATTTCCCCGGTAAGCCCGTGTTCCCGGGAGTACTGCTCCTTGAGGCCATGGCTCAGGCGGCCGGTATTCTGGGCTTTGTCACCATGGACAAAACCCCGGCAGACGGCTCGATCTACTACTTCGTGGGGGCCGATAATCTGCGCTTTAAGCGACCCTGCGTGCCGGGGGATCAGGTCATGCTTTACGCCAGTATCGTGAGCGAGAGACGCGGTATCTGGAAGTTTGAGGTCGAGGCTCGGGTCGATGACGAGTTGGCGGCTTCGGGCACCATCCTCTGCGCCAATCGTTGATCCGTGATCCACGAGACCGCCATTGTTGACCCGGGTGCACGCCTCCATGAATCCGTGGAGGTGGGTCCCTGGTCATTGATCGGGCCCAAGGTTGAGATCGGTGAGGGCACCAAGATCGAATCCCATGTGGTCATCAAAGGGCCCACACGCATTGGCGCGCGAAATCACATTTACCAGTTCTCGACAGTGGGGGAGGCGACACCCGACTTGAAGTATCGGGATGAACCAACCGAACTGCACATCGGTGATGACAATGTAATCAGAGAAAACGTGACCATTCACCGGGGTACCGTCCAGGATCGCTCCCTGACCTCAGTGGGTCATCGCAATCTCATCATGGCTTACGTCCACATTGGCCACGACAGTCTGGTGGGTAACGACACCATTTTAGTGAACAACACGGCGCTGGCCGGTCACGTCGAAATTGGCGATTGGGCGATTCTCTCGGGCTACACGCTGGTGCATCAATTTTGCAAGATCGGGGCGCACAGCTTCAGTGGCATGGGCACCTCGATTGGTAAAGACGTGCCGGCATTCGTCACGGTAGCAGGCAGCCCGGCTGAGGCGAAAACGATCAATGCCGAGGGATTACGCCGACGGGGTTTCGAGAGCGCTGCGATATCAGAGTTGAGACGGGCGTTCAAAATCCTCTATCGACAAGGTCTGACGCTCGACGCTGCCCTGGAACGACTCGAAAGCATGGTAGCCGAGACCCCCAGTATCCAGATACTGATCGACTCACTGAAACAATCCCAACGGGGCATCGTTCGTTAGTGTCACAGGAGTCGCTGCGCCTCGGTCTGTGCGCGGGTGAAGCGTCTGGCGATCTGCTCGCAGGCTCGATCTTGCGGGCCTGGCAGCAACGCGGCACTTCACTCGACATCACAGGCATCGGCGGCGACCAGATGCAGGCTCAGGGTCTTGAGTCACTCTGCGCCATAGACCGGTTGGCCGTGATGGGCCTGGTAGAGCCGTTAAAACGGTTGCCGGAACTGCTGGGTATTCGCCGGAGGCTCATCGCGCAGCAGCAGCGCGTGACGCCAGACCTCTTTGTCGGCGTCGATAGCCCCGATTTCAATCTGCCGATAGAGCGCCGCCTGCGCGCGTCGGGGATTCCCACTGCTCATCTGGTCAGTCCATCTGTATGGGCCTGGCGACGGGGTCGACTCCGAAGTATCCGGGAGTCGGTCGACCGCATGCTGTGCTTGTTGCCCTTCGAGGTGGATATCTACAGAGAGGCCGGCATTGACGCGATGTGTGTGGGCCACCCGTTGGTGGATGAGCTCCAGCAGTTACCCGCAGCAGAAGAGCTACGCGTCGCCATGGGACTCCCGTCCAACAAAACCTTGCTGGCCGTGCTGCCGGGCAGTCGGGAGGGGGAGGTGCGGCATTTGATGCCCGTCTTTGCTGACGCCATGCAGTTGCTACAGGCGCGACATACCAACCTGCATTTTGTGATCCCGGCGGCCAATGCCGCGCGGCACCAACAGATTGAGTCGGTGCTTCAGTCGAAGTCGCTATCGGTGAGCCTGATTCGCGGTCAGGGGCGTGAGGTCATGCGATGTAGCGATGCGATCATGATCGCCTCTGGCACCGCGACACTCGAAGCGATGCTGTTGCGCAAACCCATGGTCATTAGTTACCGCATGGCATCGCTGTCTTGGGGCATCCTGTCGCGCCTAGTGAAGACTCCGCATGTTGGTTTGCCCAACGTGTTGGCCGGGGAAGAGATTGTCCCGGAGCTCCTGCAGCACCATGCCACTGCCTCGCGGCTTGCCGACGCAGTTTCGGGACTCTTGGAGGGTGATGGGGTGAGGCAGGTAGGACGATTCGACGAATTGGCTGGGCTGATCGGCGGCAACTTTGCCGAGCGCAGTATCGATGCGCTGTTGCCGTTGGTTAAGGAGCGATGACATCCGCTGATCTCTTTGAAGGTACAGCGGGTCACCTCGTAGCGGGTGTCGATGAGGTGGGTCGAGGGCCACTGGCTGGCGATGTTGTGGCGGCAGCCGTGATTCTGGCGGAATCACACCCCGATGGCGTCACAGACTCCAAAATGCTGACTCCAGAGCGACGCGAAGTATTGGCTGAGCGTATTCGGGACGAGGCAGTCAGCTGGGCGCTCGGACGCGCCACCGTGGCGGAGATTGACGAGCTGAATATCTTGCAGGCGTCGCTGTTGGCAATGCGTCGGGCGGTCGAGGCGCTGCCGATACAACCGTCACTGGTGCTGGTAGACGGTAATCGCTTGCCCAAGTGGCCCTATGAGGCGCGTGCCATCGTCAAAGGCGACTTGACCGAACCCAGCATTGGTGCCGCATCTATCCTGGCTAAAGTGCAGCGTGACGGCGAGATGATGGCGCTGAATCAGCAGTACCCCGGATACGGATTTGATCGTCACAAAGGCTACCCCACGAAGGTCCATTTGGCAGCGCTTGAACAGCTGGGTGTGTGTCCCGCACACAGAAAAAGCTTTGGCCCCGTCAGACGCTTGCTGGCGGACCCCCAGGTGGGATAGCGTTCAGGCATGACCTCGTTTGTTCACCTCCGGCTCCATAGCGAATATTCCCTGATTGACGGTTTGCTCCGCATTCGTCCCACGCTGGATCGAGTCGCAGAGCTCGATATGCCGGCGGTGGCGATTACCGATCACCACAACTTCTTTGGCTTGGTGAAGGCCTACAAGGCGGCTGAGAGTCTGGGGGTGAAGCTCATTGTCGGGGCAGACTTGCATGTCCTAGATCCTCATGATGAGGATCGGCACCATGAGCTTTGTCTCCTCGCTCAGAACGAGACGGGTTATCGCAATCTGATGCTGCTGCTGTCACGTTCATACCAGCAAGGGCAATACTTGGGCAGGCCGAGGGTGGACCGGGCATGGATTCGGGAATACGCCGAGGGTGTTATCGCTTTGTCGGGTGGTCGGCAGGGGGATATTGGTCAAGCATTGTTGAATGGCCGCGAAGATGATGCGCGCGCCGCGCTGCATGATTGGCAGGCCTGCTTCCCAGACCGGTTCTATTTGGAGTTACAGCGAACAGGCCGAACAGGCGAAGAGGACTATCTCCACGCAGCCGTGGCGCTGGCGGCCGAGCATCACTGCCCGGTGGTAGCAACCAATGACGTGCGTTTTCTGGAAGCGGGGGAGTTTGAAGCCCACGAGGCCCGGGTCTGCATCGGTGATGGGCGGACGTTGGATGATCCGCGACGAATACGCGCTTATTCGGATCAACAGTACCTTCGCTCTGCCGAGGAAATGGCTGAGCTGTTCTCTGATATCCCTGAAGCACTCGAGAACTCAGTCGAAATTGCCAGACGATGCACGGTGTCTCTGACGTTGGGCCAGCCTTTTCTGCCAGACTATCCAGTACCCAAGGAAGAGACGATCGAGGCGTTTCTAAGTCGATTATCTCATGAGGGGTTGCAGCGGCGGTTTCCTGAATGGAACGAACAGCAGTTGGAACCCTATCGTCAGCGCCTTGAGTTTGAGCTTAATACCATCAACCAGATGGGCTTCCCCGGTTATTTCCTCGTGGTCATGGACTTTATTCGCTGGGCCAAGGAGCAGGATATTCCGGTTGGCCCCGGCAGAGGCTCGGGTGCAGGGTCTTTGGTGGCCTATGCACTGGAGATCACCGACCTCGATCCGATCGAATACGACCTGCTGTTTGAGCGCTTTCTGAATCCGGAGCGGGTCTCGATGCCTGACTTCGACGTGGATTTCTGCATGGAGCGCCGCGATGAAGTCATTGAGTATGTCGCGCAAACCTATGGCCGCGAGGCGGTATCGCAGATCATTACCTTCGGCACCATGGCCGCCAAAGCGGTGGTGCGCGATGTGGCGCGGGTACAGGGTAAGCCCTACGGTCTCGCGGACCGCATGTCCAAACTGATCCCCTTTGAAGTGGGCATGACCCTGTCGAAGGCATTGGAGCAGGAGGAGCAGCTGGTGCAGCTCCTTGAAGAGGACAGCTCGGCGCAGGAAATCTGGGATATGGCGGTGCAGCTCGAGGGTGTGACGCGCAATGCGGGCAAACACGCTGGCGGTGTGGTCATCGCGCCGAGTGAGCTGACCGACTTCTCGCCCATTTACTGCGACGAAGACGGTGGTGGTGTCGTCACCCAGTACGATAAGAACGATGTTGAAGAAGCAGGCTTGGTGAAGTTTGATTTTCTGGGCCTGCGCACGCTGACGATTATTCAGTGGGCGATCCAGATGATCGATGCGCGGGCAGAGACGGCGCTAGATATTGATCGCCTGCCTCTTGATGACCCCGCGGTCTTTCGCATGCTTCAGAGTGGTGACACCACGGCGGTGTTCCAGCTTGAAAGTCGCGGCATGAAGGAGCTGATCAAAAATCTGCGTCCCGACTGTTTCGAAGACATCATTGCATTGGTGGCCTTGTTCCGACCCGGGCCTCTTCAGTCAGGAATGGTCGAGAACTTTATCGATCGCAAGCACGGCCGCGAGCAGCTGGCCTATCCCGACGCTCAGTATCAGCACGAATGGCTCAAACCCATTCTAGAACCCACCTACGGCGTCATTCTGTATCAGGAGCAGGTCATGCAGATTGCGCAGGTGCTGGCGGGCTACACGCTGGGTGGTGCCGATCTGCTCCGCCGGGCGATGGGTAAGAAAAAACCTGAGGAGATGGCCAAGCAGCGCAGCGTCTTTGAGGAGGGTGCGGCGGCACAGGGTATCGATCCCACTTTGGCCATAAAGATTTTTGATCTGGTCGAAAAATTTGCCGGCTACGGCTTTAATAAATCTCACTCAGCCGCCTATGCGCTGGTGTCTTATCAAACGGCCTGGCTTAAAACCCATCACCCTGCTGAATTCATGGCCGCAGTGATGAGCTCCGAGATCGACAATACCGACAAGCTTTTGACCTTCCGGGATGAGGCTAGACGAATGGGTCTCACGGTTCAGGCGCCGTCAATTCAGTCTGGGCAATACGCTTTCTCGGTCGATGATGAGGGGCAGATCCGCTATGGGCTGGGCGCGATAAAAGGGCTGGGAGAGGGTCCCATCAGCTCACTGCTGGCGGCGCGGAGTGACGGGCCGTTTACCAGTTTGTTCGATCTGTGTGCGCGGACGGACCCACGAAAAGTGAATCGTCGGGCACTGGAGGCGCTGATAAAGAGTGGCGCGCTCGATGAATTGGGAGTGGAGCGTTGGGTACTGTTGGCGGCGCTGGATGATGCCATTAAAGGTGCCGAGCAGGTGGCCAGCAACACCGCGGCGGGTATTGATGACTTGTTCGGCGAGGTGATGGCAACCAGTGATGACGCAGAGGACCCCTACCATGAGCACAGAGGCGCTCGGGCATGGTCTTTGACGGAATTGTTGAACGCTGAGAAAGAAAGTCTCGGCAGTTTCCTAAGTGGGCATCCCATGGAGGCCTACGAAGCCGAGGTGCGGAAGTTCGCACCGCGTCGTATCCGCGAACTGCAGGCCAACAATCAAGCGGTGGTGGCTGGACTGATTCTCGATATCCGCACGATCAAAACCCAGCGGGGGCCGATGGCGGTACTGACTCTGGATGATGGCTCAGGTCAGATCGAAGCCACGGTCTACAACGATGTGTTTACGGAACACAGGGATTTATTGCAGAAGGATCGCATTGTCTTGCTCGATGGCAGGCTGCAGGTGGATGACTTTAATGGCGGTCTCGCGATGCGCACTAAGTCGGTCCGATCGCTGGAACAGGCCCGCAAAGCGAGAGTGTCGCAACTGCGCCTCAGGGTACCCAGTCATCGAGTCGACGAGCGTTTTAACACCTTGCTAGCCAACACGCTTCGCTCTGCAGTTGGCGGGCAGTGCCCCGTGGTAATGGAATATGTGCAGCCGAAAGGATCCGTAGCCGTGCGTCTGGGTGGCGCCTGGCAGGTGCATCCGAGCGATGCGTTGCTGGACGAGCTGCGCATTGCGGTGGGTAACGACGCGGTGGATTGGGTGTATGAGGCGTAATGGGCTACTGCTTCTCCTGATGTTGGTGGCGGCTTGTGGAGAAGCACCGCCGCCCTGCAGTTCATCCGGTAGCTCGGGCTCAGCGCCGAGCGCGGGTTGTCTGGTCTGGGATGCGCGGGGCGCGCTACTGGTCAAAGATTGGTCTGATGAATGGGCGCTGCCCGGCGGCAGTGTTAACGCGTCAGAATCGCCGCGATGTGGTGCGGAGCGAGAAGTGTTTGAAGAAACGGGTTTGGCCGCTCGCGCTGGCGATCTAGCTATCGTTTTCGATAATGGCTTCCATCTGTACTGGTGCGCGGTGCCCGCCTCCGCGGAGCCGCGCATTCACCGCCCGTTGGAGGTGGCAGACGTCACCTGGTGGAAGCTGGAGGCGTTACCCGATGGCACTTGGCGATATCCCGGGCAAGGAGCGATGATCCGTGAGCTGATTTTGGCGCGCTCGGTGGCGCCGACTGAGTAATGGTGGTGAGCGATTTGCGCCACAATGAGAGGAGATGGATCCCAATATGAGTCAAGAATCGATTGAAGCAGCCGTTTTTCGACGACTGTTATCACACCTCGACGGTCGCAAAGACGTCCAGAACATAGACCTCATGAATCTGGCCGGCTTTTGCCGAAATTGCCTGTCCAAGTGGTACGCAGAAGCCGCTGGAGAGCAGGGAGTGACGTTGGATAAAGAGTCGGCCCGCGAGATCGTGTACGGCATGCCGTATGACGAGTGGAAGGCCCAGTATCAGACCGAGGCGACGCCCGAACAGGCAGCCCAATTTGCCGCGCAGCAGTCGGACTCAGCTGGACAGTGACGCCAACACGTCGCTGAGGGAGACGACGTCAGCATACTTAGCATTGAGGTCATAAAGGTTGGCCTCGTGGGCCTGTTCATCCCGATCACCACAGGCCTCCTGTGGCACCAAGACGCGATAGTTATTCTGTAATCCATCTACTGCAGTAGCGCGCACACAGCCGCTGGTGGTGAGGCCTGTGACCACCACAGAGTCCACGTTCTTTGCTTTCAGCCAGTCATCCAGCTCAGTGCCGTGGAAGCCGCTGGCATGGCGTTTCTCCAACTGAAGATCTGACGGGGCGATGGGTAACCGCGGATCAAATTTGACCCATTCTGACTCAGGGGTCAGGAGGTTGAGTGCCGGGACCCTCGCTCGAAACACGGAAGCTTGTTCCTCGTTGTGATAGACCACTGTGGTCAGGGCAACGGGCAGATCCGCCTGATGGAAGGCATTCATCAGTTCGATATTGGCCGCCACGACGGCGTCCGCCTCTGAACCCAGCGGGCAGGCCGGATCGGTAAAACCCACCACTACGTCCACAATAATCAACGCGGGTTTTTGGCCCATCCCGCCGTCGATTCTGTCCAATGCTTTTCGGTCTGTCATGACTGGCGTCCAACTCACCGTACTCGGTACTATTCCTATCATGAGCCATCTGAAACACCAGTGCCAGAAGCAGCGTCACTGTCATGGCGTGAGACGCTCGCCTGATGAGTGATGCGCAGCCAATATCGGTTGATGTCAGTGCTTTGATCGATGCCGATTGGCCTGAATGGCGGTCAGCGCTCGAAGATATCCGTCGCGAATACGGTGACGAGGGCGTGCGGGCGCTACTCAGGCGGCTACAGGAGTACAGCATCGATCAGGGTGTGACGCTCTCTGACGCACTACTGAACACGCCTTACATCAATACGCTTTCTCCTGACGAACAGCCGCCTTATCCAGGAGACCTCGAGCTTGAGAAGCGCATTGAAAATATCATTCGGTGGAACGCGGCCGCCATGATTCTTCGGGCGCAGGACGAAGGTGCCGGTTTGGGTGGGCACATTGCGACTTACGCCTCTGCCGCCACCGCTATGGAGACGGCCTTTCATCACGTTTTCAGCGCCGAGGGCCGGGGAGACCTCGTCCTCCCCCAGCCGCACGCCGCGCCGGGTATCTACGCCAGAGCCTATCTGGAAGGACGACTGACCGAGCAGCAGCTGCGTAATTTCCGACGTGAGTTGGGAGAGGGCGGGGGTTTGCCCTCCTACCCGCACCCTCGATCCATGCCCGAGTTCTGGCAGGTGCCCAACGCGTCCATGGGCCTGTCCGTGCCCATGTCTATCTATATCGCGCGGTTCGCCAAGTATCTTCAGCATCGCGGACTGCTGGCGTCCGATGACGCGCGGATCTGGTGCTTTATCGGCGACGGTGAGGCAGACGAGCCCGAGGTGCTGGGCACCATCAATATCGCCGCTCGAGAGCGACTCGACAACTTGGTGATAGTGGTCAACTGTAATCTGCAGCGCCTCGATGGACCGGTTCGCGGTAACGGCAAGATCATTCAAGAGCTGGAGCGGGCGTTTCGTGGTGCCGACTGGCAGGTCCTGAAGGTGATTTGGGGCAGTGGCTGGGATGCGCTACTCGCCTCGGATCACGAGGGTGTTTTGCGCCACCGCATGGAGGAGTGCCTTGACGGCGATTATCAGCGCTACTCCATCCTCCCTGGAGACGAGCAGCGCGAGCATTGGGTGCACGGCGACCCCCGCCTG
>Ga0181594_10006443_pt1 | contig 10168 bp, 6 predicted proteins | sample 071ome_18_FD_145603 | JGI IMG/M metagenome (GOLD analysis project Ga0181594, IMG submission 145603) | Coastal salt marsh microbial communities from the Groves Creek Marsh, Skidaway Island, Georgia - 071413BT metaG (spades assembly) | ecosystem: Environmental > Aquatic > Marine > Intertidal zone...
AAGGTCCTGACCAGCCTTAAAGCCAAAGGTCAGATCATCACCGTTACTGTCGGTGGCTGTGAGGGTAATTTCTGAATTTTCGTTTTCAAGGAAAGTAAACGCGGCGCCCGTAGTAATTACAGGTACAGTCGCTTTCGATTCCAGTGCGGCAACCTGGGCTTCCATAGTGGCGATCTGAGAAGTGATCAGTTCAATCGCTGTTCGCTGAGCTGCAAACGGAAGGTTAGCCAGCTGGGTACGGGTCACCAGATCCAGTTCATGGACCGCTGCAGCCAGATTTGTGAGACGGCGTTGCTGCGTTGAATTACCAAGGGATACAGCTTCCGGTACAACTTCAGCGTCTGAGCCAATCGCTACAAACGAGGCTGGCTCGCCGACGACAGACGCCGCAGCCTCTTCTTCGACGACTGGAGCAAATACCCCTTTGGGACCAAAGACGATTACGTCTTCACGTACACCGTAGGCCGACAAAAATGAAACAGGCCTACAGCGTTCAGTACCGTCGGCAGCAAATGCCTCTTGGTCAAGAAGCCCCACCATTGCAGGTTCACCTTCCGGAATTGTCGCCCCGGTTTCTGTGGCAATTGTAAGATAGATAGTTGTACCCGGGTAAGCAGCTCCAGCCTTGCAGCTCAGTTCTGGAGCGGTACCGTCACTCAGTGCAATGCGTGTTGTTGTTCCACCTTTGCTGATAGAGAACTGATTACGTCCTCCATTCTCAGTCTCATTGGCCGCCAACCACCAGGCGTTACCCCACTGATAAGGAAGGTAGTAACCACCTTCAGTAAAAGCCTCGGTGGTAAAACGTCGCTCAATAGTGGCCGAAGTGGTATCAACTAACGCCAGCGCCGTATTGTTTTCTTTCAATACAGTAACGAAGTCAGGACGACCCTCGACGGGCTGCGCAAAGGAATTACCGTTCACACAGTCCATCCCGACACAAACGCTACTCGGCACGGTATAGCCGCCAGTTAAGGCGACAGATGCCTGCACTGCAGGCGCGATTAACGCCGCAGTCAGGAATATGTTCTTAATACCGCTCATCACTCAACCTGCCCTTCAGCTGATTCCAGCGCTGCAATGCGATCAGCCAGTGACGAAAGACGCGCATTAAGCGCATTGATGGCGTTATCCAGCTCGGTTTTCTTTGTCGTTATTTCTGTGGTGCCAACAAGGCTCTGCGCCGTACGCAGGTTAACCGCATCTGTATCGGCAGTAGCATCAGCAACAAATGCAACCCGACGGCTGACCGTCTCACTACCCACAGATACGGCACCTTCAACAACCGTAGACAGACTACCTAAAGCCACATCACCCTCTGGTGAAATTTCCAGAACACGGCGCTGACCAGTTTTATCTTCGATATAGAAACTTGCTGCATCCCCAGCAACCTCATCAGAAGCACCCAACTGCCAGTCATTTGCAGGGAAGCTTGCTGAGCTGCTGGTATCATCAAAAAGTATCTGCGGGCTTTCGCTTTTAACCTTCAGCGTTTCAAAACTGAAGTCTTCATTCTCCAGACACTCCACACCTATGCACGCGCTTTGCTGAACAATAAGATTTTCAATTTGTACGGTATCTGCGATAACACTGCCAGATAGCGCGATGAGCATTGCGCCGGAAAGATGAGCTTTCATGTGATAATCCTTTTAGTTTTGGTGTCATGAGGCGACAAGATTTCGTGGGGCAGAATTACCCTACCGACCATATATGTCAAGTTATGTCCAATCGATGTAACAGATTGTCACAAAGGGTTCCAAAAGCGCATAACTGTGCGGTAATTCGTCCTCTCGGCGACATGCTCTGACACCTGCACTTATTATCGGGGTACACTTACGGAAACAGTGCCTTGATCCGGATGATTACGCATGACCCGACCGTCTCTCAGCTCACTTCTTCCTCTGAGTATTTCTATCGCCCTGCTCAGCGGTTGCAGTACTCTCACCACCACAAGTGATACCGATGTAATTCCTGACAACTTTGTTCAGGGGCAAAGTCTGCCGGGATGGGTAACTAAGCCACCTCAGCGAGCGAACATGGCTTATGGTGTGGGCTCAATGGAGGTTTACGGCAACCCGGACGCGGCAATAAAGCGAGCTGCTGACTTTGCCCGTGCTGATCTGGTCAGTCGCCTGAAAGTAACGGTCTCCGGCTCAAACAGCAGCAAAATCACTGAATTCACTAATGACGGCGAAACCCGACTGCAGAAAAGCATCAGTCAGGCGGTCAGCAGTAAGATCCCGACGGTCACTCTCGACGAGTTAGTGATCGCAGACACCTTTGTTGATGATCGCTACGCCTATGTCCTGGCAGAGCTGGATCGCGCTGCAGCGGCATCCCGTATCAAAGCACAGTTGGCGTCGGTAGAAAGCGAGCTTTCACTGCGACAGGCGACTGCGATCACAGGGACCGGTAAGCTGGAACGCCTACAGCAGCAACTGCCGGCCCTGACATTATTTGCCCAGCATGATCAGCTGGCTGAACAATATGCATTTGTTGATACCAGCCGCCAGCAACCGCAGGCTCCTCAGGATCTGCGCGATTATCGCCAGAGTATTCTGAATGCTCTGAAAGATCTGGATGTAAAACTAGTACTGATGGACGACGGCGCCCGGATTATGCGCGGCGGTCTGTTTGAGACCCTGACTCAGCAAGGGCTGCGCCTGAGTGCGGATGGTGTACCTGATATTACTTTTGAAGTCAGCGCTAACCTCGATAGCCAGCAACGCGAAGGTAACTACTACGTGTTCGCCAATGCCCGGGTGAATCTGCGTGATACCAATGGCAAAGTTTTAAGCTCGTTTTCAGAGAAGTCCCGCGGTGTTTCCGGGCTACAACAGAATGCCCTGAATAAGGCGTCAGAAGCGCTCGCCGAGCAATTAGCTCAGGAACTTGCAGCCACTCTGACCGAGCGGCTGCAGTAAGATATAGCGGAAGTTGTTATCAGGCGGCTTCGGTCGCCACAGGCTCAGCGTTCGTGCTGTAGTCAGCTTCAAACTGGGCCGGAGTAATTAAAGTACTGCGGCTCTCATCCCAAATGATGTACTGCATAGAATGCGGTACATCTTTCAATCCCAGGCGCGGCACATTACGGAACAGGTCCTGATACTTGTGATGGCAGGCACGCAGATTGTAGTTAGGGATACGAGCAGATAGATGGTGGATATGGTGATAACCGATATCCGCCGTGAACCAATCCAGTACGCGCGGCAGTTTCAGGTAGCTGGTGCCTGCTAAAGCAGCGGTGTAGTAATCCCAACCTTCGTCGCCTGATGCATATGAGCCTTCAAAGTTGTGCTGCACAGTGAACAGAATAATACCGCTCGCCCCAGCCAGAGACAGTGCAGTCACGTAGACGAACAGGAAACCACCGCCCAGCTGTATCGTTGCCAGAGTACAGATCGTCAGCAGAACCAGATTATTGCCAGTAATGTGGCGGAATTCTTTCCAGGTTTCCCAGTATGGTGTTTTGAACTCTGACGCTATGCCACCCTTCATGACGTGCTTAGCCAACGCAATCAGGCCTTTAATCCAGGTAATTCGTGGGTTAAATACAAAGTACAGAAAACCGGCCAACGGACCCATATAGAGCTTGCGCTGATTGGCGTAACCGCGCTTCTGCTTGTCGGTCAGCTTGGCGTATTCCTCGGTTGAGAGCACCGCTAGCGGGCCTCGGTATTTGTTCCAGTTACCGTTGGTCGAGTGATGATAATCGTGATGGCGCGACCAGACGTATTGAGGCATGCCGCAGAAAACACCGAAGATAAAACCAACAACAGAGTTTGCACGAGGGCTGCTGTACATACAGTTATGGCCACAGTCATGCAGCAGAACGAAGGAGCGCAACAGGAACAGAGTCAGCAATGCGATGATGCCTGCCGTCAGGAGGTAAGACACTTCCATGCTCACGACACCAGCGTATGTCAGCAATACAACCGGAATCAGCGTGTTGAGTGTTTGCGCAGCTGCACGCAGATCGTTACGTCCGACAAAGCTGCTGACCAGCTCGTTCTTTTTATTCTTCAATGCCAGTGTATCGGCTTCCCGTGTTGCCATACTGATTGCCTCTATCCGTATTATTACAGTCGGGCGACAGTCTAGCAGAACATAGTGTTTCTGGAGAGAAACAATCAGGCCAGCCACTGCTCCAACAGCAAACGTAAGCGATCCGGATCGATGGGTTTGGCAATGTGATCATTCATACCGGCACTAAGGCAGGCTTTTTTATCGTCATCCATGGCATTAGCAGTCATTCCCAGGATCGGGATGTCGGCGTTGAACTCACGTATCTTACTGGTAGCGGTGTAGCCATCCATCACCGGCATCTGCACATCCATTAATATCAGATCTACTGCAGGTTGCTGCTGCATCATATTCACGGCATCAAGGCCATTATCTGCAATCAGTGTTGTTATCCCCTGCTTGTGGAGAAACTCCTGCACAATCAGCTGATTAATCTGAATATCTTCAACAATAAGTACACACTTGTTCGCCAACAGTGCTTTAGGGTCGGTGGCATAGGTTTTACTTCTGTTTTGCTCACCCTCAGGCAGATACATCACGGCGCAGAATTCACTACCTTCGTTGACGGTACTACGCACCAGGATATCGCCCCCCATCATCTGCGCGATTGGTCGCGAAATACTTAGTCCCAGGCCCGTGCCGCCATAGCGCCGACTCACTGACGCATCTGCCTGACCGAAGGCAGAAAAAATATGCTGAATTTTATCAGCGGGAATACCGACACCGGTATCAGCCACCCGAACCTGTAGCTTCGACGTTTCTTTTTCATAACTGATGACCAGACGGATTGACCCATCACGGGTGAACTTGAACGCGTTACTCAGCAGGTTGAGTACAATCTGTTCGATACGTAACTCATCACCAATCAGAATATCCGGCACGCGGTTATCAAGATCGATGGAGAATTCGATATTGCTTTCGTCTGCCACATGACCAAACAGAGCTTCCATCTTCCGGGCAATAGCGCGCATCCGAACATCGCCCTGTTCCAGCTCCATTTTTCCGGATTCGATACGAGCATAGTTCAACGTCTGGTTGATCAATCCCAACAGGGTCACTGCCGCAAGATCGGCCTTTTGCAAGTAATCGCGCTGCTGAGACGTCAGGCGGGTATCAAGAACGAGTTTAAGAAAACCATTGATGGCATTCAGTGGAGTGCGTAGTTCGTGACTCATATTTGCCAGAAAGGATGACTTAGCATCACTGGCCGCATTAGCGCGAGAGACTGCTTCCCTTAGCTCACTGGTGCGTGCGGCGACCTGACGCTGAATGGTTTCTAACTGCCCGGTCGTCGTAAGGATAAAAATAAGGAAGAGCGCGGCAATAATGAAGCCGCCCGTCAGAATGACATAGCTTGTCCAGTCGTCCCCACCATAAGAAAAGTCCGCCGCCGGGAAGATTTCTACCCGGTAGTCGCGGGAGGCAAAGCTCTCGAAAAACTTAAATACCGGCAGTTTCGCTTGCGGCTTTACCGGTGATTCAAAAATCGGCAGGTCGGTACCGTTTGTGACATCGTAGAGATTGAATCTCAGCCCAGCTTCACGCGCCCGGATAATACTCTCACCAAGAATACCATTCACCCGCATCACGCCGCTGGCATAGCCTAGCAGCATCTCAGACGAGTCCTGACTGAATACCGGCATATACACGATCAGAGCGCGCTGATTTTCGGTCTCCTGAGCCAGTGTAATCGGCGCGGTAGCGACCGGAGCACGCAAATCTGCAGCTGCCAGTAACGCTGCTTTCCGAGCTGGGTTGGCTGCCAGGTTAAGGCCGAACGCCCGGCGATTAAGTTCAAAGGGATGAATATAAAGTACGGGGTAGTAACGATCCTTTTTTGTCGCCTTGATTAAGGCGCCGTCAGCAGTGAGCTCTGTGAATTCAAAGTCAGGGTAACCGTGTGTACGGAAGTAATTTTCCCAGCGCGCACGTCCTTCATCGTCGAGAACCTCGGTCCAACCGATACCATGAAAGCCATCATCACTGGCCATCACCCGCTCCGAGAATTGAGCAAACTCAGCGGGTGTCACATGCTCACTGGCCGAAAACAGCGCTGAATATGCCGTCAGTTTGTTTTCAGAAATAATCAGGCGCGACTCGATAGTGTGTGCCAGATGGTTGGCTTCTTTCTCCAGATCACTGACCAGTTCGTTTTTGGAGTACTCAACAGAGTTCTGAAAAAGCGCATAAACCGCAGCCATAATGCCCAGAATTGGCAGCAAGGCTTTGACCTTACGCCAGGTGCTGAAGTCTCGCACCGGAGTCCATAAGACCTGAAGCATGGGAGTGACAAGCAATACCCCGATGGAGTCTCCTGCCCACCATGTAATCCAGTTAAATGCCAGGCGTTCAGCTGCGATAAAGCCGTTAGCAAACAGAGCAAGCGTACCGACTGAAGCTGCAACAGTACTACCAGCGACCACCACAATAAGACAGAAACGCAGCAAGCAGGCGGGTTCATCCCAGCAATCAGCCTCGCTTACGTAAGTCCGGTACAGCCAGGCCCCAAACATCGCCTGAAGCGTGCTGCCAATTCCAATGGCCGAACCAGTTACCGCGGCCTCGAGTGTAATGTCAGCAAATGCCGAACTCGTGTTATAGATATTGACGGCGATAGCGCCGCTTAGCAGAGCAGTAGTCGCGTGCCAGAACCGCATTTTCAGAAAAATAGAAAGTGCTACACCCGCTGCAGGCCACACTGCAGAAGCGAAATCGGGTGGGATAGCCAACGCAGAGCCCACAAGTGCTGCGGCAAAATACGCCAACGCAGCCAACGGAATAAACAAAAACGACATCACACACCCGGACTAATGACTGAAATCAGTATAGCCACTCCTCAGCATTCGGCCCGGTTGGCCATATAAGTGTCTGCGATGTTACTATCCGCGCCATTCTCACCGGCACAAAAAACAACGGACTTTCAGCTATGGCTAAGAAAGACTACATATCCATGTGGTTCCTTGCCCGACGCGAAATGGGCATCAGGGACAATATTTTCTACGGGTGGTACGACCCGGAAACTAATTCCATTGATTGGCAGACCTGGCAGCACGCCGACTCTGATGGCATGGGCGGCTATGCCCGCATCTTCCGGCCGCTGGGGTTCCCGACTACTCCGCTACCAACCTGCAAAGAAACTTCGGTTCCTGGCTGGAGGGAAATCCTGAAAGCACAGAAAGCGTATCCAACGCCGAAAGCTCCGAAACAGGTGAATTGGAAGCAGACTTACAGCTACGAACACAACGACCAGTTCATGCCGGAGTGCGGCGTGATGCCGGAAAGCGACAAACTGAAACTGTTGGAAGTCGCGAAGAGCCGTAATGTCAGCCTCAGCAACCTGGTGTTCTCAACCCTGAGTCACGTTGTTTCGGAACAGCTCATCGAAGGTAACGAGCCTTTTTACTGGTTCTTTCCGGTAAATGTGCGCGGGGCGATTAAGGGCCTGCCTGAATATTCAAATCAGGCATCCGGTATTTACATGCTGGTAAACCCAGACTCCAAAGCTGAAGACTGGCAGGTACAGATGCGCCAGCGCCTGAAGTCGAAAGAGCAGTGGACCAACTGGAAGCTTGGCAATATCGGCAAATACATAGGTATGTGGGGCGTTAAAAAGATCTACCGCGCCACCAGCAAATCACAGTATGTTGCAGGTAACTGCTCCAGCCTCGGCCAATGGCCTCTGCCTCATCCGGATAACCGCAAAGAGCGTCCGTTCGGCAAGAAAGTGGTCTTCACAGGAACTGCGCCCGGCACAGAGAACTACCCGATCTCAAGCAACATGCTGGAGTGGTTCGGCGATCTGTCTCTGGCGATCAAACTGCACCCATACATCTGTAATGATCAGACAACGGTACGCCGCCTGATGGACGGGTGGATGGATGCGCTCTATGCACTCATTCCTGAGCCAGAGAAGCCTGCTTCTTTCGGGCATGAGAAGTCTGCTTCCAACGAGCTAGAAAAGACGGCTTCTGCAAAAGCCCAAAAACAAAAAAACGCGGAACCTGCCTGATACGACATTTCGGGTCAAACCTGCAATTCCTGCCAGAGCGCGTACAGAAGTGCGCGCTCTCTTCTGTCGCCAAATTCCTCTTACTGATAAGATTCTGAACATCATCACGCAGCCGCTTTCGTGCGGACTCCGGTAACAACAAAAATAATAAGGAAGGCCCAATGGCAGAAAAAGATTACATTGCCATGTGGTACCACGCGCGCAAACCGTATGGCATCAACGACCTGATTCAATGGGGTTGGTACGACCCGGACAATCAGCACATCGATTGGAAGACCTGGCACCACGCCGATGCCGATGGCATGGCTGGCTTCGCCAATATCCTGCGTCCGATGGGCTACCCCTGCTCGCCGCTGCCGACCTGCAACGAAACCAAAGTGCCGGGCTGGGGCGAAATCAGCAAGGCAAAGAAAGAATTTCCGACGGAAGAAGGCGAGAAAACGGTTCGCTGGAAAAAGACTTACGACTACGTCGATAACGATACCTTCACGCCCGAAATCGCCTGCCTGAACGAAGAAGAAACCACCCGCCTGAATACCTGGTGTAAGGCCAATAAAGTCAGCCCGGGTAACCTGATTTACTCTGAACTGAGCAACATAGTGGCAGCTCGACTGGTTGAAGGCGACGAACCATTTTACTGGTTCTACCCAGTCAACGTGCGCGGCGCGACAGGTATCAAAACCGAAAGTTTTAACCAGGTTTCCGGCTTCTACATGCTCACCGATCCGAAATCGACCGCACAGGACTGGCAGACTCAGATGCGCCAGCGCTTCAAAGCCAAGCAGCACTGGGGCAACTGGAAGCTGGCTAACATCGGCAAATGGATAGGCTACACCGGTGTAAAAGTGATCTACCGCTTCACCAGTGGTAAGCAGTTTTACATGGGCAGCTGCTCGAATCTCGGTAGCTGGCCGCTACCGGGTCAGGACAACCCGCCAAAGCAGAATAACCTGCGCTTGGTTGCAGTTGCTCCGGGGACAGCAAACTACCCGATTTCAGCGACCATGACAGAGTGGTATGGCCAGCTGACATTTACACTGAAAATGCACCCCTACATCTGCCCGGACCAGCAAACTGTGCGCGATATTGCCGATGCCTGGCGTGATGCACTACTGAAAGCCATCGCCTGATTCTGATCTTCGGTGACCTTTACTGGCCCGTTTGTCCACCACACCATGTGATATGGGGCACACGGGCCACACACCAAACTCCCTGGTGTAACTGTTGTGACTATCTTCGCAGTCTCAACAACCCACTTCCTCCTAAGCTTTTCTGACAGCAAGACTATTGCATCACGCTCAGGAGTCCTCGTGGCCGAAAAAGATTACATCGCAATGTGGTTCAACGCCCGTCGCCGTTATGGCATCAGCGATACCATTTACTGGGGCTGGTTCTATCCTGAAACCCGTTCCATCGAATGGAAATCATGGCGGCATGCGGATGCCGATGGCCTCGCAGGCCTGGCGATCGAAATGCGCAAATTGGGTTACCCCTCAACACCGCTTCCTGTCTGCAACGAAAAGGCGGTACCCACATGGAAAGAAATTAAAGCCGCACGCAAAGAATATCCGACCGACGAATCACCCAAGACAATTCGCTGGAAACAAAAATACGATCATCCGGTAAACACCCTGTTCAAGCCTGAAGTCGCTGCTCTGACCAAAGAGCAGTCAGACAAAGTGAAAGCCTACTGCAAAGAAATCCGGGTAAGTCATGGCAATATGCTGTTCGCCGCGCTGAGCCGGGTTATCTCGCAGGAACTGATCGAAGGTAACGAGCCTTTTTACTGGTTCTTTCCGGTGAACGTGCGCGGCGCGACGGGCATTCAGACTGAAAGCTTCAATCAGGTGTCCGGCGTGAATATGCGTGTCACACCCGATAGCACGGCCGCCGACTGGCAGACCCAGATGCGCCAGCGCATGAAAGCCAAAGAACACTGGAGTATGTGGAAGCAGGCCTGTCTGTCGAAATACCTGGGAGACTGGGGTACCGCCCTCGCCTACAAGCTCACCAGCGGTAAACAGTTCTACGCTGGCAACTGCTCCAATCTCGGCAGCTGGCCACTGCCTCACGCCAACAACCCAGCAGACCCCGGCGATGGTCGTTTGCTGGTAGGAGCCGCACCCGGCACTGCCA
>Ga0181594_10006451_pt1 | contig 10158 bp, 8 predicted proteins | sample 071ome_18_FD_145603 | JGI IMG/M metagenome (GOLD analysis project Ga0181594, IMG submission 145603) | Coastal salt marsh microbial communities from the Groves Creek Marsh, Skidaway Island, Georgia - 071413BT metaG (spades assembly) | ecosystem: Environmental > Aquatic > Marine > Intertidal zone...
GGCGATCCCGGGGCCGAGCCTGCGCACATAGCGAGTGAGTCCCCCGATCGGGTAGCACACCCCCAGACGCGCCGCCGGGACAGACATGCGCATCCCTTCGACGCCGATGCGGAAGTCACAACACAGCGCGAGCTCCGCCCCACCTCCGAACACGTCTCCGTTCAGGGCGCAGACGGTCGGGACGCGCAGCGCGGCCAGGCGGTCGGTCAGCGTATCGAAACGGCGTCCGCTCATCTGGCCGGTACTCATCTGATCGAGCGAGGCACCGGAGCAGAAGGTTCGATCTCCTGCTCCGGTGAGCACTGCGACTCGGATCGAATCGTCCGAATCGATCTCGTCCAGGATGTCGAGCATGCGGTCGACATCGGATGCCTCGAGCGCATTGTGTCGTTCCGGACGATCGAGCGTCACGCTCGCGAGATGGCCGTCACGTACCAGACGAATTCCGGGGGAATCGATGTTCGACATGAAGGAAGTCTACCGTCGTCTCACGTGACGCGTAGACTTCTCCTGCTCATCCCCTCACGAAGGAGAGTCGAGTTGGGTGCCATTCGGGACTTCATGTCGACGCATTACCTGCACTTCAACGCCCGCGAGGTCGTCGATGCTGCGAAGGCGTACGAGGCACACGTCGATGCCGGTGGAAAGATGCTGGTCGCCATGGCCGGTGCGATGTCCACGGGTGAGTTCGGGATCTCGCTGGCCCGGATGATCAGGGCCGGCAAGGTGCACGCGATCTCCTGTACGGGGGCCAACCTCGAGGAGGACGTATTCAATCTCGTGGCCGGCCGGGAGTACGAGATCATCCAGTCGTGGAGGGATCTGTCCGCCGAAGACGAGCGCGTGCTGTACGATCGGGGGATGAATCGGGTGACGGATACGTGCATCCCCGAGACTGTGATGCGCCAGATCGAGGGTCGTTTGCTGGCGTGTTGGCAGCGAGCGGCCGCGGCCGGTGAGCGCAGGCTCCCTGCCGAGTTCCTGTTCGAGGTGCTCGGAGACCCCGGCCTTTCCGAGCATTTCCAGATCGATCCGGAGAATTCGTGGATGCTCGCTGCTCGGGAAGCCGGTATCCCGGTTTTTGCGCCGGGTTGGGAGGACTCGACCACCGGCAACATCTTCGCCGCGAATGTCATGATGGGTCGAGTTCCGGACCACTCCTGCGTGAAGTCCGGTACGGAGCAGTTTCAGGCACTCGTCGAATGGTACGAGGCGAATCATGGCTCGGGGCAGACGCCCTCCGTCGGGTTCTTTCAGATCGGTGGTGGCATTGCGGGAGACTTCGCGATCTGCGCCGTGCCATGCATCACTCAGGACCTGCGCCGGGAAGTCCCGTACTGGGGTTACTTCTGCCAGATCACGGATGCCCAGCCGTCGTACGGCGGCTACTCGGGCGCGCCGGCCAACGAAAAGATCACGTGGGGGAAGCTGGAGCCCGCGACACCGAAATTCGAGATCAACTCCGACGCCGCGATCGTTGCGCCCCTGATCTGCTCCTGGGTTCTCGGCGACTGATTTTCAGGAGATCGTCCCGGCGAATCCCGCTTCCGCCACAACGAGGACGAGGGCGCGCTGCACCGCGAGGTAGGCGTCGATGTTGACCCAGAATTCGTCCGGTGCATGTCCGTTGGACCCCTCTCCGCCCCGTCCGATGGTCACGGCAGGAATGCCCAGGGCGATCGGCACGTTCGAGTCGGTCGACGAACGTGCAAGCTGACCCCGCGTCCCGAATTCGCCTGTCGCCGCGAGGGCTCGCTGGATGACGGGCGTGGAGGGATCGAGCTCGCCCGACGGACGGTCCCCGATCTTGTCCTTGATCGCCCGGAGCGGGCCACCTTCGCGCCGCAGGTCATTCTCCTCGGCGGCACCGCGATCCATGGCGGCGAGGAAGGCTTCCTCGATGCGGGCGAGACTCTCCGGGCTCTCCGAACGCATGTCGACCTCCATCCATGTCTCGAAGGGGACGGAGTTCACCGATGTGCCGCCTCCGACCCGGCCGACGTTGTAGCTGGTGCGCGGACCGGACCGCGTGAGCGTGTCGGCGACATCCTGGAAGTAGCGCACGGCCCGGCTCATGGCGTGTGCCGGGTTCGCGGTTCCGAATGCTCCCCACGAGTGGCCGCCGGGGCCTACGAAGGTGACACGGTACCGGACGGAACCGAGACCCATCGAGACGATGCGGGACAGGCCGCCTCCATCCACGTCGATCCACACATCCGGTCGAAGACCTCCCTCTCGATAGAGGTACTTCATGCCGCGCAGGTCTCCGAGACCCTCCTCACCGACGACCCCGACGAAGAGGACATCGTCGTTCGTCTCGACCCCCGCCTCCTCGAGTGCACGCAGCACGGAGAGCACCACGACGAGCCCCCGGGTGTCGTCCCCGACGCCCGGGGCGAACAGGGTGTCACCAACCTGTCGAACGGAGACGTCCATGCCCTCGGGGAAGACCGTATCGAGGTGCCCGCCGAACCCGATGGTTCGGTTCCCCTGCCGCCCCCGACGCAGACCGATGACGTTGCCCTCGTCGTCCGTCCACACGGAATCGGCGCCCAGCTCGAGAAGGAGCTCGGCGAAGCGCATGCCTCGCTGGGCCTCCATGAATGGGGGTGCCGGGATCTCCGTCAGCTCGATCAGGCGTTCCAGAGCCCAGTCGTCGTGCTGCTCCGCCAGGTTCAGCGCGGCGGTCATCGTCGGATGCGCCATCAGGTCGCGCACCTCGTCGGTGTATTCCTGCTGGACGCTCTGGCCGCGCAGTGCGGATCCGGACAGGAGGGACAACAGGAGTACGAGGGTCAGATGCGACGGGGTGGGTCGTGGCATGAGAGACGTCACGGGTTGTCTCCGCTCGGGGGCTGAGTGCTTGATCGGTACGGAAGGTGGGTGGCTTGCGAGCCCTGACGCCAGACCAGGCGGTCTCGCTTGCTGACACGAAGTGCGGCTACGATACTCCCGCCGTATCGTCCCGCGGCGTCTGACATGCAGCGATCCGTCAGATCCGCCTCAGCCCGTCGTCGATGTCCGAATCTGTATCACGTCCCGTGCGCCCCGCCGCAGACGACGAGATCTCCCTCTGGGAGGTTCTTGCGGTCCTCGTGCGTCGGCGAGGTACCATCGTGCTGACGACGTTGCTCGTCGGGGCTGCTGCCGCTGCGTATGCGCATTTCAGACCGCTGACGTACTCGACGAGCGCGGCCTTTCGACCACAGGGCTCGCAGGCGTCGACCTCTCAGCTGACGGCGCTGGCGAGTCAGTTCGGTGTGAATGTCGGTGGTGCGGGTGGAGATGAGGCGAGCCCGGCCTTCTATCAGGAGCTCCTGACGTCCCGCGAGATTCTGAGCCGGGTCTCGGACGAACCCTACGACGTCGAAGGTGTCGGAGTGGTCGCGCTCAAGGACCTGCTCGAAATCGAGGAGGACACCGAGGAGCAGAGGAACGAAGAAGTGCTCACGTGGTTGCGCGAGGCGGCGGTATCGGTCTCGACGGGTCGTGAGACCGGAACGGTCACGATTGCGGTCAAGACCGAATGGCCGGACCTCTCGCAGGCGATCGCAGAAGAGCTGCTGGCGGAGGTCGCGCTCTTCAACCTCGATACGCGGCAGTCCCAGGCTGCCTCGGAACGGGGCTTCATCGAGGCTCGTGTCGAGGCAGCCGAAGGTGAGCTCGACGCGGCCGAGGAGGAGCTGCGTTCGTTCCTCGAGGCGAATCGCCAGTGGGAGAACTCCCCCATGCTGACATTCCAGCACGATGGCCTGATGCGTGAGGTATCACTCCGACAGTCGGTGCTGACGACGCTGGTGCAGTCGTACGAGCAGGCTCGGATCGCCGAAGTCAGGGACACTCCGGTCATCACGATCCTGCAGAGCCCGTTCCTTCCACCTCGGAACGATCCCCGCGGCCGCGTCCTCACGGCTCTTCTCGGCCTCGTCCTGGGCGGGATGATGGGCATTGTTCTGGCCTTCCTCGTGGAGGCGTTCCGGCGTCCGGGTGACGGGGATCCGGCGAGAGAGGATTTTCAGGCGAGCTGGAATGCTGCGGTGCGGTCTGTCCCGTTCCTGGGCGGCTCCAACCCTTGAGACGACCGGGTTTCCGGACGCGGGATCTCATGATCGCGACGCTGGTTGCGATCGGTCTGGGTGGGGCACCATCGCGGGCGGCAGCACAGGATCCCGCGGTGCTTTACATCGGCGGGTTCGCCCTGGCGACATTCGTTCCCAGTGTGCTGCTGGACTGGCCCGGGCTCGACACACATCGCACGATGCTCAAGGCCGGCTTCGCTCGCTTCGATGCGATGGATCGCGAGAACGAGGCATGGGACCTGACCGTCGAGTTTCAGCCGGGTCTCACGTGGCATCGCATCAAGCCCCTCGTCGGAGTGAGCCACAATTCGGACGGTGCGACGTACGCGTGGCTCTCGGCTGCTCTGGATCTTCATGCCGGTGAACACCTCATCGCAAACATCAACTCGGGACCGGCGTTCTATGTCCCCGGCTTCTCCGGAAAGGAGCTGGGCAGCTTCGGGGTCCTTCGGTCCGGCTTCGAGGTCGGGGTGCGGATCGCGGATGTGGCACGAACGACCGTGAGCTTTCACCACATGTCCCACGGCAAGCTCATGAATCCTGCGTGGAATCCGGGCACGGAGACGGTGGGCGTGAGCTTCTGGTGGGACATCGGCTGAACCCCTCCTGACGGTACATCGCGAACGTGCCCTCGGTTAGCTTTTTGGGCTGATCCCTGAACCGCTTCATCCGGTATCGCGCCGGCACCCGCCCATCAATGCCCATTCGCAACATCGCGATCATCGCGCACGTCGATCACGGAAAGACCACTCTGGTCGACCAGATGTTCGGTCAGGCCGGGATCTTCCACGAGCATCAGGCCGTCGAAGATCGGGTGATGGATTCCAACCCGCTTGAAAAGGAGCGGGGGATCACCATCCTCGCCAAGAACACGGCAGTTCAGTGGAATGACGTGAAGATCAACATTGTCGACACGCCCGGGCACGCGGACTTCGGTGGCGAGGTCGAGCGCATTCTCAGAATGGTCGACGGCGTGGTGCTTCTGGTCGATGCCGCGGAAGGCCCGATGCCCCAGACGCGGTTCGTGACCCGGAAGGCGCTCGAGCTCGGATTGCTGCCGCTCGTGGTGATCAACAAGGTCGACCGTGGTGACGCCCGCCCGCATGAAGTCCATGACGAGGTGTTGGAGCTCTTCATGGATCTCGAGGCCACGGACGGACAGCTCGATGCTCCCTTCCTGTATGCCGTTGGTCGCGACGGTTGGGCCGCCTATTCGGCCGAGGAGACGGGTGGGGACCTGACGCCGCTCTTCGACACCATCGTGGATCACTTCCCGCCTCCGCAGGTCGATGAGAACGGCCCCTTTCAGATGCTGGTGTCCACCCTCGACCACTCCTCGTATGTCGGCCGAATCGCGATCGGTCGGATCGAACGTGGTTCGGTTCGGGTGGGGGACCAGGTCGCGCTGCTCGATCTCGGGGACGAGGGAATGGTCGAGGACCCTGCGGCGGCCGAGCGCGCTCGTGTATCCCGACTGTACACCTTTTCGGGTCTGGAGCGGATTGAGGTCGAGGAGGCCACGGCCGGCGACATCGTCGCGATGGCGGGACTCGAGGGGGTCGAGATCGGCAAGACGGTTACGGACCCGGAGCACCGGGAGCGACTCCAGGGGATCGCCGTGGAGGAACCCACACTCTCCGTGGACTTCACGGTGAACAATTCACCCTTTGCCGGGCAGGCCGGGAAATTCGTGACCACCCGTCAGGTACGGGAGCGACTGTATCGGGAACTCGAGCGGAACGTGTCGCTTCGGGTCGAGGGCACGGAGCAGCCGGACACCTTCACCGTGAGCGGTCGGGGCGAACTCCACCTGACGATCCTGATGGAGACGATGCGCCGCGAGGGGTACGAATTTCAGGTGTCTCGCCCGCGGGTGATCACTCGGACCGGTGGGCAGGGGCACGTCGAGGAACCCTTCGAGGAAGCGGTCATCGAGGTGCCTTCCGATATGGTGGGAACCGTGATCGAGAAACTCGGGCCGCGGAAGGGAGAGATGACGGAGATGAAACCGATGGGTGACTCCGGGTCGACTCGCCTCCGGTTCAAGATCCCGGCGCGCGGGCTGTTTGGATACCGCTCCGAGTTTCTTACGGACACACGCGGCGAAGGCATCCTTCACCATACGTTTCACGAATGGGACCGGTGGGCAGGGCCGCTCAAGGGTCGGACGCGTGGAGTGCTCGTCGCTGACCGTCCCGGCAAGGCGGTAGGATTCGCCCTGTTCGGCCTTCAGGAGCGCTCGACGCTCTTCGTGAAGCCGGGCGACGAGACATATGGTGGCATGATCGTCGGAGAAAACGCCCGCACGGACGACATGGACGTGAACGTCAGCAAGGAGAAGAAGCTGACCAACATGCGGACCACGGCGTCGGACGAGAACATCAAGCTCGAGCCGCCGCGCAAGATCACGCTCGAGTTGGCACTCGAGTTCATCCAGGATGATGAGTTGATCGAGGTGACGCCGGACGCGATCCGTCTGCGCAAGCGCATCCTGGACCCGAATCAGAGAAAAAAGGCGGCGAAGAGGGCGAATCAGCCGGCCTGAGAAGGTCGAATGACCGACGGGTCCGGCGTGGCACGGGGACCGGACCCGGAGGATCTGAAGACCGCCCTCGGTGGACGGTGAGGCGAAGCCGTGCGTCTCACGGTGGTGAACAGGCGTGGAAGCTGGGGGTCTCACAGCGCGGCAATGGCTGGAGGGGATGACGTGAACAAAGCTCGCTTCGACAAAGCGATGACGTTCTCGCAGTATCTGGGGACCGTCGACAGTCATCGCGACCTGTGGCACGGCGTCCATGAGCGGGTGCGACTCCCCGAGGACGTGGTCGTCGATGCAGCGGCGATTCCCGGGGCGTGGCACCTCCTCGCGCTCTCGGAAGACTGGTGTGGCGATGCGGTCAACACACTTCCGGTCATCGCGCGGCTGGCGGAGCGGGTCGGTTGGGACTTCCGCGTCCTCGGGCGGGACGACAATCCGGACCTGATGGACAGTCACCTGACCGATGGGCGGAGTCGTTCGATTCCCATCGTGATCGTCTACGACGGACGATTTGACGAGGTCGGGTGGTGGGGTCCCCGGCCAGGTGAGATTCAGGCGTGGGTGATGGGCGAAGGCCTCTCGATGACGTCGGCGGATCGGTACAGGGTGGTGCGTACATGGTATGCACAGGACCGGGGGCGAACGACGCTCGCCGAGATCCTCGACATCGTTCGGGCTGCCGTCTGACTATCTTCCGACCGATGTCACGGCGCCTCGGATTCTTCGCGCTCGCCTTCGGGTCGGGCTTCTCCGTGCTTGCGATCGAGATCGCGGGCGCCCGCCTGATCGCGCCGGTTTTCGGACTGTCGGTCGTACCGTGGACGGCCGTCATCGGTGTGATCCTTTCGGCTCTCGCGCTCGGCAGTCATCTCGGGGGTCGGCTGGCGGATGCGGGTCGGGTACCCCTCTGGCAGGTCCTCGTGGTGGCGTCGCTCACGGGTGCCGTTCCGATCCTCGGCGCAGGTTTCCCCTGGGTAGCGCGTGCCGCGTTCGGTTTCATTCCGGGCGCACTGGTGAGCGCGCTCGTGCTCTTCGCGCCCCCGGTACTCTGCCTCGGGGCCGTCGTACCGTTCCTTGTGCAGGCGGACACCGAGGACCTGGCGTCGGTGGGTCGGCGGGCCGGGGACATGAGTGCCGCAGCGACGGCCGGCTCGATCATGGGCTCCTTCGTCACGGGATTCGTACTTCTACCGCTGATGCCGCTGCCCATGCTTCTGGGATTGACCGCGGGTGCCCTCATGCTGATGGCGCTGGCTTCGGCTCGTCTGCTGGGGGGCAGCCCCCCCACGGGGCAGACGGCCGCCGTGGTCATCGGTCTGCCGATGCTCGGCATTCTGACGTCGGGTCTGCCACCCGACACACTTCATGCCGAACAGACGCTGCACACGTCGGTTTCGGTTACCGAACGGATCTGGGGCGACGGACGTCTGGTTCGAGAACTATGGCAGAATGGTGGGTCGTCGTCGGCCGAGTACGTCGAATCCGGGCGTCCTGCGCACGTCTATGCGACGGCCAGCCTCGACATGATCGAGCCGCGAATCGACGGGGTCGAGCGCGCGCTGGTGCTCGGGGGAGCGGCGTTGACGCTTCCCGTCGCCCTGGAGGAAGCCCGGCCGGGCATGCTCATCGACGTCGTCGAGATCGATGCCGAGGTGACGGAACTCGCCGGGCGCTTCTTCGCGTTCGGCCAACGGGATCGCCCGGGCATCCGCGTCCATCACACGGATGCGCGCATCTTCCTTCGGTCCGGTGAGGAGCGGTACGAACTCGTGTATCTCGACGTGTTCGACCACCTGCTGACGGTCCCTTGGACGATGGTCACGGTGGAGGCGCTTCAGGACATGAGGGCTCGCACGAGTCCCGACGGGGTCTTCATGGCCAACGTCCTGTCGCCGCTTCGAGGTGATGGAACGGCGTTCCTGCAGCGCTTTCGAACGACGCTCGAAGCCGTGTTTCCGGCTTCACGAATCTACATGACCGACCCGTCCACTGATCCAGCCGCCACCCAGAATCTGATCGTCGTAGCCGCGGAGTCGGACGCGATGCTCGAGCAGCTCGATGCCTCGTGGGTCCCCGCTCCGGTCCCGGCTTCCGGCCACCCGCTCACGGATGCCTGGGCGCCTGTGGAATTTCTTCAGGCCCGCGTCTTCCTGGAGGGTCTCCGGTGGCGCTGATCTTCAAGGATGGAGTTCCGGAAAACACCCACCCTCTCAACCTCGTGACGGGGAGTGGAGAGGAGACAGCAGGAACCCGCGCCGATGTCGGGGAGACGGTGGAATCGATTGGGCGCCCGCCCCTCTTCGAGGTGTACATGCGCATGGCGGAGGAACTCGCGAAGCGCTCGACGTGCGCCCGACTCCGGGTCGGCACCGTCATCACGGATGCGCGACTCGAGAACGTGGTCGCGATCGGTTACAACGGGAATGTCCGGGGCTTTCCCAACCAGTGCGATTCGGATGAGGCAGGGAAGTGTGGGTGTATTCACTCGGAGATGAACGCTCTGGTGAAGTCACCAGGCGGCCTCCGGGACAAAGTCGCGTTCGTCACGGCGAGCCCGTGCGTCATGTGTGCCAAGCTGATCGTTCAGGCGAACATCGCGTACGTCTTCTACAGGGAGAAATATCGCAACCCCGACGGTCTCGATGTGCTCGCGCGCGGTGGGGTGGTAGCGGTTCACTACACGCGGTGGAAGGACGCGTGGCGAGAGCGGGGCTGATCGACTGACCCCCTCAGTCTCGGAGGTGCTCTGCAAGGAGGATTGCCGAGTGGACCGCTCGGCGTCCGGTGCCGTCGGCGATCTGGGCTCTGCAGCTCGTTCCGTCGGCCACGATCCGGGCGTGCTCCGGGGCGGATCGAAGCTGCGGGAGAAGATCGAGCTCTCCGATCGCCATGGAGATCTCGAAGTGCTCCGCGTGGTACCCGAACGCTCCTGCCATACCGCAGCAGCCGGACTCGATCCCTTCCATGTCGATGCCCGGCACGCGTGCCAGCATGCGATCGACGGCCGATACGCCACCGAATGCCTTCTGGTGGCAGTGTCCATGCCTCAGCACGGGGTCGCGGAGCGTCGATCCTGGCTCGGAGTGCCCGTCGGACTCTGAAAACGGGAGCGTTCGACCCTGCTGCCAGGCCGCGTCCAGATATTCTTCCAGCATGGTTGCCCGTTCGGCCATTTCATCAGCTTCGGGACCCGGAAGTAGAGCCGGGATTTCGTCTTTGAGCGTATAGAGGCAGGAGGGCTCCAGCCCGACGATCGGGACGTCACGTTCGACGCATGCGGCCGTCGCGGCGATCATGCGACGGGCCTCTTCTTTCGCTTCATCGACCATGCCCGCGCTCAGATACGTGCGACCACAGCACAGCGGACGCTCGCCGTCGGGCGCTCGAAGCGGGATGACGTGTGCTCCCGACGCCCGGAGCAGACGCGCCGCCGCGCGCGGGATCTCGGGTTCGAACCACCGCGAGAACGTATCCACGAAGAGCGCGACGTGAGATCCGCCGGGAACGTCCGGGTGACACGGCGGCGTTCCGGCGAAGACA
>Ga0181594_10006452_pt1 | contig 10156 bp, 11 predicted proteins | sample 071ome_18_FD_145603 | JGI IMG/M metagenome (GOLD analysis project Ga0181594, IMG submission 145603) | Coastal salt marsh microbial communities from the Groves Creek Marsh, Skidaway Island, Georgia - 071413BT metaG (spades assembly) | ecosystem: Environmental > Aquatic > Marine > Intertidal zone...
GATCGACCGGTGAGTGCGTCAAGCCCCACGGCTCGGCCACGCGCGAGAAGAGCCGGTAGGTGCCGCCGTAGGCGTCATTGCCGATCACCGCATGCGCACCCGGCGCCGCCAGGGCGCGCAGCAGGGTGTCCTCCGCGGCGAGGCCCGAGGCGAAGGCCAGAGCCCGAGCGCCACCCTCGAGTGACGCGAGGCACTCCTCCAGCGCATGCCGCGTGGGATTGCCGCTGCGCGAGTATTCATAGCCGCCACGAAGACCACCCACGCCGTCCTGGGCGAAGGTCGAGACCTGATAGACCGGAGGGACAACAGCCCCGGTCAGGGGATCGGGCTCCTGCCCGGCGTGAATCGCACGCGTTGAGAAGCCAGAGTCGGTCCAGCGGTCATCGGTCATGCACCGAGCCTAGAGTGCCGGCAGATTGGGCGCAGGCGCCGCCTAGGACGGCTCGGGCACCGATCCGGTCTCCTGCATCACCGAGGTGACAATCTCCAGGCACCGATTCGTAAAGCGCTGCGTCCCGAAATCGCGATGATTCGCAGCTGTCAGAGTGAGGGAGATTCGCGTGCTGACCTGAGACCAGCCCCGGCTCAACTCGTAGTGCGCGGTCATGGCCGGGTGGCGCTGGGCATTTGGAACGACATGCGCCTCCATGTGGAACTCGATAACGCCGTCGAAGAGGACATCGCCTCGGCTCTCGGCTCGCCTTCCCCCGAGCGCCATCAGGATGTTGTTGAGGACCGACTCCACAGCGGCTGGGTCACCGGGTGCAACCCAGCTTCGGGCGTATACCCCCTTGCCCATCGATCCCGACTCGTCCATCTGGTCTGCGTCGTCCACCGCCACAGGGTGACACGTCCAGGGCCTGGATTCACGGATTAGCCGACCCCGCAGGCGAGACAGCGCCCGCTCAGCAATACTCAAGGCATGGGCCTGTTCTCTGCCAAGTCATCCATGATTGCTCCCGCCGATGCGCTGCCGGGCCGCGCCGAGTACCCGTTCGAGATACCTGCGGACCATGCCGTGCTCGGCACGCCGATCCGTGACCTGACCGTCGCACCATGGCCCGCGGGGCTCACCTCGATCTACCTCGCCATGGGCTGCTTCTGGGGAGCGGAGGAGATCTACTGGCGTCTGCCCGGCGTCTACACCACGGCGGTTGGCTACCAGGGCGGCTACACCCCACACCCCACGTATGAAGAGGTGTGCAGCGGTCGCACCGGGCACACCGAGACGGTGCTTGTCGTCTACCGCGAGGCAGAGATCTCGACGTACGACGTCCTAAAGCACTTCTGGGAGAACCACGATCCGACGCAGGGCTACCGCCAGGGCAACGACACGGGTACTCAGTACCGCAGTGCTGTCTTCGTCACGACACAGGCCCAGCGCGAACTCGTGGAGGCGACCGCCGCGGCGTACGCCCCCGTCATCGCCCAGCGGGGCTACCCCGACATCACCACCCAGATCGCGGCCGCCGAGGAGTGGCCGTTCTACTACGCCGAGGGCTACCACCAGCAGTACCTCTACAAGGTGCCCAACGGCTACCGCTGCCACGCCAATACCGGCGTGCCGCTACCGGCGCTCTGACGAGCCGAGGATTCGATATGCCGCAGTACATCATCTACTTCCATCAGCAGTGGGTCGGAGATCACTCCGAGGAATGGTTCGCCTCGCGCGGACCCCTTGCTCGCGCGGTCGTCGAAGAGATGAAGGACGCGGGGGTTCTCGTCATCGCCGGCGGCCTCGAGGAGGAGATAGAGAACGCCGTCACGGCGGACACCACCGGCGGATCGCTGGTCATCACCGACGCTCCCTACTCAACCGGCGAATTCATGGGCGGGCTCACGATCATCGATGTGGCTGATGACGACCAGGCGAAGTACTGGGCCGGGCGCATCGCGGAGGGCTGCGGCTGGCCGCAGGAACTCCGCCGCTTCAAGCCGTGACGCATCCCTACTCGGCGAGGAATCCCAGCACGTCCTGACGGGAGAGCACACCCACCGGCTTGCCCGCCTCGAGCACGACGACGGCATCGGCATGCTCCAGCGCCTCGACCGCGGCATGGATGGGCTCACCCGCACCGACCTGTGGCAGAAGACCCGACATGTGCTTGTCCACGGTGTCCGCCAGCGTTATGGACCCGGTGAACAGCGCATCGAGGATGTCGCGCTCGACGACCGATCCCACGATCTCCGCGGCCATGACCGGCGGTTCGGCCCGCAGCACCGGCATCTGCGAGACGCCGTACTCACGCATCGTGTCGATCGCCTCGCGCACCGACTCGGTCGGATGCGCATGCACGAAGGGCGGGAGCTCTCCGGACTTGCCTCGGAGCACATCGCCGACCGATCGCTCGCCGGCAGCAGGACCGAATCCGTAGGACGCAAGCCACTCGTCGTTGAAGACCTTGGAGAGGTAGCCGCGCCCGCCGTCAGGCAGTAGCACGACGACCATGTCGTCCGGCGCGGCGCGACGAGCCACATCGAGCGCCGCCACCACCGCCATGCCACATGATCCCCCCACCAGCAGGCCCTCTTCTCGCGCAAGGCGACGCGTCATCTCGAAGGAGTCACGGTCGCTCACGGCGATGACCTCGTCGGCAATGGTCGCGTCGTACGTCGTCGGCCAGAAGTCCTCGCCCACACCCTCGACGAGATACGGCCGCCCGGTCCCGCCGGAGTACACCGAACCCTCGGGGTCGGCCGCGATAATGCGGACGCGACCGTCGCTGACCTCCTTGAGGTAGCGGCCGACGCCGGAGATCGTGCCGCCGGTGCCGGCTCCCGCGACGAAGTGCGTGATGCGACCCTCGGTCTGCTCCCACAGTTCCGGGCCGGTGGATTCGTAGTGGGACAGCGGATTGTTCGGGTTGGCGTACTGATCGGGCTTCCACGCGCCGGGGATCTCACGGGCGAGCCGATCGCTCACGCTGTAGTAGGACCGTGGGTCCTCAGGATCAACGGCGGTGGGGCACTCGACGACCTCCGCGCCATAGGCGCGCAGGACATTCTGTTTGTCCTGCGACACCTTGTCGGGGCAGACGAAGACACACCGGTAGCCGCGCTCCTGGGCAACCATGGCCAAACCGACGCCGGTGTTGCCACTGGTCGGCTCGACAATCGTCCCGCCGGGCTGCAGCAGCCCCTCGGCCTCGGCCCGGTCGATCATCCGCGTGGCGATGCGGTCCTTGACCGAGCCTCCCGGATTGAAGTACTCGACCTTGGCATAAACCGGGCAGGCGATTCGGTCCGCCGTGGCGTCGGCAGAGCCGTCGCCCTTGGCGGGCTCAGTGACATGCCGGAGGCGGACGAGGGGTGTATCCCCAATGAGTTCTACAACTGACTCGACAACGCGCACGGCTCAAGAGCCTACGCTGGACCCGTGAGCAGGCCACCAGCGATCGCCCTGGCCCCGGGGGTCTATCGAATTCCGACCATGGGCGACTTCATCAATTCCTTCGCCATCCCCGAGGAGGACGGATCCGTCACGCTCATCGACTGCGGAGTCAAGCGCGCCCCAGCGGCGATCGTGCGCGGCCTGGCTCACCTTGGGTTCCATCCGAGTGATGTGCAGCGCATCATCCTCACCCACGCCCATTTCGATCACGCTGGTGGCGCATCGCAGATGGTGAGCGAGACCGCCGTCGACGGAGTCGAGGTGCATGCGGATGACGCCGGATACATCGAGAGCGGTACCGCATCACCACGCGATACGAGCACGCGGCTCGGTGCGATCTTCGGTCGGCTCCCCGGCGGAGGCTTCCCGCCGGTCCCGGTCGCCCGCACGCTGTCCGATGGCGAACTCATCGATGCCGGTGGCGGCCTGCGCATCCATCACACCCCTGGGCACTCCCCCGGGCACATCTCGCTCATGCACGAAGCGACCGGCACCCTGATCACCGGTGACGCCATCTGGAATATGAACGCGCGGATGACGTGGCCGGTCGCCGCCTTCTGCACGTCGTACCGGCAGAACCAGCAGACGGCGCAGGTACTCGGCGAGTTGGAGTACTCCGTGGCGGCGTTCACGCACGGCCCGGAGATTCGCGGCAATGCGCGTGAGCAGGTGCGCGAGTTCCTGCAGCGTGCGACCAAGGCGGCCTAATGCCCGGACCTCTGGCCCGCGGCGCTGCCGCGGCCGGCGCCAGTGCCGTCGCGGCAGCCGGATTGCTGACCGCCCAGGCATTCCAGGCGCGGCGTCGCATCGGCCCGCGCACTACCACCGCGCCATATGCCGACGGCCGGTACGGCACCGGATCGGGTACGTCGATCCGGCTGGCGATACTCGGTGATTCCGGTGCAGCCGGACTCGGCGCGAAGCATCCGAGCGAGACGATGGGCGCGATCCTCGCAACCGCGCTCTCCCAGGTAGCGGGGCGACCGGTCACCCTGAGCAATCACGCCGTGATCGGCGCGCAGACCTCTGATCTGAATGCGCAGATCGATCGCGCCCGGTGGACCCGGCCGCATGTCGCGGTGATCATGGTCGGCGCCAATGATGTGACACACCTCGTGCCGCGAACTCTGTCGGCGCGGCGACTTCGCCAAGCCGTGCGACGCCTGCGCGAGTCCGGGACCGAGGTCGTGATGGCGACGTGCCCGGATCTGGGCACGGTGAAGCCGGTACCCCAGCCGCTGCGCACCGTGATGCGTCGCGGGTCACGACGTCTCGCTCTTGCGCAGGCGGTCGCCACGCGAGCCGAGGGTGGCCGGCCGGTTCCCCTGGGATCGATCCTCGGACCGGAGTTCGACGAGCGCCCCGAAGTGATGTTCGCCGAGGATCACTTCCACCCCTCGACCGAGGGCTATGCAGCAGCGGCCCAGGTGCTCCTGCCCGAGGTCATCGCCGCCTGGCGCCTAGGTGGTGAGGGCGAGATGCTCCCGGCCGTCGTGGAGCCCGCGGACGAACCCCGATCCACGCTCGAGACGATTTGATCGCGCCGCGACGTGCGCGGCGTGAGGCGCTAGATGGTCAGGCGGAAGTCGCGCAGGTCCGCGGCGGCGGTCCGCAGCACGTCGTCCGGTGCATCAATGGCCAGCAGGTCGGCTCCCGTCACCGCCACCTGATCGCCCACGGCCGCGTCTCCCACGTCGGGAACGGCGTACTGCTGGTCGCCACTGAGGATCGCCGCGGCATCGGCGAGACGCTGGGCGAGCGCGCGAGCGCCGGCGGCGCGGGATTCGTACGGCGGCCAGGCGGCAGCCAACTTGATCAGCGGCATGGAGCGGAGTCGTTCGACAACCCGGTCCAGTTCGATGACGAGGTCCTCACGCGTGGAGGAGTGGTCTGACCCCATCACCTCTCCAATCCGACTCTCCCAACGTTGGCGCACCAGCCAGCGTCGACTGCAACGAAAGGAGAGGGTGGTGGTCAGTCGCGACCGGACGCGATGATCGCGAAGAGGCGCAGGAACTCCAGGTACAGCCAGACCAGGGTCACCAGGAGACCGAAGGACAGCCGCCAGGACTCGCGCTCCGGCAGGCCCATCGCAATGCCCTGCTTGATCGCCTCGAAGTCGAGCATCAAGGTGAACGCCGCCAGGCCGACGCCGAACAGGCACAGCAGCAGGCCGAGCGTGCCAACGCCGTAGAAACCCCAGCCGCCGCCAACGCCGAACATCGCCCCGATGAGCGAGGCGATGGCGATGACGAAATAGGCGCCCATGGCCAGCGTCAGGAACTTCACGAACTTATTCGTGACCTTGACGATGCCGGTGCCGTAAAGCAGCAGCATGACGCCGAACGTGGTGAAGGTCGCGATGACGGCCTGGAGGACCAGGCCCTCGTACTCGTTGGCCAGACCGATCTGGTTGTACCAGTAGCTGACGGCACCCAGCATGAATCCGGAGACAACGGCGTAGAGCACGATGAGCGGGGGGCTGACCTGACGCTTGACCGCATTGACAATTCCCAGGACCAGCGTCCCGATGAGAGCGACGAACATCAAGATGCCGCCGACGGTCGGTGCCGCCGAAATCACCTGCCAGCCCACCACGGCCATGACGGTGGCTGCGACGAAGAGGATCGCGCACTTGGCCATGATGTCCGGCATCTGCACCCGCTGGCCGGGAGGAGCCGGGATCTGGACACCGTCATACAAGCCGGGCTTGGCGCCCGCTCCCCCCGGTGCCGGAACCGGTGCCTGCGGAGTCGCCGTCGGGCGCTCGGCTGAGGCCACCGCCGAGCGGCCCTCCTCATACGCGAAACCGGGGCCGGACTTCGAGGCCTGAGCGGCCTCGCGGTCAATCCGCGCAAGCACGGGATTGGACGTTTGCATCGAATCCTCCATCAGTGGCTGGTGCCTTCATCCACAGTAACCGAACTTCGGGCCCATGCCATTCCCTAGGCCGCGATCAGCATGCCCCGGACTGCGATCCGCACATAGGCGTCGGTCGCAGGCGGCCGAATCTCGCGCGGGCGCCTCTAGGCTGACCCTGCGCCCCCGTAGTCCAACCGGCAGAGACACCCGGCTTAAACCCGGCACAGTGAGGGTTCGACTCCCTCCGGGGGCACGGCTTCACGGGGCCACGCGTCCGCCCGCCAGATCGCGTGCCCTGGCCAGCACCTCATCCAGCATCGGCTCGGTCAACCGTCCGGTGAAGGTGTTCTGCTGGCTGGGGTGGTAGCAGCCCACGAGCCATCGGCCGTCGGGCAACGCCACGACCTCCCCGTGGCCGAACTTCGGTCGCGGCCTCGGCACCGCCTGCCCCATCTCAGCCATGGTTCGCAGCACGGCCTGCCAGGCGAACCCGCCGAGAGCCACGAACACCACCGGGTCGGCCAGTTCGATCTCGCGCTCAAGCCATGGTGCGCAGCGGTCCCGTTCCGCGGTCGTCGGCTTGTTGTCGGGTGGTGCGCACCGAACCGCCGCGGTCACGCGCGCGCCGGTCAAGCTCAGGCCATCGGCGACGCTTGATGACTCCGCCTGATTCGCCAGCCCGATCCGATGAAGCGAGGCGAAGAGCCAGTCGCCACTGCGGTCCCCCGTGAACACTCGCCCCGTGCGATTCGCCCCGTGGGCTGCGGGCGCGAGCCCTACGATGAGCAGGCGCGGCCGCGTCGATCCGAACCCCGGTACCGGTCGGCCCCAGTACTCCTGATCGAGGTACGCCGCCCGGCGGTCACGCGCGACACCCTCGCGCCAGCGCACCAACCGGGGACACGCGCGGCAGTCGACGATGGCCGCATCCAGGGCGGCGAGGTCACCGCAGCGCGGCCCCGCCTTACGCGGATTCAACCCGGCCGAACGGGCCATCGAGCCGCTCGTGCAGGAAGTCGACGGTGCGACGCCAGGCCAGCGAGGCCGCCTTCGCGTCATACACCTCCGGCCGGTCGTCGTTGAAGAAGGCATGCTGCGTACCGGCGTACGTCTCGACAATCGCCACACCGCCGTGTCCGTTGATCTCGAACGCGTAGCGCTCAATGTCCGCGCCCGTGCGCGGGAGGTCCCCCTCGCACTGATGGATCAGCGCGGCCCTGCCGGCGTAGTTGGCCCAGATGGGGTGGTAGTCCGGCCACGGCACCAAGGGATAGAACGCCACCGCCGCGTCAATGTGTGGTGACACAGTCGGGGCAAGGAGAGCGAGTCCGCCACCCATGCAGAAGCCGACGACGCCCAGACGGGTGGAATCGAGCAGCCCGCTGCGCTCCAGATGGTCGGCCGACGCCGCCAGGTCCGCCGCCACCGCATCGACATGGAGGCCCAGCATCAGCTTGCTGGCCTCATCGGGCTCGGTGGTCGCGGCCCCGCGGTAGTGATCCGGGGCCAGGGCCACGAATCCCTCGGCGGCGAGTCGCTCCACCACCGACTGGATGTGCGGGACGATCCCCCACCACTCCTGGATCACGATGACACCCGGTCCCCGACCGGAGTCGGGCACCCCGAGGTATCCGGGTAGTGCGCCAGCGGAGGACGGAATCTCAATCATCTCGGCCATGCCCACAAGCCTAGGACGCACACAGAAGTGATCGAAACGGCGTCTATTCGCACGTTTTCGGCTCAATAGACACCGTTTCGATCATTTCTAGGCTCTTGCGTTCAGGGAAGTCGGTGGCGCATGGGGGGAGACACCGGGGAATGGAGCCTGGGACGCACGCGGCTACGAGGTGGGAGTGGTGCGACCAGCCGGGACCGAGCTGCCGCGCACGATCAGCGTCGTCGGAGCAATCGTCTCCTCGGGGACCGAACTGTCGTCGAGCATGCGCGCCACGAGCGCCTCCGCCGCGATGCGGCCCATGTCGACGACTGGCTGTCGCACCGTTGTGACATCGAGGAGCTCAGCGAGCTCATGCCCGTCGATGCTGGCGATCGCGATGTCGACACCCGGGCGGATGCCGTGCCGCTGCAGGGCCCGGATCGCTCCGAACGCCATGTCGTCCGACATGGCGAAGAGCGCGGTGGGCGGATTGGGGCGGGAAAGCAGCGCTGTCATCGCCTCTTCACCGCCCTGCACGCTGAAGTAGCCGTAGGCCTCGAGATCCGGATCCGCTCTGAGTCCGGCCCCCTCCATCGCCTCCCGGTAGCCCAACGCACGGTTGGACTGCGAGGCCGAGGCGCGGGGGCGACCGGAGATCATCCCGATGCGCTGATGCCCGAGGTTGATCAGGTGCTGCGTCGCCATCCGACCGGCCGACACGTCATCGATCGTGACCGATGCCGTGCCCTCCCAGGTGGTGCCGATGAAGCAGGTCGGCATACCCATCATGAGCAGGTCCGCGATGCGCATGGCGTCGGTGGGCAGCGTCACGACAATCAGCCCATCCACCCGGCCGCGCAGGCGTCGCTCCGGCGGCAGCCCGGGGTTGGTGCCGGGATCACCGACCTCAAACACCAGCAGGTCGACGTCGCGCTCCTGGAGGACATCGCTGATCCCGGACAGGACACTGGAGAAGAACCACCGGTCGATGAACGGAGTGATGACCGCCACGGTGCCGGTCCGGCCGCTCGCCAGCCGCGAAGCACTCGGGGACACGACGTAGTCCAGCTCCGCTGCGACCTTCAAGACCCGCTCTCGTGTCACGGGGTCGACATGCGGCAGCCCGCGCAAGGCCCGCGACACGGTCGCTGTTGAAACTCCAGCGGCATCCGCGACATCGCGAATGGTGATCGACATGCGGTCCTTCCGTCAGGAGTGACATCCGTAAGGGATCTCAGCGACGTACCGAAACGTCACGAATCGGGAGTGTACGGGCGCGAAGCCCGTTACCGCAAGCGCTTACACAGCAAGGGCGCGGGCAACTCCGTCGAGGATGTCGGTCTCACTGGCCGTGACCTGCTCCTGGCCGGTCCGCCGCAGGATCGCGCGCAGCACCATCGCGCCCCCGGCGATGACGTCGACGCGACCGGGATGCATCACGGCGAGGGCCGCGCGCTGCGCCCGCGGCATGGTCAACAGCTGCGCCGCGATCTCCTCCACCTGATCTGCGGTGACCGACCTTCCATGGATGGCCGCCGGGTCGTACGCCGACAGGTGGTGAGCGAGGGCCACGATCGTGGTCACCGTGCCGGCCACGCCGATGAGGCTGCGAGCCGAGGACCAGTCGACGCTCCGCGCAGCCGTGTCAACCGCGGCGGCGATATCGGCCTCGGTGGCTTCGATCTGGGCCGGTGTCGGAGGGTCGGAGCGCAGGTGTCGTTCGGTCATGCGCACGCAGCCGATGTCAACCGAGACGGCGGACGTCGGCAGGTCGCCGCCCAGGACGAACTCGGTGGAGCCACCGCCGATGTCGACGACCAGCCGCGGTGCCGGGATCATCTCCGCAGGCAGTCCGGCCACCGCGCCGCGGAAGCTCAGCGCAGCTTCCTCGTCACCGCTGATCACCTCCGGGGTGACGCCGAGTCTCGTGCGGACGCCGTCGACGAAGGCGGCGCGATTGCTCACGTCGCGGCTGGCGCTGGTTGCGACGAAGCGCACCCGCTCAGCACCGAGTTCGGTGATGACGTCCGCGTAGTCGTTACACGCTGCGAACGTCCGCTCCAGAGCCACGGGGCTGAATGCACCCGTCGTATCCACTCCCTCGCCAAGCCGCACGATCACCATGCGCCGGTCGATCTCCGTTAGTTCATCCGCCTCGACATCGGCGACGAGCAGCCGAATGGAGTTGGTACCGCAGTCGATGGCCGCAACCCTCATGCTCGCTCTTCCCTCGATTCCCTTCAGTG
>Ga0181594_10006457_pt1 | contig 10152 bp, 12 predicted proteins | sample 071ome_18_FD_145603 | JGI IMG/M metagenome (GOLD analysis project Ga0181594, IMG submission 145603) | Coastal salt marsh microbial communities from the Groves Creek Marsh, Skidaway Island, Georgia - 071413BT metaG (spades assembly) | ecosystem: Environmental > Aquatic > Marine > Intertidal zone...
CGCAGCCAGCCGGGATGGTCCGATTCCATAGGAGCCCATTTCCACCGGCGTCTCCTTGCCGTCGGGTCCGGCAACAACCGCCCGCATCGCCTTTGAATATTTCGTGCCGAAGTAAAAGATGTGACCAACTTCAATGCCCCGCGCCGAAACCTTGTCCGCATCCGGCAACGCATCGAACACGGCAGCATCGTGCATCTCTTCGGTTGCCGCATACCGGCTGGTCCAGGCGTCGAATATTTGCTGCATGGCCCCGGCATCATCGAACTCGATATCGGAACCCGGCGGTTGCATACTCATGTAGTCACCGTGGCAAAACACCTCGCTTTCGCCGGTCGAGGCCAGAATAATAAATTCATGGCTCAGATCGCCGCCGATCGGACCGGTGTCGGCGCGCATCGGGATTGCCTTCAGGCACATGCGGGAAAATGTACGCAAATAGGCAGCGAACATCTTGTTGTAGGAATGGCGAGCCCCGGCTGCATCCAGGTCGAAGGAATAGGCGTCTTTCATCAGGAATTCGCGCGAACGCATAACCCCGAAACGCGGCCGGACTTCGTCCCGGAACTTCCACTGGATATGATACAGGTTAAGCGGCAAGTCCTTGTACGAGCGGATATAACCGCGGAATATCTCGGTGATCATTTCTTCATTTGTCGGTCCGAACAGCATGTCGCGTTCATGCCGGTCGGTGATTCGCAGCATCTCCTTGCCGTAATCGTCGTAGCGGCCCGATTCCCGCCAAAGATCAGCCGACTGGATTACCGGCATCAGCAATTCCACAGCGCCGGCGCGGTCCTGCTCTTCGCGGATGATTTCGTTGATTTTCCGAAGCACCCGCAGCCCCAATGGAAGCCAGGCATATATTCCTGCACTTTCCTGCCGGATCATGCCGGCACGCAACATCAGCCGGTGCGAAACGATTTCGGCTTCCTTTGGATCTTCCCGTAGAATCGGCAAAAAATAGCGGCTGAGGCGCATGTGGTATCCCGCTTGACCGGCACGGAGCCATTCCTTTGCCGGTAACCTTTTGTATTTACACTCTTCAAAATACGGCGGCACTCCGATCGCCCGTCAATGGCTGGAAATGACGGCAGAATCAGGACGCTGCACGGCTCTCCCGTTGCATACAATATTGCAGGCAAATTTGCCCGAAAAACCTGATTTGGCGGACAAATCCAAACTGCATTGCGCCGATTTGGGCAATGTCTCCCGTGCTGCGGTTCCGCCGGGCAGCGGGACCTTATCTGGACGCATTTTTTTGCAATTCGAGATATAAGTTGATGACAATCAAATTCCGATGGAGTAGCTTCGCCGCGCATCCGAAAGGAGGCCGCCGCCGGGGGAAACGGTGAGCGGTTCTGAGTCGCGGGAGGAAATTCCGCCGGAGAGATTGTCCCGGGAATATTCCTGGAGGCATCGGGCGAAAAGCCCGGACAGGAACAGGGTGCGCATGACATCCGTCCTGGACCACAAAATCTCTTGCGGAGTTTGCGATTGACCTAAACGGCGTCGGCTGATTGCAGCCGCGCCTTTTTTTTTCGGGTGCATGATCGGATACCGTTGCGGTCACAGCAGCCTGGAAAGCATGCTGTTTCCTGCTTGTGTCAGGCAAGCCGGCGCTTGCGGAACGTTACCAGGAAATGGCCGCCAAAATTGAATGGCGCGCCCGCCGCAAGACCGCCGGCATGGGCGATCATCTCGGCATTGAAATCTGCCAGCCCCACCGCCAGCAGGGCGTGCCGCAAGGCGATCGCCACTGTGATTACGACCGCCGCGGCCAGCAGGTTGACGCCGCCGAAGGCGGCCACCTGCTGCACGAGCCTGGTTTCGGCCCCGGTAAAGACAAAAGTCCGTTAGAGAAGAAATCCGGTGGTAAAACCGATCGCCTGCGCAACAACAACGGCAAGCTCAAAGCCAAGAATTCCGGTTAGCGGGATACGGACGAGGAAGTTGACCGCAGTCGCAAGCCCGCCGGCAAGCGCATATTTGAAAAGCACTGCAATAGTGTCGCGGCGCCAGACGGCGTCGAACTCGCGACGCATGATGCGTAATGCGCCTCTCATCCCAGGGACAGCCCGAGCGTTGTAGCAAACAGGCTGACGCTGGCCGCACCGATCCAGATGCTGACCCTGTCACGAATTGAAAACGCCACGGGGTCATCGTCCATTTCACCGCGGCTGCACAGGATCCAGATGCGCGACAGCCACAGGAAGAGCAGAACCGGGAACAACCACAGGAAATCGGTCGCTGTGAATGTCGAGGCGACATCAGCCTCGTTGTGCAGGTACAAGATGAACAACACGATACTGCCGACGGCGGCGGCAACGCCGAAGGCGCCGACGATCGGACCATCGCTTGCACGATAGCCCCGCCCGGCAATGACCTGGTCGCGGCCCTGCATCGCACCGATTTCTACAAACCGTTTTGCCAATGACAAAGACAGGAACAGGAACATCGAGAAAGTCAGCAACCACGATGATGGCGGCGCGCTGACGGCAACTATCCCGGTTACCAGCCGCAAGGTGAACAAACTGGCCAGTGTCACGGTGTCGAGAAACGGAACGCGCTTGATCGCGCACGAATAGGCAAGCGTCACGGCCGTATATGCCAATATGCAGACCAGCACCGGCCAACCGGCAAGCGTTGCAAGGGCAAGGCCCGCAGCCATGAAGCCGGCCGCCATGAGGATCCCGTGGACGAGCGGCAACCTGCCGCTGGCAAGCGGTCGCCGTGACTTGCTGCGATGTTTGCGATCGTGCGGCAGGTCGAGAAGATCGTTGATGACATAGGTTGCCGAGGCGGTGAGGCTGAGCCCTGCAAATGCGAGCGCCGCCGCGGTCCAGGCGCTGGCGCTTGCGATCATTCCCGACAGCACAAGCGGCGCAAAGATCAGGCCGTTCTTGGCCCATTGATGGACGCGCAAAGCCTTGGCCCAGATTTTCCAGGCTGGCGGCTTCTTGAAATGCTTGTCCGCAGGGCGCGCCTGCTGGGCGGCCCGAGCCACCTTGCCGGAGGGCTCGACAAGGATCATGCCTTTGCTGACGCGCCAGATATGCAAATCCGCGGCGCTGTCGCCGGCATAGTCGAATCCGTGCGGAAACCGCATTTGCAGAAGCCGCGCTTTCTCGGCTCCTTTCAGATTACGCACCCCGTCGCTGCCGATGACTTCATCGACAAACGGAAAGCGCACCATCAGCTTGCGCGCCGCCTGCTCGTCGGAGGCAGTTGCAACAATGACCTGCTGACCCATTGATTTGCGTCCAGCCGCAAACGCGGCGACGTCTTCATTGACCGGCAGGGTCGAGGGATCGAGTTCGGCGACCGCGGCGATCTGCCGTTTCAGATGCGCCCTGCCCTTCAGCGCCCAGCCGATCATGCGAAACAGGTAGAGCGGGTTCCCTCGTATCAGCGAGAACGCGCTTTCCACAAGCAGATCGCTACGTATCAAGGTCTGGTCCAGATCGAGAACCAGCGGTACGCGCGGCATTTGCGGGACATGAGACAGTACTTCATTGGCTGGCCATGAGTGTGCCAAATCGGGACGGCTGTGTACCACTTGTTCCATCGGACTGCCTTTCGCCGCGCCATGCGGCCGTTGTCCGAGCAAGCAATCACAATGGATGCCAGATTTCCGATTGCCGGCAATGCGTCCGAGGTCACGGAAAGGATTGGTTAATGCACATCAATGCGCGACACTTGGCATTGGCCGGTGTGTGCAAACTCTCAAATATCGCCACGCTCCCAGTCCGCCTTGGTGCGGCTGTAAAAATCGTCAAAGCAATTTTGCGCAATCGCCTGGCGCATCCCCGCCATCAGCTCCTGGTAATATGCCAGATTGGCCCAGGTCATCAGCATCATTGCAAGAATCTCGCCGGACTTCGTCAAATGATGCAAATAGGCGCGCGAATAATCCCGTGCGGCAGGACAGCTGGAGGATGCATCTAGCGGCCGGCTGTCGTTGGCGTACCTGGCATTCTTGATGTTGATCCTGCCAAATCGCGTATAGGCCATACCGTGCCGCCCGGCGCGTGTTGGCATGACGCAATCAAACATGTCGACGCCGCGCCGGACCGATTCCAGCAAATCGTCTGGCGTGCCAACACCCATCAGGTAGCGGGGCTTGGCTGGCGGCAGGTATGGAACAACCGTCTCGATCATGGCGAGCATCACCTCCTGCGGCTCTCCCACCGCAAGACCGCCAATGGCCAGTCCATGAAAATCCATGCCGGCAAGTGCACGGGCGCTCTCAACCCGCAAGGCCGGAATATTGCCACCCTGTACGATACCGAAAACCGCCCTGCCCGGTTGATCCCGAAATGCTGCGCGCGACCGCTCAGCCCAGCGCAACGACAATTGCATCGCCCGCTCGATATCAGCAGATTCGGCCGGCAAGCGAATACACTCGTCCAGTTGCATCTGGATGTCTGAACCCAACAGGTGCTGGATCTCCATAGACCGCGCCGGTGTCAGCTCGTGGCGCGACCCGTCGATATGCGATTGAAAGACTACGCCCCGGTCATCCAGCTTGCGCAGTTTTGCAAGCGACATCACCTGGAAGCCGCCGGAATCCGTCAGGATCGGGTATGGCCAGTTCATGAACTTGTGCAATCCGCCGAGCTCCGCGACCCGCTCGGCGCCGGGCCTCAACATCAGGTGATAGGTGTTGCCAAGGACGATATCGGCGCCAAGTTCGCGGACCTGGTCGGTGTACATGGCCTTAATGGTGCCGGCGGTCCCCACCGGCATGAAGGCCGGCGTGCGGATTGCGCCCTTGCCAGTCTCGATTTCGCCGGTGCGGGCTTCCCCTGAAACCGCAGCAACAGTGAATGCAAATTCCTTGTTCATCGTTCTTTTCGGAGCGGATCAAATCCGTCGGTTGCTGGATCAGAGAGCCCCGGAGCCCGGAACAGCAGGCAGGCATCGCCGTAGGAATAGAAGCGATAGCCGGCCTGCACGGCATGCCGGTAGGCGCCCTGCATTACATCAAGACCGCAAAAAGCACTAACCAGCATGAACAGGGTCGAGCGCGGCAGGTGGAAATTGGTCAGCAAAATATCCACGGCTCGGAACCTGTACCCCGGGGTAATGAATATCGAGGTATCGCCGGCGAACGGCTGGATAGTTCCGTCAGGATCGGCGGCGCTCTCCAGGATTCTGAGGCTGGTGGTTCCCGCCGCAACGATCCGGTTTCCACCCCGGCGCGCCGCGTTCAAACGTTCAGCAGCTGCTTCACTGACCTCGCCGTATTCAGAATGCATGACATGGTCTTCGGTGTCCTCAGCTTTGACCGGCAGGAAAGTGCCTGCCCCGACATGCAGGGTGGTGCGCACTATTTCGACGCCACGTTTCTCAAGCGCTTCAATCAGACCGGGCGTGAAATGCAAGCTCGCCGTCGGGGCTGCGACGGCGCCGCTTCGCCGGGCAAACAGGGTCTGGTAGTCGCCTGCATCCTTTGCGTCGGTTTCGCGCCGCCCTGCGATGTACGGGGGTAGCGGCATTTCGCCCAGGCGTTCGATCGCTTCATCCAGAAACGCGCCAGCCTGCTCGAATTGCAGCAGTATCTCCCCGGCTTCGCCGCGTTCCTCAACGCGGGCAACAAGACGGGTGGTTTCACAAACATGGGAAGCCCCGTCGTCGCCAAAATGGATTGCATCGCCGGTCCGCAAACGTTTTGCGGGCTTGGCGAATGCCCGCCAGCTATCGGTAGCTTCGCGCTTGTGCAGGGTAACTTCGACACGCGAGCGGTTCCCCTCGCGATCGCGAATGCCGCGCAAGCGCGCCGGGATGACTTTTGTATCATTGACCGCCAACACATCGCCGGGACGCAACAGCAACGGCAAATTCACTACGGTCTGGTCCCGGTACAATTCCGGCCCGAAAGCGGCTGGATCAACGGCAAGCAAGCGGGCGCTGTCACGCGGATCGGCCGGCCGCAGGGCAATGCGGTCTTGCGGCAATTCAAAATCGAACAGATCGACGCGCATGTGCGGTGGATAGTCCTGTTTTTCAGATACGCCCCAAAAAACGCAAACAGGGCGTGGCGGCTATTTGACCACCACGCCCATAATCTGCTGCTGAAAATGTCAGCCTAAACGCGCGGTAATGATCTTGTCGGGGTTTTGCACCGGCTCGCCGCGCTTGATCTTATCGACGTTTTCCATCCCGGAGGTGACTTCGCCCCAGACAGTGTATTGACGATCGAGGAAACCGGCGTCGCCAAAGCAGATGAAAAACTGCGAATTTGCAGAATCGGGATTTTGCGCGCGGGCCATCGAGCAGGTGCCGCGCACGTGCGGTTCGGCGTTGAATTCGGCCTTCAGGTCCGGGTATTGCGAACCGCCGGTTCCGGTACCGTGCGGGCAACCGGTCTGCGCCATGAAACCTTCGATAACGCGGTGAAAGACAATGCCATCGTAGAAATTTTCGCCCACGAGTTTCTTGATGTGTGCGACATGGTTCGGCGCCAGATCGGGCCGCATCCTGATCACAACATCCCCTTGCGTAGTGTTGAGGGTTAGCGTGTTTCCTTCATCGGACATGATGTCTCCTTGGTTTTGGTACGTTCAGAAAGGTTCACCGCCAGCCAGGCGGGAGGTAGAATGCCGCCGGCACTTACTTGGCAAGGCGCAGGCTTATGATCTTGTCCGGGCCGCTGACCGTGCCGCTGCCCGGCGCCCCGCGCTTGATCCGGTCAACCGCGCCCATGCCGGCGGTGACCTGGCCCCAAACGGTATATTTCCCGGTCAGGAACGAACAGCCGGTATTGGTGAAGCAGATGAACCATTGCGAATTGGCCGAGTTCGGGTCCTGCGCCCGGGCCATGCCGACAGTGCCGCGCTTGTAGCGGTAGCCGGATAATTCGGCAGGCAGATCAGGCAATTTTGACCCGCCGGTTCCCGTGCCGGTAGGATCGCCTGTCTGGGCCATAAATCCGTCGATTACCCGGTGGAACACGATGCCGTCGTAAAATTTCTGGGCAACCAGCTTCTTGATCTGTGCCACGTGCCTGGGGGCCAGGTTTGGCAGCAATTGTATTGTGACACGGCCGCCTTTCAATTGCAGGTAAAGCGTGTTCTTTGCATCCGGCTTGCCCTGCGCCGCGGCTGGAACGCTTGCCGCGGCGAACAAGAATGCGGCGGCAAGCGGAGCAAGGAAGGAAAATTTGATTTTCATGGAGATCATCCGTTCAGGTTCTGCCGTAAATGGCACTCGCAAATGCCTGATGGCGTCATAGACCACGTTCAGGCAGTGTTGGCCAGTGGATAGCCGGGTTTAGCGGCGGGTGAATTTTTCCGCCAGCGCTTTTGCCACGACATTTGGCACAAAATGGCTGACGTCGCCGCCCATGGCCGCGATCTGGCGCACCAATGTTGCGGTAATATGGCGAACACCGGGCGAAGCGGGCATGAATATCGTCTGGACTTCCGGCGCCATTTCGCCGTTCATCCCCGCCATCTGCATCTCGTAGTCCAGATCTGTTCCGTCCCGCAATCCGCGCAGCAGTGCAATCGCGCCATGCTCGCGCGCAGCATCCACGGCCAGGCCGTCGAACGTCGCTATCTGTATGGTACAGCCGCTTTTTCGTGCCGCATCCTGCGTTGCCGCAAGGATCAATTTGCTCTTCTCTTCGACAGAAAACAGCGGCGATTTGCCAGGATGAGTGCCAATGGCCACCAAAATGCCGTCAAACAAGGGGGCCGCGGCAGACAGAACGTCAAGATGCCCGTTGGTTACCGGATCGAATGACCCGGTATAGAGCGCAATGCGCCTGGATTTCTGATTCATGGCGTCAGTGTACCGGCGGCCCCCGGCGGCAGCCAGAAAAATCTGCAACTACCTCACGCCGACAGATGCCGGCCAATCGCTTCCATGGAGCCGAAGACCTCCCGGGCCCCGGCGGCGAGCAGGCGCTCGTGCAGTACTTCACTGGCGTGTCCGCCGCCGGCAAACCCGATGGCGTGCATCCCGGCGCGGCGCGCTGCCGTTACCCCGGCCATCGAATCCTCGATCACCAGGCACCGGTACGGGTCTGCGCCCATTTGCGATGCCGCGTAAAGGAACACGTCCGGCGCTGGCTTGCCCCGCTTGACCTGCGAGCCGGAAAAAATGTGCGGATCAAAATGGTCAATCAAACCGGTGCGGGCAAGATTGGCCTGCAGCAGGTTCAGGTGTGACGAAGACGCCACGCAGCGCGGATGGTTGAGCTCCGATAACAGGTCGGCGACGCCGGCAATGGCCTGCAACTCGGTCTCGAACCGGCTGCGCACGGCCAAATCGACGCGCTCGCGAAACCCCTCCGGCAGCGCACGGCCGCTGTCTTCCTCCACCCGGCGCCAGATTTCGTTGACCGGATGGCCGGCATAGCGATCGGCATATTGGTGCGGCGTCAAGTGCAAGCCAAGTTCCCGGACTGCCTCGACACAGGTCTCCGACGCCAGTTCCTCGGAGTTGATCAGCACTCCGTCGCAATCAAATATGACCAGATCAATTTCAGCCAGCGACATACTAACCTGCAATTGTTGTGGGACTGCCAGGTTCATTCCCCGCGGCAGCCATACCAGAAAATACCGGCAACGACTCACATCACCGTTGCCAGAAACAGCGGCAACAGCAGCACAGCCAGCAAGGTCGATATCACCACCAGGCCGGCGACTTCCTGTGGCTGATTGCCGTAGCGCGCCGCAAACAGATAATTCAGGACGGCAACGGGCATCGCGCTCTCGATTATCAGCACGCCACGGGCTACTCCTTCCAGGCCGAACAGCCAGGCGGTAAACCAGCCGATGGCAAATCCGCCCAATAGCCGCGCCAGGGACAAAAGAAGGCTGCGGTTGAGCGATGCGACGGTGAGGCTGGCAAGAGAATAACCCAACGACAGAAGCATCAGCGGAACGGCGATACCGCCTATCAATTGTACCGCACGTGCCGCGAACACCGGCAGTTCCGAGCCGGTAAGCACGATCAGCAGGGCCAATGCGATCGCATAGACTATGGGCATGCGCACGATCTGGCCAAAACGCATGCCGCCGGCGGCAATGCCCTGTGCAATCGTGTAATTCGACAGGCTCGAGATCGTAAAATATGCGATTGCCAGCGACAGGCCCTGGGGACCGAATGCAAACAGGCACATCGGCAAGCCGATATTTCCACCATTCGACCAGGTGAGCGCCGGAAGGAAGGTTTTGATCGGCAATTTCGCCGCCCGAAGCAGCAGGTAGGCTGCCGCGAGCGTTATTGCCATGCTTACGCAGGCGGCTGCCGCCATTTCGCCGAGCGCGGAGACTTTCAGGCCACTTTTGGTCAGCGTGTCGATAATCAGACAGGGCGTCGCGATGGAATTGACGATCAGCGCAACGAAAGCGGAGTCCAGCGGATGGCCCGAGCGAGCCCAGATATAGCCAACCGCGGCAACCAGAAAGACCGGACCGACAACATCGAGCAAAATGGAAGCGATTTGCATGGGGATACTGGCGCGCTGTCCGGGGATTGGCGGGGAATCGACAGAACTGACTATATCCAGCATGGCTCCTGCGCAAGGCTGGACACGGCAAGGCTGGACTCGGCAAGGTTGGGCAGGGAAAGGCCGGACACGGAAAGACTGGCGGCCGCACTAGGCCAGATGAAACAAAAAAGCCGGTCCGGGCATCAACCCGTTCCGGCTTTCATTTTGCTCTTTGGCGGTCCTGATCGAAGCAAGTTTAGTGCTTGCTGCGGCCTTCAAGGTGTTCGCATGTGTAGCCGACCTGGCACGCCGGATTGTTCAAGGTATAGGCGAAAGCGGCCTTCGTCCGCTCGTGCGGTGTACAATATGCGCGGCTGACGACGAACCGGTCATAGGTGTGGGGACCGGTATCCATCACGATAGCCCCGTTGACCGAGACCGTATTGGCTGCCTCGCCACAGGTCATGGATGGTGTAAACGGACGGGCATGGGAAACCGATGCCGCCAGCAAAGTCAGGGCGGCGATGGCAAACGCACATTTGCGCAATCTGGGCATGGTGCACTCCTGTTGGTGGTGAATTGGCGCAACCCGATGCGGTACGCCTGATGACTGCACCATAGCTGTCGTGTGCGTTGCGGAAGGTGTGCTGGCGCACATCGACCGCCGGGTTTGAGGGAACCTGCCCCGAAGTGTCGTTGCCCGCATCCTT
>Ga0181594_10006459_pt1 | contig 10149 bp, 6 predicted proteins | sample 071ome_18_FD_145603 | JGI IMG/M metagenome (GOLD analysis project Ga0181594, IMG submission 145603) | Coastal salt marsh microbial communities from the Groves Creek Marsh, Skidaway Island, Georgia - 071413BT metaG (spades assembly) | ecosystem: Environmental > Aquatic > Marine > Intertidal zone...
CGCCTCACTCTGTGATGTGAGTGAGCTCCCAGATCAAGGCCCCCCCCCTGATGTCGTGATCGCTTTGGGGGGAGATGGGACCGTCCTTAAAGCCCTCGTCGCCTATCCCAAGTCCCCCACGCTCGCGGTCAACTTTGGGCGAGTCGGCTTCCTCACGCAATGTGATCGTGAGGGGCTACTCTCCTCCGTCGACCGCCTCCTCAACGGTGACTATTGGATCGAAGAGCGCCTCGCGCTGGAGGTGAAGTGGGGGCAGCGACGCGCGCGGTGTATCAATGAGCTCGTCATCAAGGGGGTCGCCCATATGTGTGAGCTCTCCTTGTCTGTCGATGGTCATGAGGTCAAGCGCATGCGTGGTGATGGCTTAATCATCGGCACTCCGACAGGCTCTACCGCCTACCTCATGAGTACCGGCGCCCCCCTCGTGACCCCTGGGGTCAGCTGCCTGATCGCGAACCCCCTTAATGAGTACAACTTTAGTAGCAGACCGATCATCCTGCCGGGTGACGCTCACGTCGAGGTGCGCGTTGAGGTGTGTCGGGCACAAGACGTCGTCGCGGTGATCGATGGAGGACAGCGTCACCCGCTCCAAGAGGGAGACCGGTTCACCTTGAGGCGCGCTGAGGACCCGACCTTATTGGTCAACTTTGATCACCAGTCTTTCTTCAAGAACCTGCGTGAGCGGATGCGTTGGGGTTAGAGAGATGTATCACGCTCCTGGGACCCAAATTGGACCATATCGGATCCTCAAGGCCCTAGGCGCAGGGAACGCCGCGAGCGTATATTTAGCGAGTGACGGGCGCCATGAGGTGGCGCTCAAGGTACGACAGCGCCAGCCTAACTCACCGAAGGAGCACTTCTTGGAGGGTCGTTTTCGTGAGGGCGCTCGGATCCAAGGGTGGCTGTCCCACCCCCACATCGTGTGGCAATATGAACATCTAGAGCTCTCCGATCACCAAGCGGTCTCACTCGAGTACTTAGGAGGAGGGACGCTGAGCGACTATCTCAAGCGCTCAGCGGCGCTCAATGAGCGAGCGCTGTGCGCGATCGGCTTTGCGCTCAGTGATGCCCTTGATCACATGCATGAGCTCGGCGTACTCCACCGCGACCTCAAACCAGAGAACATCTTACTCAGCAACAGCCCGCTCTGGGCTGACCCTGCCCTCCCGCTCACCCCTAAACTGGCAGACTTCGACGTCTCTAAGCACCCAACTCTCAGCCCCAGCATCACCGAGCCTGGGTCACATGTAGGGACGCTGTGGTACACCTCTCCTGAGCAGTTTGATCAAGCTCCCCCTAGCCCACCCGACGACATCTACAGCCTTGGGATCACCTTGTTTGAGTGCGCGACGCGCTCCTTGCCCTTTGAGCCACTCAACAGCTCCTCTGTGTTTAAGCGCTTCTTAGACCATCACCCGCTCCCTTCACTGCGAGGCGCTCGCCCTGAGCTCAGCGCCTCGCTCGAGTGGATTATAGAGCGCGCCTCGGAGTCTAGGCTCACGCTTCGGGTCCCCTCCGCAGCCACCCTCGCGGTGCTCCTCATGGGCGCGAGCCCTCAGCTCGCCCGCTCCCCCCGCGCTCAGCTCATGCAACACAGGGCCTATAAAGAGTGGATCCATGAGCAGCTTCGCTCCGCTCCAAGCGCCGTCCAAGCACAGCTCTCCCCCTCCCTTGAGGCGCTTGGGGTCACCTGAGCGCGATGACGACAGGCCCTAGGAACTCGTATGACCCTGACGCCAAACGGCGCGACCTCTCAGCCTAAAAGGGGCCACATCCCGGAGTGGAGGAGGCCAAGCACCTTCCGCGCTCGCCTCATCTCACTGAGCCTCAAGTGGCTACTCTACCTCTCGCTGATCCCCTCCATGCTCAGCGGTGGAGTGATCGGCGCGAGCTTAGAGCTAGGCTCTACCTGGGGAGAGGCGCTACGGAACGTACGCCTCGTCGCGCAGACCACCCTCTCCACATATGAGACCCACCTAGACCTCATCGAGCTCTCAGCGCAGGTGCTTTTAAAGCTTGATGGAGAGGCGCAGGCGACAGACCTCGATATGATCACCTACGCCGCGGAGGTCCGCTCGCGCACCTCCGCGCTCTCAGCTGAGATCGATAAGGCCCTCGCTGACTACCTTAAGCGACAAGTTGAGCGTACGAGAGCGAAGCGATCAGGCTCCTCCTCCAAGTCGAGCGCCACCGCTGTCACGCTGGGAGATGTGATCAGTGGAGGGTTAAGTGGCGCCCTCATCCCGCTCCTGCTCTATTGGCTACTCAGCTACCTCTTAACGAGGTGGTGGCTCCTCGTACGTGACCGTGAGACCCTCACGCTCTACGCGTAGCCCCTCAGCGAGTCAGCGAGGCCCTCGCCTCGGACAGCACGCGCTCCTCTTGAGGGTGTCGCCCCTCAAAGAGCACCCTCTCACCCGCGACGTAGGCGTCCCACACCTGTCCACGTCTTGACGCAAAGATCCACGCGTCTACCAGCCGTGGCCCACTCAGCCCCCACAGCGCCTCATCGTGAGGGTTGAGGGTGACCCAGTCCGCCCAGTCGCCCACCCTCAGCTCGCATGAGCGCCCGCTCGCCGCGCCACCCCCTCGCACCGAGGCCCCCCATAAGCCCGCTCCAACATAGAGGTCGCCGTCGCCTTGACCGCCTACGCTCAGCGCGGCGACCGCTCGTTGCTCTCGAGTGAGCCGTTGGCCATACTCTAAGAGCCTCAGCTCCTCGCAGGCGCTCGCGCTTACGTTACTGTCAGTCCCAATCGAGATCGCTCCCCCCTCATCTAGGTGAGCGCGGAGCGGGAAGACCCCGTCCCCAAGGTTTGCCTCTGTGCTTGGACAGAGGCCCACGACCGCCTCGCTTTGGGCGAGCCTGCGCCCCTCTCGCTCCGTGAGGTGGGTGCTGTGGATCAGGCTCCAGCTCCGGTCGAGAGGGACGTGATCTAACAGCCACTCCACAGGCCTCGCCCCTAGCGCCTCTATGCTCCCCTCCACCTCAGCCCTCTGCTCCGCGATGTGGATGTGTACAGGGGTCTTGTGCGCCCCAAGGCTAGCCCTCAACATGAGAAGTTCGCTGAGGTCTTCAGGGCACACCGCGCGGAGTGAGTGAGGCGCTAAACCGATCACCACCGCGGGGTCGAGCTGATAGCGGGAGCGACACAGCTCAACCAGCGAAGCGTACTCCTCAACTGAGCAGGTAAAGCGACGTTGATCATCGAGTGGGGCCTGCCCACCAAACCCAGAGTGTCGATATAAGACAGGTAAATGAGTGACCGCCACCCCCACGTCGCGCATCCCTGTAATCACGCGCGCAGACAGCTCATCGAGCTGTGCATAGCGCGCGCCCTGCGGGTCATGGTGGAGGTAATGAAACTCACACACGCTTGTGAAGCCCACCTTGAGCCCCTCTAGAGCGACGAGGGAGGCGACCGCTCCGATCGCCTCTGGGCTCAGTGAGAGCGCCCACCTGTACATCTCCTCTCGCCAGGACCAGAAATGACTCTGAGCGAGCGACGCTCCCTTTGGACGCCACTCTGCCCGACCCGCCATCGCGCGCTGGAAGCTGTGGCTGTGCCCGTTGGGCATACCCGGTAAGAGAGGACCGCTCAGCTCTACATCCCCCTCCACAGGGGCAGTGGCCCGCTCGAGAGCGGACACTCGCCCCCCCTCAACCGTGAGCCTTAAACCAGACACCCACCCCTTTGGGGTGAGCGCCTCGGTCGCAAAGAAAACCCGCTTAGACACGCTCAAGGACGGTCGCGACCCCTTGACCGAGGCCAATACACATGGTCGCGAGCCCGAACTGGGCGTCCTGCTCATTGAGGATGTGCGCGAGCGCGCCGGTGATGCGCGCGCCTGAGCAACCTAACGGGTGACCGAGGGCGATCGCGCCACCCTTTACATTGATGCGGTCCATACGGTCGGTGAGCTTCATCTCCTTGATGACCGCGAGGGACTGCGCGGCGAAGGCCTCATTGAGCTCGATATAGTCCATATCAGCAAGGGAGAGCCCAGCGCGCTCGAGCGCCTTCTTTGAGGCCGGGACAGGGCCACGGCCCATCACCGCAGGATCACAGCCCGCGGCTGCATACGAGCGGATCTTAGCGAGTGGCTTCAGCCCAAGCTCACCCGCCTTGGCCTCGGACATGATCAAGACTGCAGAGGCTCCGTCTGAGATCGCGGAGGAGTTGCCCGCGGTCACGGACCCACCCTTAGGGTTGAAGCTAGGGCGGAGCTTCCCGAGCGCCTCAAGGGTCGTCTCGGGGCGGATCACCTCATCGTAGCTCACCATCTGAGGGGCGCCATCTGCGTCGTGGCCAGCGGTTGGGATCAGCTCATTCGCCCACGCGTTGCTGTTCGTCGCCTGCGCGGCTCGCATGTGAGACTCGAGCGCAAACTCATCCTGGGCCTCACGGCTGATCGAGTTGAGGGTCGCGAGCATCTCCGCGGTGAGGCCCATCATCCCTGAGGCCTTCGCCGCGTGAACCGAGATCGCGGGGTTAAAGTCGACGCCATGCGTCATAGGGATGTGTCCCATGTGCTCGACGCCACCACAGACAAAGACGTCACCGTTGCCCGTCTGGACAGACATCGCGGCGGTGTGGATGGCGCTCATCGAGCTCCCACAGAGGCGATTTACGGTCTGCGCGGCGACGGTGTAAGGGACCCCCGCGAGGATAGAGGCCATACGGCCGATGTTGAAGCCCTGCTCAAGGGTCTGCTGGACACAGCCCCAGATCACGTCTTCGATTTCTTTAGGTTTAAGGCTCTCGTTACGGGTGAGGAGGGCCTTAATGAGGTGGGCTGAGAGGTCCTCAGCGCGCACGTTACGGAAGACCCCACCCTTAGAGCGACCCATTGGGGTGCGGACCGCGTCGACGATTACTGCGTTTTGCAAGCTCATATCTCTCTCCTTAGCCGTAGTAGGTCTCGCCGTTGGCGGCCATCTCTTGCATGCGTGGGGTCACCTCGTAGAGCTTGCCGAGGTGGACATATTTCTTGGCTTCTTCGCAGATGTATGCGAGGCCAACGGTGTCAGCGTACTTGAAGGCTCCCCCTCGGAAGGGAGGGAAGCCGATGCCCATAATCAGGCCCATGTCAGCCTCATTGGCGGTGTCGACGATCCCCTCTTCGAGGCAACGAGCGGTCTCGATGATCATAGGGATCATCATACGATCGATGAGCGCTTGGTCGCTCAGCTCTACGCCGGTTGAGGTCTGACACGCGCTAAGAAGCGCGTCTACGCTGTCATCTACAGCCTTCTTTGGCTTGCCCTTCTTGTCTGGGCTGTAGCTGTAGTAGCCGAGGTTGTTCTTTTGTCCAAAGCGCTTAGCCTCATACATGACATCGAGGGAAGAGGTGCCCTCGAAGCTCATACGATCAGGGAACCCTGAGGCTAAGACCTCACCCACGTGGTGAGCGGTGTCAATCCCGACGACGTCTAGCAGGTACGCGGGGCCCATCGGCCAGCCAAAGCCCTCCATGAGCTTGTCGATCCGCTTGAAGTCGACCCCCTCCTTCACAAGGAGCTGGAAGCCTGCGAAGTATGGGAAGAGTACGCGGTTCACGAGGAAACCTGGGCAGTCACCAACCACGATCGCGGTCTTCCCCATTGAGGTCGCGTAGGCGACGGTGGTAGCGATCGCCTCCTCGCTGCTCTTCTCGCCACGAATCACCTCGACGAGTGGCATCCGATGCACTGGGTTAAAGAAGTGCATCCCACAGAAGTTCTCGGGGTGCTTCAATCCCTCTGCTAGGCGCGTAATGGATATCGAGGAGGTGTTCGAGGTCAAGATCGCGCCCTCTGGGCTGTTCTGCTCAACCTCAGCGAGCACGAGCTTCTTAATCTTCTCATTCTCAACGACCGCCTCGACGACAATGTCGACCCCTCCGAAGTCACCATAGCTGAGTGTGGGGCGGATGCGCGCGAGGGTCTCCCCCATCTTTGCGGTGTCGATCTTGCCACGCGAGACCTGTTTTGCGAGGAGCTTGTTCGCCTCGCTCAAGCCGAGCTGTAGGGCAGGCTCATTGATGTCCTTCATCAAGATCGGGGTCTTCTTGGAGGCAGACTGATAGGCGATCCCGCCTCCCATAATCCCAGCGCCAAGTACCGCGGCCTGATTGACCTCTTTGGCGACCTTCCCGTAGGCCTTGCCTTTCTTCTTGATCAGCTGATCGTTCAAGAACAGCCCGATCAACGAGTCTGCGACGGTCGTCTTTGCGAGCTTAACGAAGGCCTTCGCCTCAGCCTTGAGCGCGCCTGAGCGATCTTTTCCAGAGGCCTTCTCCATCGCCTTAACAACCTCAACAGGCGCAGGGTAATTTTTGCCTGCCTGACCTGCGATGAAGCCCTTTGCGGTGGTGAAGCACATCATCTGCTCGATCATCCCTAGCTTGAGTGGGCCTGTTTTCTGAGCGCGACGAGCCTGCCAGTCAAAGGCCCCCTCAACCGCCTGCGAGAGGAGCTTACGAGACGCCTCAGCGAGCTTGTCTTGGGCGACCACCGCGTCCACCGCGCCCATCTTGAGCGCGGCGTCGGCGCGGAGCGTCTTGCCCGCTGCGATCACCTCAATCGCGTTGTCAGCGCCCACAAGACGTGGGAGCCGAACCGTCCCACCGAAGCCTGGGCAGATCCCAAGCTTGATCTCAGGGAGCCCCACGCTCGCCTTGTCGCTGATGACACGATAGTCGGTCGAGAGCGCCATCTCGAAGCCACCACCAAGCGCGTTCCCATCAACGACCGAGACGCTCGGGAAAGGGAGGTCCTCGATATCATTAAAGATCGCGTTCGCCTGCTCCATCCAACCTAGGAGCTCCTCATCTGAGCCCTTGAAAAGCTCCCCAAACTCTGTGATGTCTGCGCCGACGATAAAGTCTTTCTTAGCGCTCTGCGCGATGAGGCCCTTAACCCCTGTAGCGCCCTTGAGCTGGTCGGCGACCTCACGTAGCTCAGCGAGCGTAGCGCGGTCGAATTTATTGACGGACTCGTCTTGATTATTAAACGTCAGCTCCGCTATGCCGTCGACGATAGCGAGCGTCATTTTGCTCCCGTTGTACACGATTGCGCTCCTCTCAACCCGATAAGTGAATGAATCGTCATTCATTGTTTTGGATGGACGGAGAAAGTAGTACCCGCTCGATGTAAGAGATGCAAACAGATTATGACTGAGCGCTGAGCTCCTCAAGCGCTGTGAGGTGAAGAGGGGTGTCGCTCAGCGGAGGTGAAGAGGGGTGTCGCTCAGCGACGGGCGCTCATGATGAGCTGATCTAAGCTACAGGTCAACCGAATCCCCCCATCATCATCACGATACTGAGGGGTCGCGATGAAGCGGAAGGCGACCCTGCAGTTCCCCTCAAAGCTCTTCCATGACCCACCCCGCACCACTCGCTCTAGGCTCTGATCATCTGAGGTCGTGAGCTTGAAGCGAGCCCCATCCTCGAAGGGGAATGGGTCCTGATAGACGTCCTCACACCAGTCACGGATCCCGCCCGCGAGCGCGAGGTGCCCATAGGGGCCCTCGTCTAAGGGCCACGCCTCATCAGGGTAGGGTCGAGGGTCGCCTTGGTGGCTCTGACGCATACAGCACCAAGAGGGATCAAAGTGATCCCCCCATGGGAAGAAACGGGCGTCTACGCCTCTCGCGACCTTCTCCCACTCCATGTCACGAGGGAGCCTCCACGGGACCCCGTCTCGCTTCGCTCGCCACGCGCAGTAGGCGCGCCCGCTCTCAAAGTCGATATAGTTCACAGGCCCATCCAACAAGACGGCGCCCTCTTCAAGCACTGTAAACACCCCATCTGGGTCATATTGATAGAGGCCGTCCCCCTCCTCGTCGCGGGTCTTTGGTCGACAGCGGTACGCGAGCGTGCGCTCCCCCTGCTCGATCAGCGCGTTCAGAAAGGTGACATACTCTCGATGTGTGACATGTGCGCGATGCATCACAAAGGAGTCTACCCACAACCGGCGACGTGAAGGCGCGTTCGAGACAAGCTCATCCCCACCAACCCACATCCAGCCTCCGGGTACGTAGCGAGCGCCCGTCGGTAACAGGCCTTCAGGGATCATCGTCACGGGCTCAGGAGACGAGGAGCCTGGGGGAGTGGTGGACCACGCGCGCTCACGCTCGATCAGCACAGGCACACACGCCCGCTCATATCCAGAGCGCTCAAGGGTCAGCCGGTAGCTACCGAGCGGGAGCTCCACCTTGGAGAGAGGGGTCACGCCTAACAGCTGACGCTCCCCGAGCGCCAAGCGTCGACCGCTCAGCTCATAGCGCTGGGCCCACACCTGACAACCTGAGGGTGAGCTGTGTAAAGACAGACAAGACTGTGGCGCTAGGTAACGTTCAACCCTCGCCCTTGTCTCTTGATCTGCTCCGACCATATGCTCACGGAGGGCGAGCTCATGACGAGCTGATTGCGCCGAGCTCTGCTCACGTTCAGCCCGCTGGTGAGCTTTGAGATACCTCAACGCGAGGGCGGTGTGAGCCTCTACTAAGCCCTCATCATGGATGAGCGCCATATGAAGCGCCCGCTCTGACTTATGATCACAGAGCGAGGCCTCCTGTGTCTTCTCTTTCGCGCTGTCTATCAGCTCCCATGCGCGCTGTTTATCCGCCTCTGATTGCCAAGACTTCAAGGTCGCCTGGAGGAGCTCTCCATCACGCTGTAGATGCCAAGCCTCCTCGCTCAGCGCTTCAGAGGCTTGCTCATAGCGCTCCGCGAGCCTCACACAGTCCAGCGCCCGCTCTCGGCGCCCTACCCCATCGAGCCAAAAAGAGACCGCACGGCTGAGCTCTTGGGCCCCAGCGAAGCGCTCAGAGGGCTCAAAGGCGAGCGCCTGCTCTGTGGCGAGCTTGAGCTCTGCTGGGATGGGGGGCGCGTCCTCGGGCCAAGTCAGCTGTCTCCTTAGGTCCAAGGCCTTCGATATTTTCTGCTCTGAGTCAGTCGAGGTGAGCCCTGAGAAGGGCGGGTGACCTGTTAAGATCTCAAAGAGGACGCTCCCAAGCCCATAGACGTCAGTCTGCTCGTTGAGGAGGTGCACCTCACCTCTCAGCTGCTCAGGAGCCATATAACCGAGCGTCCCTGTGACTGTCCCGAGTGAGGTCTCATGTCCACGCACGTTGACGGTGCTCTCAAGCACAGCTCGAGAGGTAATGCTCGTCGATGAGCTATGGTCACTTAAACGTCGCTCGGTGCTCGACATTGTCTTTAAGCCCTCCTCTACATCGTCGATGTCGTCAACACCAAGGGTCACCTCTGTCATGAGAGGGCTGGAGCTGAAGAGGTGAGTCTCAGGGGTGAGCTGACTTGAGAGATGCTTGCGAGAGGAGCTCTCAAGCGCCCTAGCGAGGTCAACGCGCCACGCGCGCTCATACTGCTCTAAGCGCTTAGCGATCCCCCAATCAAGGAGGAGCACCTCGCCATGGAGCCCGATCATCACATTATCAGGCTTCAGGTCACGGTGGATCACACCTTTACTGTGAGCATAGGAGATCGCGTCACAGATCGCTTTAAACACCGACAGCGTCCTCCTCAGGTTCCACTCGTCGGTTAAAGGCGCCCACTCTACAGTCGTGGAGCGCGCGTGAAGCGCCCGGATATAGACGGTTAAGCGCTCGCCAATGACCTCCTTCATGCTGAAGAAGAATCGGCCGTCGGCGAGGACCCCGAGGTCATAAATCGGGACGATGTTCGGGTGCTCTAAACGCGCAGCCACCTGGGCCTCTTCGATAAAGCGGGACAAGAGCTCGGGTTTACGCATGAGTCGAGTTGGGATCAGCTTGATGGCGAGGATACGACCGAGCTCTCGGTCAAAGACACGCCTCACCTCCCCCATCCCTCCACGACCGATCACCCCCAGATCAATATAGCGTCCATCCTCTCGATCTAGAAAATGAAGCTCATCTCTCCCCTCCAAGAGCGCGTTAAAGTCAAACCCCTCACCGCGCTCTTGATCAACGACGTCCTCATTGAGCGGTAGCGCTGTCTTTGAGTCGCTGACAGGCGCACGCTGTTGGGAGGTAGGGAGTGTGTGATCTTTACTCATGAGCTACAGCGATACGCTTTGAGGTGAAGAGTCAGGTAGATCGATCGTGAGACTTTACCTAGCGCCGACGCTAAGCGTTGACGCCTAACTGTGAGCCTCACTATGTT
>Ga0181594_10006460_pt1 | contig 10149 bp, 21 predicted proteins | sample 071ome_18_FD_145603 | JGI IMG/M metagenome (GOLD analysis project Ga0181594, IMG submission 145603) | Coastal salt marsh microbial communities from the Groves Creek Marsh, Skidaway Island, Georgia - 071413BT metaG (spades assembly) | ecosystem: Environmental > Aquatic > Marine > Intertidal zone...
CCGATCAGATCGCCTCGATCGTCGTGTCGTCCTGCACCGTAGCGTCGATCTGCATCAGGGTGTCCGTTGTTGGCGAACCAGTCTGCACATGCACGCTCGGCTGCTGAGCCTTTTCGCTTATTTGCGTTGGCCACGATCGTGTCTCCGTTTCGCCGCTTTGCACGACACGCAACGACAGCCGTAGGTGATATAGCGCAGGTGTGTGCCGTGTGGGTGGATCGAGTCGAGCGGCGTGCCACGTCGATACAGTTTCCGCTGTTTCGATGTCATTCCGGCTGCGAACATATAAGGCAACGGGTCGATGTCGCTCTCACATGCGTAGTCGAAACACTGCTGGTATACAGGGCAACTGTCGCAGATCGGTTTGCACTGCTGCTGTTCGTGTGGTCGCATCTCTCGGTGGATCGGCTCGACGAAAGCCCTATTGTAGGCGTGGCCTACGATCCGACACGCTGCGTGTTGCATCCATTCAGTCATTGTCGCCGATGCGCCGTCGCAGATACTCGATCAGTTGCGTGAGTTCTCGTTCCTCTTCTGCGCCTTTCGGCACAACACGTGTGAGATAGTGCAGGATCGCTCGAATGTGCTTGCTGTACATAGTGGCCGACGAGGGATCGAACCTCGACGCAGTAGGGGGAGATCTGCGTGTGCACCAGCGACTCGGCCTAGACTGATCAGATCCAGTCGTTGTCTGCGGTGGCCGCAGGTGTGATGCGAGCACGGTACAACTTCGGTGCGTTGTAGCCCTTCTGCTTCGCTTCGCCGAGTGCGTGGTGCTGCACCTCGATCGTGCAGCCGACGAGGTTAGTGACATTCGCTGTCTTCGCAGCCTCTCGGATCGCTGACACCATCTGGCCTCGCACCCACAGTGCCTGTGCGCCGTTGCTGGTTTCGATGTCGAACACGAATACGTGCTTCGGGTCGCCGTTTGGCCAGGTGCGCATCTCTCCGTCGAGATCTCGATCTTCGAGTTTGCGTGTCTGTCGGATCACACCAGAGATCTTGTCACCGATGTTGGCGAGTTTCACTGCTGGCAGGCTCTCGCCTCCTGCAAGGAAGTCGTCGCTCATTTGCTTGCCTCTTTCTGTTGGTCTAGTGCTTTTTGGATATTGGGGAACTCAGCCACGCCATCGAAGTTGTACGACAGAGTGCCGTACTGCGACAGAGCCGCCGAGTGTACAACCAGACTGGTTGCCTGGTCGATCGTGAGTGATCCTAGCGTCGCACCGATGGTGGTGTCCATGGGTGTGATCGTGCGAATCACGGCTGGTACTGCTTCTGCGTCGCCATCCCAGGTGCATGCGAGTTCGATCATCGCACGTGCGATCTCGAATCTGCGCTGCGACGGTAGTGCTTGCAGACTGACTGAGCGTCCTGCTTCGTGTGCTTGCTTCGCCCAGTCCATCACTGTGCGTCGCTGGTCTGGCAGCAGACTGTCGATCTTGCTGCGCAGTGCGTCGAGCGTCGGCTGGTCCACCGTGCTGCCCTCGTTCGGTGCTTTCGTTTGCTTCCCTTGGGCCTTCCGTGGCTCTCTCTTGGCCTCTGGCGATGTCTTGGCTATGTTGGCAGGGTCGGGAGCAGGGAAAGCCACGGAAGCACCACGCTCTGCGTCGTCGAGCGCAACCACGATCTGGTCGAGTTGTGCGTTGGTGTGTTTGTGTCCGCTCGATAGCCGTGGCATGTCGGCTGGCCAACACAGTTGCAGCATCGCAGCACCGTTCGGCTGTGCCAAGATCGCACGCACTCGATCTTCGATCCAGGTGCGACGCTCGGCGACTGTGGGCTTCTTCGCTTTCGCTGTTGGTGCTGGCTTCTCGGCGACGGTGGGCAGATGGCTGAGTTTCGCCACTGGTCGTGCTTGCTTCTCCGCTGCTCGCACCTGCTGTGCGAGTGCAGCCAGTTCGATAGCCGCCTGCAGATCGACCTCGTAGAGATCGCAGGTCTTGCCGCTGGCTGGCAGGTGGACGATGTACCCTTTCGTGGGATCGCAGTCGAGTGGTGTGCGTTCGCCTGTCTCGATGTCGTACAGCACCGATGTTGCGTACAGTGCGAGTTGCACCATGTAGGCGAGTGGTCGCTGGCCGATCGTCTTTCCGGTCTTCTTATCGGCGACGTAGAGCACGCCGTTGCTGTCTCGCAGGAAGTTGTCGCCAGAGCCTGCTGCTTGGAAACGATCGTTCACGAGATGGCATTCGACCAGTGTGCTGTCGATCTCGAATCCGTGTGCAGTGATCGTGTCCTGCCACAGCCGTGCGTGGGCGAGGAACTCGTCTGGCACTTGGTCGATCGAGATCGCACCAGTGTCGAGTTGGGCGAGCATGTCGTGGATCGCTGTGCCGGTGTTTGCTGCTCGGCTTGCGCCTCCTGCGTCGAGCATCTGTTCGACGATCTGATCGAGTCGGCGATCGTCGCCTTTCGCTGCTGTTGCCAGTTGCATCAGGTCGGGTCGCTCGATCGCACCGAGCAGTGCCATGCGCTGTTTCCACTTGTTGAGTCCGAACTGGTTTTCGAGCACTTGTCCGTAGCCGCTGATCCTGGTGTAGGCGATCGTGCCACCGTCTGGCTGTGCGATCAGTGGCCTGCCCCATCTGTCTCGTGCGAAGTCGCTCATGTTGTTAGTCCTCCTTGGTTGCTGAGTAGAGAAGTCCGACGACCAGCACACCGAGTGCGCCGATCCAGACGTTGTATGCGTGGCCGAGTGAGAGCAGCGTGGCCCAGGTGAGGATCGCTTGCACTGTGCGTCGAGTTAGCATTTCGTCCTCCAGGGATGGAATCCGCAGCCGTTGTGTGCGGTGCTGTACTCGAAGATCGCCCATGCCGACGCTAGGTTGATTAGGGGATCGTACAACTCGTTTGGGTGGCAGATCTCCCAACCATCGCACAGGTAGTCGATCCAAAATCCGTTGATTTGCGTGAGTCCGTAGGAGCCGCCGTTCGGATCGTCGCCGTTGTAGGCCCACGGCTGGCATCGGCTCTCTCGCCAAATGATGTATGACAAGGTCTGCCACTGTTCGGGTGTCCAGCCGATCGAGTCGGCGAGAGGCCACCACTCGGCGCAGTCGGTGTCCGGTAGCGTCGTCGTGGTGGTGGCAGGTGCTGTCGTCGTGCTCTCGGAGATATCTCCGTGGCTCTCCGTTGCACGCTCAGTGGTCGGTGGGTATGTTCGCAGGGTCGCTTCGGTGGAGACGCTCGGAGACGCTTCCGATTGTGCAGTCAGATCGACTGCGACGATCGCTAGCAGTCCGGTCGCTACCAGTGTGAGTGCTGCGGCTATGGTTCGCATGGTTTCTGGTTCCTTGGGTCGGGTGGTTTTTGGTGACACAGTGGTGGGTCGGGTGCAGGTACGCCTCGACAGAAACGAACCGCACCTCGCAGAGTATACAGCGCAGGTGTGGCATCAGCGGCCTGTGCTGCCAAAACCAGTCGTGCCACGCTCGCTCGACGAGAGTGGAGCCTGCACCCACTGCAAGCCCTCGGCTGTCAGTGGGAATGGCACGATCTGTGCAACTCGATCACCAGGCTCGATCGTCTGAGGCTCGCTGCCGATGTTCCAACAGCAAGCGTACAACTCGCCACGGTAGCCAGCGTCGATCACAGACGGTGCGACGAACAGACGACGAGAGAAAGTGCTGCTCCTGCCGACGATCAGTCCCCACATGCCAGCAGGCAACTCGACTGCGATCTTGCTGCGTACGTTGCCGAAGTCGCCTGGTGCGATCGACATCGGCTGATCGTCGCAGTAGTAGAGGTCGAAACCAGCGTCGCCTGGTTTGCCAGTCTTCGGTGCGTGGCCTTCTCCGTCCCACTTGGCGATCGATCCACGAGGCTCGTATGCGAGTCGTTCTGCTTCGATCGCAGCCTGCTCTGCGTAGCGTGGGTGGAATACCGGTGCACCGAAGTGACGCAACATCACCGAATCCGCAGGATCGATGTCAGTCACGACCACGACAGGGATACCAGCATCTTTGGCGATCTGCATCTCGATCGGCACGCCGAGCGAACTGCTGCCACGCAGGAACACAGCGACCATTGCTGCGCTCTTGCGCAACACGATCTCGTTCACTGTCTGGATACGTGAGTCGGCTGGTATGTGCACCGACCACGCACGACGTGGTGCGTACACTGAGAAGCCATACGCAGCCAGATGGCGTGCCACCTGGTCTGCCACCAGTGTGTTGTCGGTGTTGCTGTCCAAGTCGATCGGCTGTGCGAGATAGGCGATCATCGCTTGCGCTCCGGTGACAAAGTGAGCAACGCAGGTTCGCCATCCTGGTCGAAATAGGCGATGTGGCGATCGACCTGCAAGAAGTTCGCCATGTGCTGCTCCTGTGCGACCAGTGCCGACACTGGTGCGTACTTCGCCAGCGTGACTGGACGCTGTGCGAAATGCGTGAGTAGAGCAGTCCACTCGTCGTGTGTTTTTCCGCTTCTCATACTGGCCATGCCTCCTGTCGTGCTGCGAGCACCATCTTTGCGTATACTGCGATGTCGAACCACGTGTCGCTCGACGCTCGATCTCCACGCTCCACCGCAGAAGTGACTCGTGCGATCTTGCCGAGCAGGTAGAACGTGCAGCCGAGTTCCATCGCTTCGATATCTGATTCGAGTGTGCGACCTGCCATCGAAGCGAACGTGCGACCTATGGCGACGAGATCGCCGCTGCCGTACTCTTCCATCTTGGCGATCGTAGCGTCGGCCTCGACCTTGGCATGGTCGAGCCACCAGTCGCGCAGTTCGCTCATCGCCAGACCACCGTGTCTGGTCCTGTGCCGAACATGGCGAACTGCACACCGAGATCGGCCTCCAACGCTTGGATCTCCAACCATGCACGGCTGTCGGTGATGTCGTGCAACGTGGTGGTGCCAGCGATCGCAGGATCGAAGTAGTCAGCGAACATCAGTGCGCAGTGCAACGTCTGGCTGTCTGCACCGCCGTTTCCGTCGATCGCTGCACGTGCCGCTGCCGGATCCCATTCGGCGACTCGGCGCACTTTCTGAGTGACTGTCGTCCGCTCCGGCTGGATATAGCCACCGCTGCGTTCGTGCAGGATCTCCCAATCGATCTCGTTCGCCATGGTGCCACTGTTGCCAGCGACACGGATCGGGTAGGTGCGGAACACCAACCAGATGTCGGGAAGTCGACGTGGTGTGATCCCTGCTTGCGAGATGCAGTCGATCGCACGACAGTTGTTGGTGGTGCTGCGTGGGTAGTGGCCAGCAGTGAGTCCAAGGTGGTAGCCCTGCGTGCCCTCGATGAGCACGTCGCCATCGTTGCGGTGCAGTCCGTTGAGGAACTGCTGCGTGTCGGCGAGGAAGTCCCACAGTTCCGGGAAGTCTTTCGCTGTGCGTGCTCGGCGCATCATTCGATCGGCTCGTGCTGCACCGATACCTTTGCCGGTGGAGCCGATGTGCTCGTGCAGCGATGCGTTCTTCTCCGTGTCGATGTGTCGAGGCTCGATCACTGTTGCCTCTCCATCGATGTACAGTCGGTGGCGCACGGGGTGTCCTGCACGTTCGAGCATGTCGATCTCAGCGAACAGCACTGCGATCTCGATCTCCGATCCGGCTGCGATCACCAGCCGTGTGTCGTGGTCGGTGGCTGCTGCGACAGGGATCGTGCGCAGTGGGAATCGCACGCCTGCTTTGTCGATCACGGTGTGGCCTGCGTTCGGACCGCCGATCCGCACTGCTGCGTCGATCTTGTGACGACGGTGCAGTTGGTCGGCGACGTGGCCTTTGGCCTCGCTTCCGTATTGGCCACCCACGACGACGTGGATCTGTCCTGTGCTCATTCTGTGATTTGCCTCCTGTTTTGGCGCATGGTGCGCATGTATTGGTTGTGTGCGAGTCGACACGCCTCGCATGGTGTCTCTTTGTGGCGCAGATGTCGGACGTAGGCAGCGTGCGTGCCACAGGCCGCCAGATATTTGATTTGTTCCATGAGTGAAAAGCGTGCCATGGTTGTCACGGCTGTGTCAATAGGCGCATGCGCAGGTGGTTTTTGTGCTTGCCGCACAGCGGATCTTCGAGCAGTGGCACGAAAGTGATCACCCATCGCTGGCATTGTGGGCATACCCACCGCTGGCCACCTTTCGGTGTGTAGTCGAGTGTGTTGCCTGCTCGATGTCGCAACTGGTCGAGAGCCTTGCCAACTGCGAAGATGAGTGACGCACGACGACTGGCAGTGAGAGCCTCGCCGAGTTCGGCGTGTTGCAGCCAACTGCGTGTGTCTTCGAGGAACTGTTCCATCTCGGCGCAGCCTGCGAGATCGAGTTCGATCTGCACACCTCGGCTGGTGGTCTTGCCCTCGTCTAGTCGAGCACTGATCGACGCTGGCAGATCTGGTGCTGCGTCGATCAGTGCATTGCTGAGTACGAAGCGCATCAGTGTGCGCTCCTGGTGGCGATCTCGACGATGCGCACGACCTGTCGCATCGTGGGCGCATCGAGTGCGTCGTATCGATCGATGTCGTCGAAGCGGATCGATTCGAGTACGTCTTCGGCGACGTAGTGCACGATCTCGTCTGTGTCGTGGATCGATTCCTCTCGATACCATGCGACGAGATTTGCGATCTCTTCGATGTCGTTCTGGTGGATCAGTTCGAGTTTGCTGTTCATTGTGGCCTCCTAGCCTGTTGTGTTTGTTGGGGATCTAGCCGAAGTCGACGCTGTCGACATCGGCGAGCGAGCAGAGTGACCAGCGATTGCGTCCGCCGATCTTGCGTGCCACGACACCTTGCCTGTCGTGACTGAGTCTGGCCCAGCCAGCGAACGTGCGCAGTTCGTAGCCCACCCAATAGGTGAGTGTCATTCGACGCTCGACCAGTGAGATGTCGTAGATCGTCGCTTTGGTGCTCACGACACCACCTCGGCGACGAGTTCGATCGGGAGCCGCATCTGTCGTGCGCTGTAAGTGCTCTTGCCGTGGCGCACCCACATCTCGGCGAGTGTCTCTGCGCCGAACTGCTTGAGAATAGCAGTGCGTGTGGCTCGTGCGCTGCTCACCAACCACTGCATGTCCCATCCGTAGTCGGCTGCGCTGACTGCGTAGTGGTGTGCGTCGTCGAGCAGTTCGAGCAGATCGGCCTCGGTGAGTGTGAGCCAGTAGTGCTTCGTGAGAGCCTGCTGTTCGAAGCGATCCTGCACGCAGTCTCGATCTTTGTGGTCTTCCCAGAACGACTTCGGGACTTTGACTGCGACGTTTGCCTTGCTCATTTTGGTTGTCTCCTTGTTGGTGGTGTTCGTTGCCATATCTCCAGTAAAACACACCTGTGACACCTTGTCAAGTATCGAGCAAGCCCTCGACGATGTGGCGTTTGTCACATAGGTTTTTGCAAGTTGCAAAGATCGAAGACGGAGCCTGCCCACCGGAGGAGGCAGCCAGTGGACAGGCTCCTAGATCTAGTCGCTCGGCGCAGGCTCGACTGGTAGCAACGCTAGACGATGCAACGACTCCAGCCGACGAACCATGCCACGAGGAATATGCAACACCGAGTCTACTGTCTCATTTGGATCGACAGACTGCGCTATCGAGATGTAGCCACGCTTCGCACCGACCAACAACAAACCGACCGACACGACCAAGAACTCGCCATCGTCTTCGATCTCGTCTAGCGCAGTCCACTGCACACAGTCGGCGTGTGCATCTGCCCAAGTAACTGCGACCATGCGCAGATCAGTCGTGCTCGACATCGCTATCTGTCCAGTCGACATCTACCCACGTCGAACGCAGATCGGCGCACACGCACTCCAACATGCCGAGCAACACCCACAGTGGTGCGTCGCTGCTGTGCAACACCTGGATCGCTTGTTTCCCATCTGGACGTAGCGTCGCAGCGACAGTGATCGCATGCACTGGCACAGACTCTGGCCAGATGTCGCACATCGCCGAGGGTACGATATCCTGCGGCGAGAGATAGGCGTATTCACTCATGCGATGTGGTCCAACCAGACGATGTGCTCGCTCGTCACTCTACCACGTTTTGGATCGACGAAATGAAGACGCTGCGATGGCTTGCCAGTAGCAGCGACGAACTCACGAGCGTACTCGTTGTGCGACTCTGGCGAGCCTGTCACAAACACACGTCCACCGTTCGCCATCTGCAAAGTCATTATTTGGTGGTAGTGGCCCATATACGCATCGAGGAACGGCTCGACCACGCCGCTGCTCCACGCATTCGCCTTGCGCAAGATCCCAAAAGCAGGGACATTGCCACCAAACGATTTGATTTCGTCGCCATGGATCAGCAACGCACGATACGCACCGATCTCGACGATCTGATACCACGACTGCAAGTCGTGCCACACCACACGAGGCTCGGCTGCGAAACGCTGCGATGCGAGATAGTAAGCCATGCGATCGATGTTGTCGCCAGCAGGCATCTCACCACGTCTGCCGATCCTGCCATGGTTGCCGATCTCCTCCCACACATCGACAGTTTCGAACTCGGCGAGCAGATCACAAACCAACTGCTCGATCATCGACGCTGTCGCAACCAACTGCTCGAACAGATGTGCTTCGACTTCGAACGCTTGCCCAGGGAAGATCGACGTACCCTCGACCATGTCGCCGCCGAGCAGCAGGTGGCATGCTTTCACCGGATGGTCGGCTCGCTGTATCGCAGTGATCTCGCCCACTTTGCGTGCGAACTCACCGATCCGTGCACGTGCTGTGTCGATCGAATAGCCAGATGTGTGCTTGCCCACCTGCCAGTCGGTGGCATGCACCAGTGCGACCTCGGCCTGTGTTCTGCGCCGATCGGCTCGTGGTTTCGGGATCGTGATTTTCGGAGCAGTGAGCATCGCATCTCTGGCTGCCTGATAGACAGCCTCAGCCAACGAGTCTGTTTTCGCTTTCGCTTTCGCTGTGGCACGTTGCTGTCGTTGTAGAGCGGCACGCAACTCTGCCAGTTCCTGCTCCAGTTGGATCTCTCGTTCGAGACTCATCGTGGACAGGTGCAGGTCGAGCGGCGGTGCGCTTGTATCGATGTGGTCGAGGCAACAGCACCTCGTGCACGCACTGCACGAGAGATCGCTGCTGCGGAGATGGTCGGATCGTCCAACGCTCGCAGCAGATCGGCGTAGTCGTCTGCGTCGAGCGTGTGTCGAGCGTGGTAGATCGGACAGCGAACTGGACTAGTCCGCTGTTCGCTCAGTTCCTCGAACATTCCCATCTTTGCCCTCCTTGTCTGCGTGCCACACGATGTGCTCGTGCAGCCGATCGTCTATCTTGCGAACGTCGCCATGTATCGCAGTCAGCATGCTCATCGACTGGCCGTGCTGCTCAGTGTTCCTTCTCTCGAATCGATGCAACAGCCACATTAGTGGCCCACCTATGACTGCGACCAGGATAGGTACCAGCACCGACATCGCAGATCACTCGGTGTCTCGTTTGGGGATCGAGCCGAACGCCTGCTCGATCTCGTCCGCTGTGAGCACACCATCGTCTGAGTAGGCACGTGCGAGGTTTTGCACGACCTGTGCCGCAGCAGCGAAACCAGCAAGCAGCGCAGACTTCCAGACAGGGATACCACCGATCAGACTGGCCGATCCGATCACAGCCATGGCGTTATAGGCGAAAGTCGCCAGCACACGCAGCACGATCTGTTTCAGTTGCTTAGTTTTCATCGATATCGTCTTCCTCTATGAGTCCAGCAGCCAGGAACAGAGCGACTGATGCCACCGAGACTACCACACCGATGTCTCGTGTCGTGCCAGACAGAGTGATCAAAACCAGGGTCAGACCACCTGCCATGATACCAGCCTCGAACAGCAGCCGTACTTTTCTCATCTGCGCTTCCGTCCTGGTGTGTAGACGATGGGACTGGCCACCATCGTAGCAGCGACGACAGCACGACGTTGTGCGACGGTGATAGTCGATCCGACAGGGATATAGTCGTCGTGCGTACCGTCGAAGATGTTCGTCTGTTCCTCGAAGCGGCGACGCTCGTCGATCGGCGCATCGTTCGCTGGCTGTACTACCAGATCAGTTGGTGCAGTCGTGGTCGTCGCTGGTGCTGTCGTCGATGTCGATGTCGTGGTCGTCGCTGGTGCTGTCGTCGATGTCGATGTCGAGGTCGTCGCTGGTGCAGTCGTCGATGTCGATGTCGATGTAGCCGCTGGTACGGATATCACCGTCGTGGTAGGAGCCA